>Ga0105095_10000444_pt1 | contig 20012 bp, 13 predicted proteins | sample PPLLak2March2015_2_FD_79180 | JGI IMG/M metagenome (GOLD analysis project Ga0105095, IMG submission 79180) | Freshwater sediment microbial communities from Prairie Pothole Lake near Jamestown, North Dakota, USA - PPLs Lake P8 Core (3) Depth... | ecosystem: Environmental > Aquatic > Freshwater >...
CCAGGAGGGATTCGCCTACCACGGGCACCTCCCGAACGGTGCCGGTGTATTGTTTCCCCGGTACGGAGTCTAAGCTCAAGATAGCCGCCTGCCCGACCTGGATCTTGTTGATATCGATCTCGGAAACCCTGGCATCCACCAGCAGCCGGCTCAGATCGTCCAGGCGGAATGCGCGGCTGCCAGCGCTGACCTGGTCGCCTGCCTGGGTGTTGACGGCAGTGATGACCCCGTCAAATGGGGCGCTCAGGTAAGACCGTTTCAGCGCCGCCTGGGCAGCATCCACGCGCGCCTGGGCCGCGGCGATTTCAACCGGATTGCTCCCCTCCCTCAGGCGCTGCCATTCCCGTTCCGCATCCGCAAGCTGCGCCTCCAGGACGGCGATCTCGCCCGGCGTTGGGCTGTTGTTGGCCCGTTCTAGATCGACCAGGGCTTGCCGCAGCTCGGCCTGCTTCAACGCCAGGTTGCCCTCTGCGATCACCAGGTCCAGCGGGTCCGGTGGTTCGAGCAGGCTGTTATATTTTTCCAGTGCGTCGTCATACTGGCGCTGGTCGCGCCGGCGTTTGTTCTCCAGGCCCTCCAGGATCTGCTTGTATAGATCCCGGCTCTCGAAGAAAAAATAATCGCTCTCGTCCTTTTTCAGCTTCTTGTTAACGCGCGCGATGTTCCGGTCGGTATTCTTCAAGACTCTCTCGGCGACCAGCAGATTGGCACGCGCCTGGTCGATTGCCGTCTGGGGGACGGGCTTGGCGATGATCTCGTAGTTCAGCTCGGCTAAGTCTACAGCTTTTTGGACCTCGGCAACCTTGCGCTGGGCCTCGGCCTGCAGCATTTGAGGATTGCGGGCGTCTTCCAATGCTTGCTGCGCCTGCTCGACCTGCTGCCGCCTCTGGGCGCTCTGCAGCTGTGAGCTCAGCAGGTCGTCCAGCTCTCGCTGGGCGCTCACCAGGTCGGCTTGAGCCAGGATAATGCTTTGGGACAGGCTGGTATCATCCAGCGCTGCCAGGACCTGGTCCTTGGTGACCGGGTCGCCCAGTGAGACGTTCACCTGTTCCACGCTGCCAGCCGCCTGCCATTCCAGCAGCGCCGACTGGTTCGAGCGGACTGCGCCATCTGCACTGACGGTGACTTTCAGTTCCCCCCGGCTGGCAGCCTCGATTTGCAGTTCTTCATCTGCGCTCAAACCCGCCCGCACACGCTGTAAGGCAAACCACCCCAGAACCAGGATTGCAATCCCGGCCAAGATAAACAATATTTTCTTCATGGTTACAATTTTATTTATCTGATCTATACTTGTCTACGTAACAAGACCTGCACACATTTGGCAAGATGCGCAGCATGCAGGCCCACGAGAGGCAGCGCCCCGGCAAAACCACAACGCTCTATTATACGCCAGGCTCAGCAGTGCGCGATTAGGAATATATGAGCCTGGCATGCATCTTGTAGCACCTCACAAAACCGTGGTGGTGCTTATTTGCCTATCCCCCCGACCCCCTTCCCCCGGGAAGGGGGCCGGGGTGGGGGGACCGACCACGGTTAAGTGCAGAGCTACCTGCATCTTTTCCAGGTGGTATATTTTTAATCGACCATGTGACAACCGTCACAAAAGGAAGTGACATTTGAGACTAAATCTTTACCACCTTTGTCGTTATTATCTAGATGTAATCTCAAAAATGGTAATTTGGGGTGTAGGTGGCGGCGAAGCCGCCACCTACACCCCAAAACCTCCTGTTTTTGAGATTGCCTCTAAGCAGCGAAAGTATCCCGGAAAGAGAGGTAAACCATGCCGATTATTGAGAGTGAATTCTTAGCCATTGACCGCAAAGCCAAAGCCCGTATTCCCTTTGAGGATCTGGATCGCCGCGATCCAGCCCAGCGCATCCACGACTTTGAAGACGTTATCATCGCGCTGACTCCCGAGAGCGCCATGTTGGCAGCTTCTCGCTGCGTTCACTGCCCGGATCCGGCCGCATGTACAGCCGCCTGCCCGGTGCACAATGACATCCCTTCGGCAATGTGGCTGATCGAGCAGGGCAAATTTCTGGAAGCTGCCCATCTTTACCGTCACACTAGCTCATTGCCCGAAATTTGTGGGCGGGTTTGCCCCCACGAGCAGCTCTGCCAGGGTTCCTGCTCGCGCAACCACTATCACGAGCCGGTGCTGACCGGCGCCCTGGAAGCATTTGTGTCTGACTACCAACGCAAGGTCGAAGGCGTTACCGTCCCTGTCGGAGAGCCGACCGGCAAGCGAGTGGCAATTGTTGGCGCAGGTCCGGCTGGCCTGTCCTGCGCAGAACAGCTGGTGCAGATGGGGCACGATGTGACCATATTTGAGTCCAAGCCGGCCCCGGGTGGGCTGATGCTGTACGGCATCCCCAATTTCAAGCTCCCCAAAAACGTGGTCATCGCTCGTTTGGGCGACCTGGAGCGAGCTGGGGTCAAGTTCGTCGGTGATACGATCATCGGCAAAGACAAGACCATCGACGACCTGTTCGCCGAAGGCTACCAGGCGGTATTTGTTGGTGTGGGTTCCCAGATCGACGCTCCCATGGAAGTGCCCGGTGAAGATCTGCCGGGGGTCTACAAAGCCACCGATTTCTTGATCCGCGCCAACGTGGCTGAGGAATATCTCCCCCCTGAACTGCACGAGCGTCCCCTGATCGGGAAAAAGGTGGCGGTCATCGGCGGCGGCGACACCGCCTCCGACTGCCTGCGGACGGCCGTGCGTATGAACGCCGAACGGGTGGTTTGCCTGTACCGCCGTACTGAATTAGAGATGCCAGGCGGCAAGAAAGACCGCATCCTGGCAGCCGAAGAAGGCGCAGAATACCAGTTCCTCACCCAACCGGTGCGCTTCATCGCCGGCGAGGACGGCAGCCTGGCGCAAATCGAATGCATCCGCATGCAGATGGGCGAGAAAGACGCCCGGGGTCGCCGCAAGCCGGTCCCGGTTGAAGGCTCGAATTTCATTGTTGAGGCCGATACGGCTATCCTGGCGTTAGGCTATTGGCCAGACCCGATCATCGGCGAGACCACACCAGACTTGAAAACCCACAAATACGGTTTGATCGTGACGGACGATTGCAGCGGCGCCACAACCCGCCCCGGTGTTTATGCCGGCGGTGATGATGTTACCGGGCCAGATCTGGTGGTTACAGCCATGGTCGCTGGGCGCAAGTCCGCGGCCGCTATCGACGAGTATCTCAAGGGGCTTTAGGTACCCCGAAGTGTCCCTCTAGCCTCTTACACCTCCTTCCTCCTTTCGCTGCCGTGGGCGGTCCCAAGTACCGGGATCGCCCATCGGCGTTAAATAGTGCTCCTTCGCTTCATGAAATCTGATTGTCATGTCATTTCGAGCGCAGCGAGAAATCCCCCGCCTATTAGCAGGATAGATCCTGTGGTGGGACGTTATAACCATACGCCGTTGGGATGCCTACGGCACTCGTCCTTGCGAGGTGATCTTTGCCGAAGCAATCTCCAGGCTAAACGTGAAAGGGTTGCTTCGTCGCTGCGCTCCTCGCAACGACGGGTCTCATGTCATTTCGAGCGCAGCGAGAAATCCCCCATACATTGGCCTATAGATCCTGCGCTGGCTCGTTATAACCGTCACAGTTTTCTCTGCGTGCTCCCCGGTGCGGCTTTTCATTGTCCTCAATCAATCCGGGTTATAATCGAAAGGTTGTGCTCCCGGTGGCAGTAAATATTCAAAACAAGGATGTTTGAGTTATGGAAATAGGTACGGTTCAGCAAGTAGATATCGATTCACAGATGCGCTCGGCCTATCTGGACTACGCCATGAGCGTGATCGTGGCGCGCGCCCTGCCAGATGCCCGCGACGGCTTGAAGCCCGTCCACCGGCGCATTCTGTACGCCATGCACGACATGGGAATACGCTCCAACACTCCCTACAAGAAGTCCGCCCGCATTGTCGGCGAGGTGCTGGGCAAGTATCACCCCCATGGCGATGCCGCCGTATATGAAACCATGGCGCGCCTGGCCCAGGATTTTTCGATGCGCTATTTGTTGGTGGATGGGCAAGGCAACTTTGGCTCGGTCGATGGAGACGCTCCCGCCGCGATGCGCTACACCGAAGCGCGCCTGTCTGCCCTGGCGGAAGAGATGCTGGCGGATATCGATAAAAATACGGTCGACTTCACCCCCAACTTCGACGAATCGCTCAAAGAGCCGCTGGTGCTACCCTCCCGCCTGCCCAACTTGCTGCTCAATGGCGCCTCGGGCATCGCCGTCGGGATGGCGACCAACATCCCGCCGCACAACCTGCGCGAGCTGGCTTCCGCCCTGGATTACATGATCGACAACTACGACCGCCTGGAGGAGATCCCCCTCGAAGAGCTGATCGAGCGCTTGCCGGGGCCGGATTTCCCCACCGGGGGCGTGATCGTGGGCTCGGAAGGCATTCGCCAGGCCTACAGCACCGGGCGCGGCCGGATCGTGCTGCGCGGGATGGCGCATATCGAAGAGCTTGGCGCCAGCCGCCACCGCATTGTGATCACCGAGATCCCCTACCAGCTGAACAAGTCCAGCCTGATCGAGCGCATCGCCGAGCTGGTGCGGGAAGGCAAGCTGGATGACATCTCCGACCTGCGGGATGAATCGGACCGCCGCGGCATGAGCATTATTATCGAGTTGAGGCGCGGCGCCCAGCCGCGCAAGGTGCTGAATCAGCTCTACAAATACACGCCGCTGCAGTCCACGTTTGGGGTGCAGATGCTGGCCCTGGTGGATGGGGAGCCGCGCTTGCTCTCGCTGCGCCGCGCCCTCCAGATCTTCATCGAGCACCGCCGGGAAGTCATCACCCGCCGCTCGCAGTTCGACCTGGAAAAGGCCCAGGCGCGCGCCCACATCCTGGGAGGCTTGATGATCGCCCTGGCAAACCTGGACGCCGTAATCCAGACCATCCGCCAGTCGCCCGACGCCGACGTGGCGAAAGAGCGCCTGATATCGCGCTTCAACTTGAGCGCCATCCAGGCGCAAGCCATCCTGGATATGCAGCTGCGGCGGCTGGCAGCCCTGGAGCGCCAGAAGATCGAAGATGAGCAGCGCACTCTCCTGGAGCGCATCGCTTACCTGGAAGACCTGCTGGCTCACCCCCAAAAGATCCTGGAAGTGATCAAGACCGACCTGGCAGAGCTGGCGGAGAAATTCGGCGACGAGCGCCGCACCCACATCGCCCACGATGCCAGCGAAGATTTCGCCGAAGCCGACCTGGTGCGAGACGAGGCGGTGCTGATCAGCATTACGCTGCGGGGCTATATCAAGCGCGTGGCAGTCAAGACGTACCGCGCCCAGGCGCGCGGCGGGCGCGGGGTCACGGGACACGCTACCAAAGAAGAAGATGAAGTGCTGGTGATGGTGCCGGCGCGCACGCTGGATACGCTGCTGTTCTTCTCCGACCGGGGCAAGGTGTATTCCGAGAAGACCTACCAGATACCCGATACCGATCGTACTACCAAGGGCATCCCGGTCGTGAACGTGCTTTCCCTGGAGGCGGGGGAGATGATCACGGCTGTAGTGCCGGTGCCGGATTTCGAGGCCGCCGAATACTGCATGATGGCGACCCGCGATGGGCGCGTCAAGCGGGTTGTGCTTTCAGAGTTCGCCGCCGTCCGGCCTTCCGGTTTAATTGCCATCACCCTGGACGCCGGCGACGAGCTGGGTTGGGTGCGCCTCACTCATGGGGATAGTGAGGTCATCTTCGTTACCGAGCAAGGCCAGGCGCTGCGCTTCTCCGAGGATGAAGTGCGCCCGATGGGCCGCACCGCCGCCGGCGTCATCGGCATGCGCCTCGATCGTGGGGATCATATCACCAGCATGGAGGTGGTCGAGAGCGGTGGAGACCTGCTGATCGTCACGGCGCGCGGCTACGGAAAACGCACCCCGCTCAGCGAGTACCCTGTCAAAGGCCGTGCCACCGGCGGCGTGCAGACAGTGGACAAGAATTCCATGCAAAAGATCGGTCCCATCACCGCCGCACGGGTGGTGCAGGAAATTGACGACCTGACCATGATCTCGGCCTCCGGGCTGGTACTGCGCACCAGTGTAAAAGAGATTTCCCGCTCCGGGCGCGCCACACGCGGGGTGATCATCATCAATTTGGGAGCGGGAGACAGCGTGGCATCCCTGGCGCGCATCCGGGGTGACGTTCTGCGCGGCGCAGGTGATAGCGCCGGTTAACGCCGGCTGGCGTGGGTCGAGATCGAAGGCGCTATGCCGGGGCTGTTAGAAGAAGGGCAGCACCACTTTTTCGGTAACGATCAGGCAAAATGAGCCCAGGACGCAGGCGATCACCAGCAGCATCATGGCGACGACAAAGCGCTGTACGGGGGTCATGCCCAGGAACGGGCGGCGTTTTGGCTGGGCTTCGAAATAATCGTCTTCGTCGAAAGTTGCCGAGCTGTCGGCCTGTTGGCGGAAATCATCGAGCATGTCTGGTCTCCCATGCAGTGCAATGTCTAGCTGGAAGGGCGCTCAGCCGGGCGCAAGCGGATTTCTCCGAACTGGAGCGGGACTGTCTCGCCGGAACGCAGGCGCAGGAGCAGCGTGCCATCCGGGTTCAAGCCGGCAACCTTTCCCTCTTGAATGGCGGGGCGCTTGTCTTCGCCCCCGGTCTCCGTTAATACCTGGACCCACTCACCCCGGAAGGCCAGACGTCCACGCCAGGCCTGTATGAACCCTTCGGAGTCCAGGTTCTGCTTCCAAAACAGCAGGTTTGCGAGTACGGCGTGCAGCAAGACCCAGCGGTCCACTTCCCCCTCGACGGCCGCTTCGACACACGTCGCCGGGAAGTGCAGGTCTGCCGCGGGAGGCACGGCCCCGGGGGTGACGTTGATGCCGATGCCCAGGATAGCGTCCGTCAACCGGTCGCCGGACCAGTGGATCTCGACCAGCACGCCCGCCAGCTTGCGGCGATTGGCGATGACGTCGTTCGGCCACTTGATCTGGGCGGGCAGCATGGGCGGCAGGGCCTGGTTGAGGGTCTCGCAGACCGCCAGCGCTCCCAGGGCGGTCAGGCGCGTGAGCAAAGCCGGCTGCGACCCGTTGCCCTGGAGGTTGAAGCTCGCCGGGAGCCCTTCGGGACGGATTACGAGGCTGAATGCCAGCCCGGCGCCGGGCGGGGAGTACCAGCGGCGGTCGAGGCGCCCACGACCGGCGGTCTGCTCGTCGGCGACCACCAGCGATAGTTCCGCCGCGCCATCTGCAGCCCACTGCTCAGCCAAGTCGTTGGTCGAGCCCAGGCTGTCGAAGTAGCGCACATCGCCGAACGGCAGGTCGGCGAGCAGCGCCTCTAAAGCGGCCTGATCCATGCATCGGATTCTACCGCGTTTCGCGCCGCCAGGCCCGCTGATAGAGCTTCGCCCCCGCTAACCCATTTGCAAGGTGGTCCCGGAGGTTTCACCGCAGAGACGCAGAGAACGCAGTGCGATAAGCCATTGATACACAAACCCATGTAGGGGCGGGTTCGGAGGAGACAAATAATCTACAAACCACCTGCGAAACCCGCCCTGGCGCGATAAACAATCGAAACACGAAGCCCACGAAGGGCTCACGAAGGAGCACGAAGAGAACGTCAAACAAACCGCAAAGCCGCAAAGGGCGCCAAGAATTAATCCGGATATCCCGGCCCGGATCGGCGATCCGGGCTCTTTTTATGCATGTGCGCCGAGATAGCGGAGCAAAAACTGTAGTGGACCCTAACAACCCAACACACCAAGCAGCATCTCATTGGAACAACCTTCGCATCGCTGCTTATCCTGTTGTGCTTGATATTTGCACTTAATTTATGTACAATGAAAACGAAGAGTAAATTCTTCTCTATACGCGCTTTTCTATATCAACCTTATAGCTGAGTTCATCATTCAGCAACTCGTAGGATAATGGTCTTTATTTCGACCTTCGGCGGGGTTCTATGAGTCAAAAATCACGCTACTTCACTTTCCTGCGAGTGGTTGGCATTCTAGCCGCGCTTGGGTTGGTTGTAACAGCTTGTGCACAAGCCGCTACAGTAGTTGCTCCAACTCCTTCCGAATTACCAACTTCTATATCTTTACTTCCCTCCTTAACCCTACGCCCACCAACTGATACACCACCCCCGTGTCCAACGCCACCCCCCACCGGCACACCTACGTTAGATCCTCGTACACCAACCGCTCTGGCGCTTTTGACCCAGGCGTCTGAAACCCAGATTGTGGCAGTTGACTCGGTAGAAACCAGCGAAGATACCCAAATAACAGAAGAGACACGCCTGGGAGAATTTGGTCTCACATATCCACCCTGGATGCGCCCGAGTACCAGCGATTCCGTGATTCTAACGATCATAATTCCCGAGGAATTGCTATCCATAAGCTTAGAAAGCGTATCCCGCAAAGATATCTCCCCTCAATCAGCACCGGCAATCGGTAGCCTTGAGCAGGATCGGGGTAACTTCCTCATCGACCAGTTAATTCGGGTAGAGATGGATTCCTCGACCATTCAGATTAAGGATGAATACCCGCAAGTTCAGTCAATTCGCTTTGTGCCCAATAGCCCTACCTATTGGGTTTGGTCAATCATTGCCCCCCAGGTAGAGGGTTCTCACCGGTTGAATTTAAAAGTGTTCTTAGATGAAGAATCCGATAGCCCTAGTTGGTTCCGTACTTACCAGATCGAAGTTCTCCAACCTACGCCAACCCCTATCCTCATCAGCACGCCCATCCTAACCAATACCCTCACTTCTTTACCCACGTATACTTTGACCCCTACAGTAACGCCGACGCCAACAGATACCTTGGTTCCCACGCCTACTTCTACTCCCACCCCGACTCCTTCAGTGTGGCAACAGATCAACGACCAACGTATAAATATCTTGATCACCTTGATCTCCGCCGCTATCTTGGGCTTAGTGACAGCCATCGGTGGGTTGGTGCGGTCTAATCTTCGTCGTAGGGATAAAATCCGTATCTTGGAGAGAAAAGCGCACGCATCCAGGTCTGAAAACGAAAGAACGAAATTAAACGATGAAATCCAGCAGCTTAGAGAGATCCGTTGGTGGCAATTTTGGAGGTAATTCCTCAGTAAGTAGGCTGCGTTCACTCGAACGGACCATTTCTACCCCCTCCTCCCAACCCGCTTCCAGTGGGTTTTCCCATACCAGGCGTCGGCAAATGAAAAACTACAGCCTCCCGTGCTCATCGTTAAAAATCCTTCGTGAACCTTCGCGTTCCTTGGCGCCCTTCGCGCCCTTAGCGGTTCAATCTTTTCCCCCGGCTCCGCGGTTCAATCTTTTTCCCCGGCTCAGCTCTCCGGACTTGCTCTTCGATCCCAAAACCACCCCTCCGTTCCGAAAACCAATCTCTTGAACGCCTTCCCGCCCGGTTCTCGGTTGCTCATCACTGGTTACCTGCCTTCACAAGTAATGAAGAATACTCTCTCGTCCTTACCCCTGATTCCTCGTTCCTGATCACCCCTGTTTTCGTTTCAATCGTCCCAAATCGTCCCCAAAACGAAGAAACCCCCTCTCTGATTGCCCAATTGCCCGATTTTTCAACCCCTACACATGTGTTCTTCATTATTAAGACCACTCCTTCCGCCTCCTAATTCCTGATTCCCAAATTCCTGATTGCCTTCCTCCATTCGTTCCTCATTAAACGCCCCTCGCGATCGTCCGTCTTTCCTCCCGCCGCCAGGGGATTTTTCTCTGCGCTGTTCTAAAAATATCAACTTCGTGCACCTTCGTGCTTTGGAGACTTCGTGGTGATATTTTCTTTTTTCTCCTCCGCTCTGTCAATGCAAAATAGAAATGGGTTCTTACCTACTTTATGTGAATGACCAACGACCCTGCCACAAAACGCGCTTTCTCAGGAGATCTTCCTTGCCACGGCCATACATCTGGCGTTTCAGGTATTTGAGGCGGTTGACATGTCCTTCGGTAGGTCCATTCGACCAGGAAAGCGACAATGCCGCATGAACCGCGTCGTAATCTTGCTTCAAACCTTCTGCGAAATTCTTCCAAACAAGATAGCCACTTTTACTTGCCTGTTCCAGCCAGGCATCAAATGCTTCATGTTCTTGTTGCCTGACAATGGCAGCGAATGTCCGGGCCAGTTCGATCGTTGTGATGAGTTTGGGATGCTCATCGCTGATCTTTTCCAACAATCTCTCATCTTCATCTGTGCGGTTTTCAGGCCGTCTGGCGATCATGCTGGACAATTTGCGTAACGAAGGTGGTCTTTGGGTTGGGTCGCCACTCAAAACATGGCCTTGTTGAATGCGTGTTTTCGGAGGTAAGCCGCTGGCTAAACGCAGATGTTGAACGAAGAGGCGAACAGTGGTTTCCTCACCGCTGAAACCCTGTGAATTAATCTCGCGGTACAACTGTGCTGCATTATGGCAACCCTCATTCCAACGAGTGAGGATGTAGGGTTTGAAAGGATCAAGACGACTGCCTGTGCCGGACCGGGTGGATTTATAGGATGAATACTGGAGATAGCGCCGCACAGTTTTGGGATGAAGGCTGAGATGCTGGGCAACGCTCTTTTGCGTCCAACCCAACCGAAGCAATTCGCGGGCCTTTTCTATGCGTTGCTTGCGCCGTTCTTCTGCCGGTGTGAGTGTTTCGCCTGTGTCTCGCATCCCAACTTCCGCAAGTGCAATTTGCTCGGTTGGAGGTATGCTCTCCAAACGTTTTTCGATGACAGGATATTCTTGCTGAAGGATCTTGAAGACTGCATCGGATAGGTTTTTGAGCAAATGCCAACGGTCAGCAACCTGGATCGCATCCGGACTTCCTTTCGTTATCCCTTCAGCGTATGTTTGCGAGCGATCTCGGCTGATGATCTCGATACCAGGGTGAGCGTGAAGCCATTGTGCCAAAGTATCCGCAGTTCGATCGTCCAGTAGATCGATGACCTGGCCGCGTTCCATATCCACGAGAATGGTACCGTAGCTTTGTCCCTTGCACTTAGCCCAGTCATCTACCCCCATGACCCGGATCGGAAGGAATTCTGGTTCAGGCAATTCGCGAAGAAAACGATTGATGGCGCTGTCGCTCATTCCAATTTGCTCGAACCCAAGAAGTTTCTCCGCAACCCTGGCACAGGTATTTACAGCAATTCGTCGTTGTTTTTTCATGACCCGATCTGTTCGCCGTGCATACGGAACAATGAACCCGGGAAACCGTTCTGCAAAAGTCCGTTTAGGACATTCCACCTTACGGCAGAAAAAACGCTTCACTTTGAGATGAAGAACAATCCCTTTTTCGGCCCAGGCCAAATCGATTGGGCAGCGAACGTACCTGCTGTGAACTTCTCGACTTTCTGTTTGGCATTCCGGACAGACGGCTTCCCTGGTTGAACTTTCCACGGCGAGACTGATCCCATGTTGTCCAACGATTATTCGCTTGACGATCAGTTCATCGGTGCCCAACAAAAGCTGGCATAGATTTGTGATTTCCATAAGCAGGTTATACCCTGCTTGGATTCACCCGATTCACATAAATTTGGGAAGAACCCTCTACTACTTTGCGCTAACATTTTTCTCCTCCGCTCTGGACGAATCCTCGCCGCCGTGATATACTTCCCCCGCTCCCGCCCCAGGCGGGAGAACTTGTGCCCCGAGTGCGGGGCCAACCCTATCTCACACGCTTCCCGACTTGACCGGGCGTGCCCCGGCCGAGGCTCCGGTCAGGGATGAAGGAAGCGGAGGTCTAACGCAAGGAGTGTTAACATGGCCATTATTTCTATGAAAGCGCTTCTGGAGAGCGGCGTGCACTTTGGGCACCGCACCTACAAATGGCACCCTGCCATGAAGCCGTATATCTTCACCGAGCGCAACAGCATCCACATCATCGATCTTCAAAAAACCGTCAAGGCCCTGGAACAATCGTATGCCCTGGTGCGCGACACCGTCGCCGCCGGCGGTACAGTGCTCTTCGTGGGCACCAAGCGCCAGGCCCAGGAAACCATCCAGGCCGAAGCCACCCGCGCCGGCATGCCCTACGTCACTCAGCGCTGGCTGGGCGGCATGCTCACCAACTGGCGCACCATCCGCCAGCGCATCAACGAGCTGGAGAAGCTGGAGCGCATGCGCGATAAGGGCGATTTCGAGCGCATAACAAAGAAAGAAGCCCTGCTCAACAACCGCGAGATCGAGCGCCTGGATATGCTTCTGGGCGGCATCCGCGGCCTTACGCGCCTGCCCGAAGCCCTGTTCGTGGTCGACGTGCGCCGCGAGGAGACCGCCATCCACGAGGCCAACCTGCTCAACATCCCGGTGGTTGCTCTGGTTGATACGAACTGCGACCCGTCCAACGTGGATTACGTCATCCCATCCAACGACGATGCCATCCGGGCTATCAAGCTGCTGGTCGGCAAGATCGCCGACGCCGCTGTGGAAGGCTGGGGCATGCGCAAGGAAGAGGAGATCGAGCCGGTGCGTGAAGGGATGCGCGCCTATGCCGAGGAAGCTGAATTGTCCGATGAAGAGCTGCTTGGCGAAGCCACCCTGGCAAAGCTGACCCCGAAAACTGTCCTGGTCACCTCGGAGGACGAGCTCTTAGTTGTCGAGGGCGAGGAACCGGTTGTGGAGCTCGGCGAGGAAGGTGAGCCAGAGTCCGAGGCCGGTGAAGAGCTGGAGGTTGAGGACCTGGCTGCGGAAGCAGAAGCTGAAGATGCAGAAGCAGATGAAGAAGATCTCGACGATGACAGCGACGATGACAGCGACGATGATGAAGACGAGGACCTCGACGAAGACGAAGACAAGGACGAGGCATGAGCATGGCAATCACCACGGAACAAATCAAACAACTGCGCGCCGCCACCGGCGCGGGTATCTTGGATTGCCGTAAGGCGCTGGAGCAAGCCGGCGGAGATTACGACAAAGCGCTGGAATACCTGCGCGAGAAAGGCCTGGCGACGGCTGCCAAGCGCGCCGACCGGCAGGCTTCGGAGGGCGTGGTTGAGCTGTACTCGCACGGCAGCGGGCGTGTGGGCGTGATGGTGGAGGTCAACTGCGAGACCGACTTCGTCGCTCGATCCGAAGCATTTCGCACCTTTGCCCATGAGCTCGCCCTGCAGATCGCAGCCGCCGCGCCAAAGTATATCCGCGAGAGCGACATCCCGGCTGAGGAGCTGGACGAGTTCGTCAAAAACGAGCGCCTCATCGCCCGGGCAGGGGTTCAGCAAGAGGGCCAGCCCGAGTCGGCGGCAGAAGAGATCGTCGCAAACCGCCTGGAGAAATACAAGGACGAGGCCTGCTTGCTGCGCCAGCCTTATATTCGCGACGAGGCCATCAGCGTCGAAAATCTCTTAATGCAGAATATTGCCGCCATCGGCGAAAACATCATCATCCGGCGCTTCGTCCGCTGGGAGTTAGGTGAAAGCAGCACAGAATCATAGAATATCCAAAAGGCCAACCACACGGTTGGTCTTTTTTTACCCCCAGGCTCACAATTTCAGGACTTACGCAGTTGGTGGGTGGCTGGGGGTGTTTGGGCGGGCAGCGCCCGCCCAAACACCCCAATTACCCTGAAGTGCGTAACTCCTAAATTTATCAACCAGGAGAGAAAATGATATGGAACAGGCACTAAAATACCGCCGCATACTGCTGAAGCTCAGCGGCGAAGCTCTCACCGGTCAGGGCGGCTACGGCATCGATCCCCAGCGGGCAGAGGATATCGCCCATCGGGTGAGCGAAGTGCGCGATCTCGGCGTGGATGTGGCGATCGTCATCGGGGCGGGCAACCTGTGGCGCGGCCGTACAGGCCTGAACCGCGGCATGGACCGCGCCACGGCGGATTATATGGGCATGCTGGCTACGGTGATGAATGCCCTGGCCCTGATGGACGCCATGGAGCGCATGGGTCTGATCACGCGCGTCCAGTCGGCCATCGAGATGCACGCCGTGGCTGAGCCCTATATCCGGCGGCGCGCCATTCGCCACCTGGAAAAAGGCCGGGTGGTCATCCTGGGGGGTGGCACCGGCAACCCTTACTTTTCTACGGATACAGCCGCGGCTTTACGCGCCATGGAGATCGACGCAGATGTGCTCATCAAAGCCACCAAGGTGGATGGCGTATACGACAGCGACCCGCTCAAGAACAGCCATGCCGTGCGCTTCGACCACCTGACCTACATGGAGACGATCAACCGGCGCCTGGAGGTGATGGACAGCACCGCCATTTCACTGTGCATGGATAACCACCTGCCGATCCTGGTGCTCAACCTGTGGCAGCCGGACGTCCTGCGCCAGGCGGTGCTGGGTGCCCCGGTAGGGACTTTGGTCAGCGACTGATCCTTTTTTCCCCTTTTCTAGCAGTGCATTTTCGGGTATCCTATAGGGGATGAAAGAATTGTGGAGGCACCCATGCTGAAAGAAGTTTACAAAGAGGCGGAAACCCGCATGAAAGGCGCAATCCAGGCTTTGGAGGAAGACCTGGCAGGCATCCGCACCGGGCGCGCAAGCCCGGCATTGGTCGAGCGCCTGCATGTAGAGTATTACGGCAACCCCACGCCCTTGATCCAGCTGGCGGCTATCAGCGTGCCCGAGCCGCGCTCCCTGCTGATCCGGCCTTTCGACGCCTCGACATTGAAAACCATAGAACGCGCCATTTTGGCCTCCGAGCTGGGGCTGACACCCAACAATGACGGTAAGTCGATCCGCCTGAACCTGCCTCCCCTGACCGAGGATCGCCGCCGGGACCTGGTGAAGGTTGTCCACAACCGGGCAGAAGAGGCGCGTGTGGCGACCCGCAACGTGCGGCGGGACAGCATCCGCGATCTGCGTGAGTTCTTGCAGGAGAAGATGATCTCCGAAGACGATCTCAAGCAGGGTGAAGAGGAGCTGCAGAAGATCACCGACCGCTACATTGAGGATATTAATCTCATTGCCGAACGCAAAGAGAAGGAGATTCTGGAGGTCTGATCCAGATCGCCCGGTGTGCTATGGAATCTAAAAAATCACTCGAGCTTCCCGATAGAATCGCCACACACGTTGCCATCATTATGGACGGCAACGGGCGCTGGGCGCTGGCGCGCGGCCTGCCGCGGCTGGCGGGACATCGCGCTGGCACTGAAAACCTGCGCCGGGTGATCGAGGCGTGCACCGAATTTGGGGTGCGCTACCTGACGCTGTATGCCTTTTCGACCGAAAACTGGGGCCGCCCGCAGGAAGAGGTGCAGGGACTGCTGCGCATCCTGGAGGATGTGATCGACCGCGAGCTGCAGGAGCTGCACGACCAGGGGGTACAGCTCCACCATATCGGGCGGCTGGACCGGCTCACCCCGGCGCTGCGTGAGAAGGTCATCGAGGCAGTCGAGTACACACGCCAGAACACCCGCCTGGTGCTGAACGTGGCTTTCAACTACGGCGGGCGCGACGAGATCGTGTGCGCCATCCAGCGCATCATCGAAGACGGGGTCAGGCCGGGCGATGTAACCGACGATCTGGTCAACCGCTATCTGTTTACTGCCGGCGTGCCAGACCCGGACCTGATCATCCGCACATCCGGCGAGCTGCGCGGCAGCAACTTCTTGATCTGGCAGGGGGCCTATTCCGAGTGGTACTTCACCCCTACCTACTGGCCCGATTTTGATCGCGACGAGCTGCTGAAAGCCTTGCACGAGTTCGCTCAGCGTGAGCGCCGCTATGGGGGGATTGTCCCGGCGAGCGGAGCAGCCGACCCCCATGCTGGCTAAACGCGCCGCGGTGACGGCGGTCTTGCTCCCCATCGGGCTGGTGCTAATCTGGCTGGGGGGGTGGGCATATATCGCCACGATCGCCCTGATCATGTGCCTGGCGGCGCGTGAGTACGTGCACTTATTTCAAACCGGCGGGCTGAAGCCCGCTGGTGTTTTGATTATCGCCGGGACGCTGGCGCTGGTGATTGCCCGGGCGGTGGCTGGCTTCTCCGGCTCGGATTGGATCATCAGCCTGCTGGTGCTGGCGGGGATGACCTGGCACCTGGCGGCTTATGAGCGCGGCCGCGACCAGGCGGGTACCGATTTCGGTGTCAGCATGGCGGGCGTGCTGTACTTCGGCTGGATCGGCGCATACCTGGTCTCTTTGCGCCAGCTCCCGCAAGGTCTGTGGTGGGTGCTGCTGGCGCTGCCGACGGTCTGGCTGGCGGATTCGGGGGCGTATTTCGTCGGCCGCGGCCTGGGCAGGCATAAGCTCAGCCCGCGCTTGAGCCCCAAGAAGACCTGGGAAGGCTACTTCGGTGGGATACTCTTCGGCGTGCTGGGAGGCCTGCTGCTGGCGGTCGGCCTGGCGGCCCTGGCGGGGCCGGGCGCACCCTTCACCCCGCTGCAGGGGGTCATCCTGGGAGTGGTGCTCTCCGTGTTCCCCACCCTGGGGGACCTGGGGGAGAGCATGATCAAGCGCCAGGTGGGGGTGAAAGATTCAGGCGACCTGCTGCCCGGTCACGGGGGCGTGTTCGACCGCATCGACTCCTGGCTGTGGGCCGGGGTGATCTCGTATTACGTGATCCTGTGGTTCTTTATAGGTTAGCTGAATACTCGGACTGATAAAATTCCTTCAGCTTTTCCCTGTTTACATAATTGCTCACCGGTTCAAGGCGGGCAGGAAGACGCGCCAGGGTTCCAGCACGGTGTAGGTGATGGACTGGGCGGCGGTATGTCCCTGGCTGTCGATGGCGGTGAGCGTCAGGTGGTGGAGGCCAAGGGTCAGCCCTTCGAGGTTCAGGTTCGGGCCTGCCCCCAGGGGACCGTCCAGGTCCGAGCTCCAGATCAGGCTGCCATCTGGCAGCTCGCCCTCCTCCAGGTCATACGCAGCCCCAGAAACGTTGAGGGGCAGCATTCCGTGGCCGCCGTCCTCCGGCGCGCTGATCCCCACGAGGGGCACGTTATCCGGCGTGGTGAAGCTCGCGTCGCTGTCATCATAGCTGGTGTGGAAACCGTCGCTGGCGATCACCCGGAACCGCCCGTCAGCGCTCCCTGGCAGATAAGCGGTATCGATTGTGTAGGTGGTAGCGGTCAAGTATTCGGTGACAGGCAGCCAGGTAGCGCCGCCATCTTCGCTGTAGAGCAGGTGGTAGAACAGGGCGTCCAGGTCTGCGTCGCTCCCCTCCCACGAAATGGTGACGCTGCCGGACAGGATTTCTCCCCCGTTCGGGTAGAGGACGGCAACTGAGGGCGCGTTTGCGCTTGCGCTCGCCTGTGCGGCAGGGGCCGGATCACCGAACTTGTTCACCACGATGTTGGCCCCCCCTTCGACCAGGGGCAGGGCGATCTCAAAAGTTGTCGTATCAACCGAAAGTCCCAATTCGTAAATATAGAACCGCGGGTCGAAGCAGTAGCTGCTCAAGGTCGTGCCGGCAGCACTTTGAAGCTCGACGCAGTATTGGCTGCCCTCCGGGGGATTCACAGGCGGCGAGACCATGCTGAGCTGCCAGGCAGGCAGCAGTGTCACGGTGCCGGTGATGTCCACCTGGCCGCGTACGAACAGGTAATTGACTTGTGCTTCCGGCGACTCGGTGGCAGGCTGCGGGTTGCCGTCCGCCTGAAAGAGCTTGTTGGCGTGGAAGGGCGATATCCATCTCTGCCCGGCAGCACAGTAGCTCATGATATCGTGGAAGCGCGCCGGCTTTATATCATTGCTCAGGATATCGACGCCCACATCCTGGATGGTGGCGGTCGTGAACGGCCAATCGGTGTCGGAATCCTTTGCATCGCAGGCGTCAGGGGTATTGGGGTGGCGCAGGCCCAGATTGTGACCGATCTCGTGCGCCAGGTGGATTGGGTGGACGATGCAGTAGGCCGACCGGCCCTTACCGCCGGCCCAGCGCGGATCTGATATGCAATAGGTCATCCCGGCGCTGTCTGGGAAGACCCCGTAGACCTGGTCGATCCGTTGATCCGGAGGCCGGTTTGCATTGAAGAGATTTAAACGATCCATCAAGCGGTCCTGGATGGTCGAGTCGTAGATACCCTGAAGTAATTTATTCGCCAACGAGCCGGTCCATTCCATCGGCGCGGCGATGAGCTCCCCCTCGATGGTTGCCATAGGGTACAACCGCCGCATGTACCACATCATGGGTAGGATGTCGTCCTGATTCGGGAGATCATCGGTCAGCAGGGTATGGTAGCGGACGGGGACAAAAGCGACGCGCATCGCGCGCCGGGTGGCAAAGATGACATTGCGCTCGATGGTGTTATTGGCTGCAATGAGATCGGGCACCGCCAGGCCGGGGTTGATCTCGGCGACCAGGCGCAGGTTCCCTTCGGCGATCCAGTCGGGGGGCAGGTCGAAATTCCAGCTCCCGAACATGTTTTCGCGCAGGGTGGTGATGGAAGTGGATCCCCGGACGACTATATTGGGGGTGATGGGGTCCAGCGTGCCCAGCAAGGTGGAGCCCCGATAACCGCGCAGCACGCAGCCCACATTGGCAACGAAACCGCGTGAGGACTGGGCATAGACCCTGACCCAGGCCGGTTTCCCTGTCACCAATGACACGCTGTTGTACATGGTCTGGACGCTCTGCACGACTTCCAGGCCGATGGGATACAGGTCGCGGAGCATTGGGGGAGGCGTTTCCTTGCAGTTGGTGGGATCTATATCCCAGGGGTTGTAATCCACTTTGGCGCCAACGATCTCATCGCCGATACCGGGGGGATTGCCTGCATGCAGGGGTCCACTGGCGTCGCCCCAATAGTTCTCCCTGGCGTCCAGGTTCACAGGCAGGGTATTGACAACGGTCATCCCCGGGTCGTTGCCGCGGATGCAGTTGTGGCGCAGGGTTACGCTCTGGCTGCCATCCCACATCTCGAATCCCCAGCCGGACTGCAGGGTGTTTCGTTCGATCGGCCCGGTCGCCTGGGGGCCAGTGCCGCAGAAGGGACAGCCGATGGTGATCGCCGAGCCGCTGCCGATCAGCACATTGTCGCTGATCTCGACGGTCGGGTTCCACGCCAGGAAGATCTTGGCGTTTTCGATGCGGTTGCTCTTGGCGACGAGCTTTGTGCCCGCATCCCAGGCCTGTAGCAGGATAGCGGTCTCATCGTCGACGACTCCGGTGAACGTGAGCGTATTCTCGCCCATATAAACGGTTGCACCGTAATCGACGAGGATGCCCACGTTGTGCTTGTACGGAGTGGTGATCAGGTTTTTGTAGAGGAAGACTACCGGCTTTGGGTCGCCAGGGTCATGGTAGCCGGAGACTTCGATGCGCCCGGTGATCTGGTTGTTCGAGAGCGTCGCCGTGGCGTGTTTCTCGATATCGATCCCGCCATCCAGCAGCGCGTTCTGGATGGTGAGGGCGGCGTAATCAGATGCCATTATAAAGGCTGTCCCGCTCCCGCCGTTGAAGTCCAGCCGGCAGGCGGCGTTCACCACCAAAGACGGACCTGTGACAACGGCATTCTTGAACGTAGCCACGCAGTTCGATTCGCTCCCGCCGGATTCTCCAACGGTCACCATCACGTCGGTGAGGTTAGCGCCGCTAACTGTCAGGCTGCCCGAATTGACAAATATGGCGCCATGGGAGATGTCGGGCTTTTTCGTCACGGTAGTCTTGGAATTGATGACCAACGCCGAGCCATTTTCGATATCCAGGGATACAGAGGATGTAATACCGTTGTAGGCGAACTCATACACACCCTCACCCAGCTCAAGAGAGTGGTAAAGCGTTCCGCCGATGACGCCCGTGGTCACCGAGTCTACAAAATACTGCAGGTATTTCTCATCTGCACTCGTCAGGCACGGATCGACGCAGCGCACGACATAAAGGCTGTAATAATAGGTGGTATTGAGCGCTCGATCTCGATCGCGGTAAAAGCCGGTCGTCTGGTCTGTACTGCCGGCGATCTTGGACAGCGCATCCGGGGACGTCCCACGGTGGAGCTCCCAACGCTTGTATTTGCCGGGAGTCTGGGGATAGCCGGTTGGATCCCACTTCAGGTCGATCACATCCCGCGCAACCATGACGATTTCCCCACCGGCCTGCGGTGAAGCGGGGATGCCAGGTTCAGGCGTCTCCGCTGCATAGCCGGCTTGAGCAGGTAGGG
>Ga0105095_10000446_pt1 | contig 19958 bp, 14 predicted proteins | sample PPLLak2March2015_2_FD_79180 | JGI IMG/M metagenome (GOLD analysis project Ga0105095, IMG submission 79180) | Freshwater sediment microbial communities from Prairie Pothole Lake near Jamestown, North Dakota, USA - PPLs Lake P8 Core (3) Depth... | ecosystem: Environmental > Aquatic > Freshwater >...
CGCCAAGGCCTGGCAGGACGCCACCGACTTCCACACGAAGCGGCCGCCGGCCTTCGTGTAGGACCGGACGGAGCACGTGAGGGCGTGAGGCGCTGCCGCTGCCGCCGCTGCCGCCTCTGCCGCTTCTGCCGCCCCAGCCGCTCTTCGCCCGAGGCTGGCGCGGACCGCCGCGCCCGGTCATCTTGGCCGTACCCAGCATCCCAGCACAGACTCGGGAGGATCCATGGAAATCCGAAACGCCGCGCCGCTGGCGCTGGCGGCGCTCCTTGGCACGCCCGGCGCCGCGCACCCCCAGGCGTCTTCCATTCCGGCCGCCATCCTCGGCGAGGCGCCGCCCCCGCAGGGCACCGCCGTGCGCTACGTGGCCCGTGACACCCTCACGCGCGGGTACCTCGCCGTGCCCGAAGGGCCGGGACCGTTTCCCGCGCTCATCCTGATCCACGAGTGGAACGGCCTGTCGGACCGGGTGCGACAGGTGGCCGACGCGTTCGCCAGGCAGGGCTACGTCGCCCTCGCGGCCGATCTGTTCAACGGGCGTGTAGGGGCGACCCCGGAGGAGAACAGGGCGCTCTCGGGGGCCGCGCGGGAGAACACCGCCGCAGTCATCGCCAACCTCGACGCCGCGCAGCGCTTCCTGCGCGAACGCGGGGACGTGACGGGCAAGGTCGGCGTGATGGGCTGGTGCTTTGGCGGCGGCATCGCCCTGAGCTATGGCCTTGGCGGAGAGCACCACGACGCGACCGCCATCTTCTATGGCTCCCTCGTGGACGATCCCGCGCAGCTGGCGCGTCTCCACCACCCGGTGTACGGGACGTTCGCGGAGAACGATCGCGGCATCCCGGTGGCACAGGTCGAGCGGTTCGCGGCGGCCCTGGACTCGTTGGGCATCGACAACGACATCCACGTCTACGACGCCGTCGGCCACGGGTTCTGGCTGCGCGTGGACGGAGACCGGGCGGTACGCGAAGCCCCCGCCGCGGATGCGTGGCGGCGGCTGCTCGGGTTCCTGAAGCGGGTGCTCGGCTGAGAGGAGGGGGGCAGAAGGGGCAGAGATAGAGCGCTGCCGCTGCTGCTGCGCCCGTCGCTCCCTCGTCACTAGCCCCCACCCCGCCCCGGCGGCATCTTACCCGCCCATATGATCGCCGAGATCATGGTGGGCGCCGTCGGCCTGGCGGCCGGCGGAGCGGCCGTGTGGTGGTGGCAGCGGGCGTCGCGTCCCTCCGCGGCGCCTCCGCGCACGGACCTCCGCCCGGTGCTCGACGCCATGCAGCTCGGGGTCACGGTCACCGACACGAGCGGGCACATCGTCTACTCGAATCCCGCGGACGCGACCATGCACGGCTTCGCGCCCGAGGAGCTGATCGGCCAGCCGGGCAGCATCTTCGCGCCGCCCACCGCGCGGAAGACCGTCACCACCGGCGAGCTGCCGAGCCTCAAGAGCTGGCGTCGCGAGGGCATCAACCGCCGCAAGGACGGTTCGGTTTTCCCAGTCCGGCTCCGCACCGACATGGTCCGCGACCCGGAGCAGCGGGTCCAGGGGTTCGTGACGGTCTGCGAGGACGTCACGAGCGAGCGGCGGGAGCGGGACGCGCAGCTCGCCGGCATGCTCCACGACCCGCTGACCGGGCTCGCCAGCCGGACGTTCCTGCTCGAGCTGGTCGCGCGCGCGATGCGGCGGACCGAGCGCCACGGCGACTACCACTTTGCCGTGCTGTGGGTGGACATCGAGCGATTCAAGCTGATCAACGAGAGCCTGGGCCACGACCTGGCCGACGGCCTGCTCATCACGGTGGCGGAGCGGATCCGGGACGCCATCCGCCCGAACGACGTCGCGGCCCGGATTGCCGGGGACGAGTTCGCGCTCCTGCTCGACGCGCTGCGCGCGCCGGAGGACGCGGTGATCGTCGCGGAGCGGATCATCGCGGGCCTGGACGAGCCCTGCACGGTGGAAGACCGCGAAGTGTTCCTCACGCCCAACGTGGGCATCGCGTACGGGCGCGCCGCGCAGGACGATCCCGAGCAGTACCTCAAGCAGGCGCGGGAGGCGATGTACGCGGCGCGCAAGTCCGGCCGCAGCCTCTACGGCGTGTTCGAGGAATCGGGCCGCCGGCGGGCCACGCAGCGGCTCCAGCTGGAGACGGATCTGCGGAAGGCGCTCGAGGAGCACGAGCTGCGCGCCGTCTACCAGCCCATCGTGGACCTCGCCACGGGGCGGACCGTCGCGTTCGAGTCGCTCGTCCGCTGGCAGCACCGCCAGCGGGGCATGGTGGCCCCGGGCGAGTTCATCCCGACGGCCGAGGAAACCGGGCTGGTGGTGCCCATGGGCTGGTGGATGGCGGAGGAAGCCTGCCGGCAGATCGCGGCCTGGCAGCGGGAGTTCCCGGGCACCGCAGTGGCCGTCAGCGTGAACCTGTCGGTTCGCCAGCTGCGCCAGCATCGGCTCGTGGATCGCCTGCTCGAAGTGCTCGTGGCGAACGGGGTGCCTCCGCACCTGCTCAAGCTCGAGGTCACCGAGAGCATGCTGATGGACGACGTGGAGGCCCAGCTCGCGGTGCTGCGCCGCCTGCGCGAGGCCGGGATCGCGGTGATCATCGACGACTTCGGGACGGGCTACTCGTCGCTCAGCTACATCCAGCGGTTCGAGTTCGACGTGCTCAAGATCGACCGCTCGTTCCTCCCCACCGGTGGGGGTGAGGAGGGGTGGGAGCTGGTGCGGATGATCATCGAACTCGCGCAGGAGAAAGGCGCGGCGGTGGTGGCGGAAGGGGTCGAGACCGAGCACCACGCGGCGCGGCTGCGTGTCCTGGGCTGCGACTGGGCGCAGGGCTTCTGGTTCGCGAAGCCGCTCAGCCCGGAGGATGCCACGAAGCGGCTGCGGGGCGAGGGAAACGGGTGATCGATCCCTCGATCACTCCTTCACCACCACGCCCCCCCTCATCACCATCTTCACCCGCCGCAGGGCGGTGATGTCCTGTGTCGGATCGCCGTCCACGGCAATCAGGTCCGCCAGCATGCCGGCCCGGATGGTGCCGCGATCGTCGAGCGCGAGCATCGCCGCATTGCCGGACGTGGCGGCGAGGACCGCCTGCTTGGGCGTCATGCCGTACGCCACCATCAGCTCCAGCTCACGCACGTTGTCGCCGTGGGCGTACACCCCCACGTCGCCGCCGAAGCACATGGGCACGCCGGCGGCGAGCGCCGCGGCGAACGCCGCCCGCTTCTCCGCCACGCGGGCCGGCTCGGGATCCGTTCCCGGGCGCCACCCCGCGTACCGCGCGACCGCCTCCGTCGCCGCCAGCGTGGGGCAGAGCGGCACCTTCCGCTCGGCCATGAGGCGCCACACCTCCGGGGTCCCCCCATCGCCGTGCTCGATGGTCTTCACGCCCGCGAGCACCGCCCGGCGCATCCCCTCGGGGGAACTGGCGTGCGCCACCACGAACCGGCCCGAGCTTGCGGCCACGGCGACCATCAGGGCCAGCTCCTCCTGGGTGAACGTCGCCTCGGCGGTGCCGGCCGGGCCCCACCGGTAGTCGGCGTAGACCTTGATCCAATCCGCACCGCGCCCGATCTGGTCCCGCACCACGCGGGTGAGCGCATCCACGCCGTCCGCCTCCTCGGCGCCGAGCGGCAGGTTCCATTCGGGCGCTCCCTTCGGGCCGTAGCTGCCCGTGGTGACGATCGCCCGCGTCGTTACGAGCAGCCGCGGGCCGGGAACGATGCCGAGGTCGATCGCCTGCTTGAGTCCCACGTCGGCGTACCCCGCGCCCTCCGTGCCGAGGTCGCGCTCGGTGGTGATGCCCGCGAGCAGGGTCGCGCGCGCGGCCGCCGTCGCCCGCGCCACGCGCAGCGCCAGCGGTTCGAACAGCACCTGATCGTTCCACGGCGTCTCGTCGTACGGGTGCAGCAGCAGGTGCGAGTGGCCCTCGATGAGCCCGGGCAGGAGGGTCAGGCCGGGAAGCGGCACCACCTGGTGGCGCGGGGGCGTGACCGACTCCCTGGGGCCGATGGCCGTGATCCGATCGCCGGTGACCACCACGTCCCATCCGGTCCGCAGGCTGCCGTCCACCGCATCGAACACGCGGTCCGGCCGCAGCACCAGTGCCTGCTGGGCGGGCAGGGGAGCGGCGAGCAGGGGCAGGAACGCGAGGACGACGGTGCGGGAAAGGCGCATTGGGGGCTCTCGAGCGGAGATGGAGGCAATGTACGCGAGGGGGCACGCGTGGCCAGCGGCGCGGTCTCGGCAGAATCCCGCTTGAGCGGGATCCAACGGGCCCGAGGGAGCCAGCGGCCGCTTTCACACTGGGTTCAGGATCTCTTCAGCACCTCGGGCCCCATCGTTCAGGGAGACGCGCGCTGGAGGGCCGATGGTGTGGCTGCTGGTTCCGATTGGCATGATTGCCGCGATCATGGCGCTGTGGGTGATCGGCGAGCGCGGCGTTCTGCCGCTCCCGTCCACGCGCGCGGCGTGGCGCGGCGCGCGTGCCGGCGCCGGTGGCGGGAACCACGGCCGGCCGCGCGGCGGAATCCTGACGGCGCTCCACGGCTACGTGTACGGCCGGTGGACCGAGCAGTACATCCGCCTGTTCCGCCGGCTGGCGCCGCACATGAGCGCGCGCCTCAAGCAGGCGTGGGCGGACCGGTATCACGGCAAGGTGCTGACCACGGAGCTGGCCTGCGCCATCATCCGGCTCGATCACGACATCAAGCGCACCGACCTGGAGCGCGTCGTGCCGTATCCGAAGGCGCGCGACATCCTGCTCCAGGGACCGCCGTCAGTGACCCTGCTCGAGTGCCCGTGCCGCCTGGGGAAGCCGGAGCACTGCGAGCCGACGCAGGTGTGCATGCTGGTGGGAGGCGGGGACTTCTCGCTGGACCACCATCCCACGAAGGCGCGCCGGGCCACGCGGCAGGAAGCGCTCGACCTCCTGTGGGCGGAGCACGAGCGCGGGCACGTGCATACGGCCTACTTCAAGGACGCCTGCGATTCGAAGTTCTACGCCATCTGCAACTGCTGCACCTGCTGCTGCGGCGGGCTCGAAGCCATGACAAAACACGGCATCCCGATGGTCGCCTCCTCCGGGTTCGTGGCGGAGGTGGACGAGGGCAGCTGCATCGGGTGCGGGGACTGCGAGGCGGCGTGTCCGTTCGACGCCGTCCACGTGCCCTATCGTGCCGAGGTGACGTGGGAGCGCTGCATGGGATGCGGGGTGTGCGAGGGGCAGTGCAGCACGGGCGCGATTCACCTGGTGCGGGACACGCGGAAGGGCGAGCCGCTGGATGTTCGAGCGATTGCGTGAGGGGAAGGGGACTGGCAGAGACGGCCTGAACGGAGACGGACGGAGACGGGCCTGATCGCGTGTCCGTCCCTGTCCGTCCTCGTCCGTCTCTGTCCGTCTATTGCTTTCCGTAGAGTGTCTTCCACTCCTCCTCGAACTCGTTACCCGCCACCCAGCGCGGCTGCTCGGCGGCGTTGGCGATACGCAGGGCCGTGAGGAAGAGGATCCGCATGTCCCGCGCCGTGCTCTCCAGGTTCCACTCCGGGCGGATCTCGTCCGTCACCTGGTGGTAGTGGTGCTCCTCGTAGGCGGCCGGATCGAAGGTCAGGGCCTCTACGTAGTCGGAACCCGCCTGGAGGTAGAGGGCGGGGATGCCCATCTTCGCGAAGTTCACCTGGTCCGACCGGTAGAAGCTGCCGGCGTTGGGATTCGGATCACCCGCGGCGCGCAGGCCGTGCTCCTCGGCGACTGCGGCGAACACGGTGCCCAGGTCGCTCATGTCCAGGCCGATGGCGGCAATGTCGTGCGTGACCCCGAAGACCTGGGGCATGTCCACGTTGAAGTCCGCGACGATCCGGTTGAGCGGGATGGGCGGCGCCTCGACGAACGCGCCGCTGCCGAGGGTGCCGCCCTCCTCGGCGGCCAGGGCCACGAACAGCACCGACCGCCGCGGCCTGGCCGCGACGAACGCCTGGGCGACGGCGAGGATGCCCGCGGTCCCCACGGCATTGTCCCAGGCGCCGTTGAAGATCTTGTCGTCGCCTTCGACGGCGGGATTCACGCCAAGGTGATCGTAGTGCGCCGTGAACGCGAGGTGCTGGTCGGCGAGGGCGGCGTCGGTACCGCGCAGCAGGCCGGCCACGTTCCCGGTGGGCACCGCGCGGACGGCGGTTTCGATATGCGCGGTCAGCCGGTAGCGCGTGTCCTCCGGGCGGAACTCGCGCGCCTTGGCCCTGGCGAACAGGCCCTCGAGCGTCGTGTTCATGGATGCCGCCACCCGCTCGGCGGACGTCGAATCCATCCAGCCCAGCAGGTCCAGGCGGTAGCTGCGCTCCCAGTTCTCCCGTGAGCCGGTATTCCCGATGACGCTGAAGGGATAGCTCGCCGATCCGGTCGTATGGATCACGATGGCCCCGGCGGCACCGTGCTTGGCCGCCTGCTCGAACTTGTACGTCCAGCGTCCGTAGTAGGTGCGGGCCTCGCCGCCGAACAGAGCCGTGCCGTTCTCCTCCACCGGCGGGTCGTTGTTCAGAAAGAGCAGGACCTTGCCCGCCACGTCCTCGCCCTTGAAGTCGTCCCACCCGTACTCCGGCGCCTCGACGCCGTACCCCACGAACACGATCGGGACGTTCCGGAGGTCCACGGTATCCCGCTCGGTGGTGGACCAGTAGGTGAACGTCACGTCGTTGGCGATCGGCAGCCTGCCCTGGGGGCCCTGGATGGTGATGGTCGAGCGGCCGGCGTTCTTCATCATGCCGACCAGCTCGAAGGGCAGCAGATACGAATCCCCGGCGACCGGCTCGAGACCGATCTCCCGGAACCGCCGCGCGATGTACGCGGTGGCGCGCTTCTCCCCCGGGGTGCCGGGGGCGCGGCCCTCCATGCTGTCGGCCGCGAGGGCCGACACGTCGGTTCGGATGCCGTCGGCGGTGATCTGCGTTTCGGGATCCGGGGCGCATGCCGCCGCGATGAGCGCGCCCGCGAGGAGCAGACTGGTGCTGCGAAGATCCTGCATGGCCCCAACCCTCGATCGAAGTGAATCCTGCGGGCCGGGCGCCAGCCCGGGCCCGCCGACAGGATAACTCGGCGGCACGCCTCGCTGAAGGGACGGCGGTGCGGCCGGCTGGCGGCCGGGCGTGCGCGAACGCAGATTGTCCCGATGCCGAACTCGGACCGCAGGGGTTTCCTGCAAGCCGTGAGCGCCATGGCGCTCGCCCCGCTCGTGACCCGCCAGCGTTGCGCCCCGGCCCCGCGTCGGGATCCGCCGTTCCGGATCTCGCTCGCGGAGTGGTCGCTGCACCGCGCGCTCGAGGCCGGCGAACTCACCAATCTCGACTTCCCGGTCGTGGCGCGGGAGACGTACGGGATCGACGCGGTCGAGTACGTGAACGCCTTCTTCAAGGACCGGGCGCGGGACCCCGACTACCTCGCCGCGCTGAACGCGCGCGCCGCCGACCACGGGGTCCGCAACCTCCTCATCATGTGCGACGGCGAGGGCGCCCTCGGCGACCCCGACGACGCGGCGCGCACGGTGGCTGTGGAGAACCACTACCGCTGGGTCGAGGCCGCGGTGACGCTGGGATGCCACTCCATCCGGGTCAACGCCCAGTCGGCGGGGACGCCCGATGAGCAGCGCGCACGCGCCGCCGACGGCCTGCGCCGGCTCACCGAGTTCGGCGACGATCACGGCATCAACGTGATCGTGGAGAACCACGGCGGGCTCTCGTCCAACGGGGAGTGGCTCGTGAGCGTGATCCGGGCGGTGGACCACCCGCGGTGCGGTACCCTGCCGGATTTCGGGAACTTCCGGGTGAGCGACGACGAGTGGTACGACCGGTACCGAGGCGTCGCCGAGCTGATGCCGTTCGCCAAGGCGGTGAGCGCCAAGTCGAACGCGTTCGACGAGGCCGGCAACGAACGGAACACCGATTACCGGCGGATGCTGCGGATCGTGCTGGACGCGGGGTACCGCGGGCACGTCGGCATCGAGTACGAGGGGGACGAGCTGAGCGAGCCGGAGGGTATTATCGCCACGCGCCGCCTGCTGGAACGGGTGCGCGCCGAGTTCGCCGCGGAGGGATAGCGCTTGCTGGCCGGTCGCCGTTCCGGCTGATAGTTTCGCACGGACTTCAGGCGGGAGTGCATCGCGCGCATGCCGAACACGCTCGACCAGGCCCGGAGGTTCGCGGTGCTCGCGGAGCTCGGACTCGCGCGCACCGACGTCGCGCCGGTCGAGTGCGAGGCGTTCCCCGTGGGGCGTGGCGAGTGGAAGGTCGTGCAGACCCGGCCGGCCATGGGCACGCTCGTGTCCGTGACAGCGCTGGCGCCCGACCGTGAGTGGGCCGAGGACGCGATCGGCCTGGCCTTCGCGGAGATGGACCGGCTGATCGGGCTGTTCAGCCGGTACGACCCCGGCTCGGCGGTCACGGCGCTCAACACGACGGGACGCCTGGACGCGCCGCCCCCCGAGCTGGCGCGTGTGATGCAAACCTCCCTCGACTACCACCGACTGACCGGCGGCGCGTTCGACGTGACGGTGGCGCCGCTGCTCGCGCTGTTCCGCGAGCGGCTGGGCGGCGCGGTGCCGGCCGAGCCCACGGAGGCGGAGATCCGCGAGCGGCTGGCCCTGGTCGGGGCGGACGCCGTGGCGTGCGAGCGGGGACGGATCGCGCTCGGCCGGAACGGCATGGAGCTGACGTTCGACGGCATCGCCAAGGGCTTCATCGTGGACGCCGTCACCCGCGCGCTCGACGCCCACGGCATCCGCCGGTATCTCGTGAACGCGGGCGGCGACATCCGGGCACGCGGGAAGAAGGAAGGCCGCCGGCCGTGGACCGTCGGGGTCCGCGACCCGGCCGCCGACGGACGGTTTCCGAGCACGCTGCACCTCGAGAATGCCGCGGTCGCGACGTCCGGCAGCTACGAGGTCAGCTTCGACGGCGACATGCGCTTCCATCACATCGTGGACGGCAAGACGGGCCGCTCTCCCAGCACCGCGCTCAGCGTCTCGGTCACCGCCCCCACCGCTATGGCGGCGGATGCCCTGGCGACGAGCGTCTTCGTGCTGGGTCCGGCCGCCGGGGTCCGCTTCGTGGACGGGCTGCGGGACTGCGCCTGCCTGGTGCTCGATCGGGACGGCGGGCAGTGGAGGTCGCGGCGATGGCGCAATGCACCCCCAACCGGGGGAGAAGAGGCAGGGACATGACGCAACCGATGGCGAAGCCCTACGCCGGGTTCGGGCTGGGTGCCCTCGTGACGCTCCGGCTGCTGATCGGGTGGCACTTCTTTTACGAAGGCCTGGCCAAGCTGGTGAACCCGTACTGGACCTCGGCCGAGTACATCAACCAGGCCTCGTGGCTGTTCTCGGGGCTGTTCAAGGACCTCGCGGCCAGCGCCACCGCCGTGACCGTCGTGGACGCGCTCAACGTGTGGGGTCTGATGGCCATCGGGCTCGGCCTCATCGTCGGGCTGTTCACCCGGACGGCCACCGTGGCGGGCATCGCCGTCCTCCTGCTGTACTACATCGTGGCGCCGCCGTTCGTCGGCTTGACGTACGCAATGCCGGCGGAGGGGAGCTACCTGGTGGTCAACAAGGTGCTCGTCGAGGCGGCCGCCATGCTGGTGCTGTTCGCGTTCCCGACCGGACACCTCGTCGGTCTCGATGGACTCGTGTTCCGCAAGCGCGTCGCCGCCGAACCGGCGCAGGCCTGAGGAGGATGCCATGACGGACGAACAGGGGAAGCCGGGTACGCCAGGCGGGGCTCACTGGAGCACGATCAGCCGCCGCGGGTGGTTCAAGGCGCTGGTATCGATCCCCGTGCTGGGGGTCTTCTTCTACAACTTCCTGAAGAAACGGGCGACGGACGAGACCCGGCGGCAGGCCGTCATGGCCGAGCTGGGCGTCGCTGAGAGCGGGCCCGCGATCATTCCGAACGCCGTCTCGAAGCCCCCGAGCCGGAAGGTCCGGGTCGGCATCATCGGCTACGGCGGCGAGGGCGAGTCGCTCGTCCGACACGCGGGATTCGCGGCCCCCGACTGGATCGAGCAGGCGCGCAAGGACGTGGCGGAGAACCCCGGGGACAAGCAGCTCGAGACGTACCTCGCGCAGGACGACCTGAACATCGCGATCACGGCCGTCTGCGACGTGTTCGACGTCCGTGCGGAACGCGCGGTGGCGGCGTCACAGATCGACACGCGGCCGGGTGGCGGCGGGGCCAACCCGCCGGCCAAACGCTTCCGGCGCTACACCGACATGCTGGAAAGCGGGGAGGTGGACGCGGTCATCATCGGCACGCCGGATCACTGGCATTCCCGCATGACCATCGACGCCGCGGCCGCCGGGATTCACGTGTACTGCGAGAAGTGCATGACCCGGACGGAGGAGGAGGCGCTCGCCGTCCACGAGGCGGTGACGAGTTCGAGCATCGTGTTCCAGCTCGGCCACCAGAACCGGCAGTCCGAGGCGCACAACAAGGCCCGGGAAGTCATCGACGCGGGCATCCTCGGCCCGATCACGCTCGTCGAATCCACGACGAACCGGAACACGCCGTGGGGCGCCTGGGTGTGGGACATCCACGAGAAGGGAAACCCGCAGACCATCGACTGGGCTGAGTTCGAGGGTCCGGCCCCGAACAAGGTCCCGTTCAGCCTCGAGCGGTTCTTCCGGTGGCGCTGCTGGTTCGACTACGGCACCGGGCTCTCCGGCGACCTGCTTTCCCACGAGTACGACGGGGTGAACCAGATCCTCCGGGTGGGCATCCCGAAGTCGTGCGTGGCGTCGGGCGGAATCTATTACTTCAAGGACGGGCGCGACGTCCCCGACACCTTCCAGGCCGTGTACGAGTACCCGGACCGCGACCTCACCTTCGTCTACAGCGCCACGCTCGCCAACGGGCGCGATCGCGGACTCGTCTTCATGGGCCACGATGCCTCCATGCGGGTGAGCGGGAGCCTGAGCGTCCAGGCCGACCAGGACTCCACGCGCTACGAGCAGAAGATCAAGGACGGCATGATCGACCCATCGCAGCCGATGTTCACCTATCGGCCGGGGTTCAAGGGGATCGACGCCGTCACCTCGGCCACCGAGCAGTACTTCGCGAGCCGCGGTCTGCTGTACACGTACCGGGGCGGCCGCCGGGTCTCGGCCTATCACCTGCTCATCGGCGAGTGGCTGGACGTGATCCGGAACGGCGGCGAGACCAGCTGCAACATCGAGCGTGGCTTCGAGGAGGCGATCACCTGCCACATGGCTACGCGCTCGTACCAGCTCGGCCGGAAGGTCGAGTGGGATCCGGTGGCGCGGAGAATCGTGTGAGCAAGGACACCCGCCTCGGGATCATGATGTTCCTCCAGTTCTTCGTCTGGGGGGCGTGGTACACCTCCATCGCGGTGTACATGACGGCCGAGGGGATGGGCCAGCTGACGCACTGGCCCTACACCGTCAATCCCGTCGCGGCCATCGCGGCGCCGTTCTTCCTGGGGCTGGTGGCCGACCGCTACTTCTCGACCGAGAAGGTGCTGGGGGTGCTGCACCTGCTCGGCGGCCTGGTCATGGCGGCGGTCCCGCAATTCAGCGGCGCCCCGGTGGTGTTCGTGCTGCTGCTGCTACTGTACAACCTCTGCTACATGCCGACCCTTGGCCTGGCGAACTCGCTCGCGTTTCACCACATCACCGACCAGGAAAAGCACTTTCCGCTCATCCGGGTGTTCGGCACGGTCGGCTGGATCGCCGCGGGCCTCGTGGTCAGCCGGGTGCTGAGGCAGCTCGTGACGGGCGGGAGTCTGCCCGAGCAGACGCCGCTGCCGCTCTACACGGCGGCCGTGACGAGCATCGTGCTGGGTCTGTACAGCTTCTCGCTGCCCCACACGCCGCCGCCGGCCAGGGGTGAGCCGGTCTCGGTCCGCAGCATCCTCGGACTCGACGCGCTGAAGGCGCTCGGCAGCAGGCCCTTCTACATCTTCCTCGGCGCGTCGCTGCTCATCTGCATCCCGCTCGCGGCGTACTACAACTTCACCCAGCTCTTTCTCGTGGCGACGGGCTTCCAGAACATCGCGGGCACGCAGACGCTCGGGCAGATGTCCGAGGTCGTCTTCATGCTCCTGATGCCCCTGTTCTTCGCGCGCCTTGGCGTGAAGTGGATGCTCGTCGCCGGCATGGGGGCGTGGGCGCTGCGCTACGTGTTCTTCGCGCTCGGGGCGCCGGCCGGGATCTTCTGGATGATCATCGTGGGCATCCTGCTGCACGGCATCTGCTACGATTTCTTCTTCGTCACCGGGCAGATCTACGTGGACAAGAAGTCGAATCCCGCCATTCGCGGACAGGCGCAGGGGATGCTGGTCCTCGTCACCTACGGCCTCGGGATGCTGATCGGCGCGCAGGCGGCGGGCAATCTGTACAACGCCTTCCTGGGCGGCGCGGACGCGCTGACGCTCGACCGGTGGCGGCAATTCTGGTTCGTGCCGGCGGCATTCGCGGTGGTGATCATGATCGGCTTTGCCCTGCTCTTCAACGACCGGGTCGAACGCAGCGCGCGCAACGACCGGAGCGACCGGGCCGCGTAGGCCCGGCGCGCCTCGGGGGGTGACACGGGGCGCCGGTATCGGACGTGGGGGCAGGGATGGACTCCAAGGCGCGAAAGGTGGCCGTGGGCATGGCGGCGAAGAGGCTGGGAGTCGGATTCGTCGGCGGCGGCTTCGTGGCGCGCTTCCACATCCGCTCGTGGGTGGGCGTGCGCGACGCCGATATCCGGGGGGTCGTGAGCCGCCAGGACAACACGGCCGAGGAGGCCGTGGCCCTGGCGCGCCGCCTGGGCGTCGGGGACGCGAAGGTGTACGGCTCGATCACCGACCTGGTGGCCGATCCGGCGATCGACGCGATCTGGATCTGCGCCCCGAACTTCGCCCGCATCGCGGTCATGGAGGAGATCGTCGGGGCGATCGAGGCGGGGAAGGGCGCGCTGATCGGCGTGGCGTGCGAAAAGCCGCTCGGCCGGAATGTCGCCGAGGCCCGCCGCATGCTCGAGCTGACGCAGCGGGCCCGACTCCTCGACGGCTACCTCGAGAACCAGCTGTTCTCACCGGCCGTGGTGCGCGGGCGGAACATCGTGTGGAGCCGGGGCGCGGCCCTGACGGGTCCGCCCTACCTGGCGCGCGCCGCGGAGGAGCACAGCGGACCGCACATGCCGTGGTTCTGGGAGGGCGAGCTGCAGGGCGGCGGCGTGCTCAACGACATGATGTGCCACTCCGTCGAGGTGGCCCGCCACCTGCTGACACAGCCGGGGGCGCCCCGCGACACCCTCACGCCGGTCAAGGTGTCGGCGCACACGTCGTGCCTCAAGTGGCAGCAGCCGCGCTATGCCGATGCGCTGGCAAAGAACAGCGGCGGCAAAACCGATTACCGGAAGCGGCCCTCGGAGGACTTCGCCCGGGCCCTGGTGGAGTTCCGCGCCGCCGACGGCACGCCGCGCATCGTCGAGGCCACCACGTCGTGGTGCTTCGTGGGCGCGGGCCTGCGGCTCAGCATGGAGCTGCTCGGGCCGGAGTATTCTCTTACGGTGAACTCGCTGGATGCCGGCCCGAAGATCTTCTTCAGCCGGGAGGTGAAGGGCGTCGCCGGCGAGGACCTGGTCGAGAAGCAGAACGCCGAAACGGGGCTCATGCCCGTCGTGAGTGACGAGGAGGCGGAGTACGGCTACGTGGCGGAGAACCGTCACATGGTCGAGGCGTTCCTCGCGGGGCGGCGGCCGGACGAGAACTTCAGTGATGGTTTGGCCGTGACGGAGCTGCTCATGGCGGCGTACATGAGCGCCGAACAGGAGCGGACGGTGCCGTTCCCGCCGCCGGGGCTCGAGACGTTCGTGCCGGCGGTGGCGCGAGGGGCGTGGAATCCGGCACGCCGCGGATGAGGCGAAGGTCGGGACGGACGAAGACGGACGAGGTGGACGATGCCACGGATGATGCAGCAGATCCTGGTGCTGGGTGGGGCGGTGACCACAGTCCTGATGGGCGTGCCGGCCTGCGCGGCCCAGGAGGCCCCAGCCGTGAAACCGGGGTTCGAGCAGATCCTCAAGCCCTTTGACGGGCGCTACCAGAAGCACGGCTGGAACCACTACGGACCGGGCTACCTCGACCTCGATCCGGAAACCGGGATCCTCACGTCGCATGGCGGGATGGGGCTGTTCTGGTACGCGGTCAAGGAGTACGGTGACTTCGTCCTGGAGCTGGAGTACAAGTGCGCCGACCGGAATACCAACTCCGGCGTGTTCCTGCGCGTGCCCGGCGTGCCCACCAGCGACGAGTACATCTACCACAGCTTCGAGATCCAGATCGACGATGCGGGCGAGGGCATCCACGCTACGGGCGCGGTCTACGACGCGGAGGCGCCGCGAGCGAGCGCGTCCCGGGCGCCGGGGGAGTGGAACCACTACCGGATCACGTTCCGCGGCAAACGCATCACCGTCGAGTTGAACGGGACCCTGGTGACGGACTGGGAAGCTGAGCCGCGCGGCAAGGTGCGGGACTTCGCGCCGCGCGGGTACATCGGTTTGCAGAACCACGACGACCGGAGCCCGGTGTACTTCCGCAACATCTGGGTGAGAGAGCTCTAGAGCGTTTCCACGCGGTAGCCTCCCACGGAGGGCACCAATGCCCCGTCGCACACTGCTCCCGATCGCGCTGTTGACGCTGACGGCCTGCCCACCGCCGGCGCCCGCCGGCATCACCGGGCCCGACAGGGCGGCCATCCAGGCCGTCGCGGATTCGGCCGTCGCCATCGTGCGCGCCGGCGGTGACTGGGCGGCGCCGTACACAGCACGCTACTACACCGACGACGCGATGCTCCTGCCGCCCTACGGGGGGCCGGTCACGGGGCGCGCCGCGATCACCGAGTGGCTGCGGCAGTTCCCGCCTATCGCGAACTTCGGCGCCCAGCAGCTGGACGTCGAGGGCATGGGCGACGTCGTGTGGGTGCGGGGGTCTTTCTCCATGGATGTGACTCCGCTCGGCGCCACGGCGCCGGTCCACGACGAGGGGAAGTACCTCGAGATCTGGCAGCGCCAGCCGGACGGCGCGTGGAAGGTGGTCCGGGACATGTTCAGCTCGAGTCTGCCCCGGACGGCGGACTCGACCCGGTAGCGGGCACCCGTCGTCGCACACGCAAAAGGGGGCGCCCGGGCGGCGCCCCCTTCGTGATGAGAAAGGCCGGTGCGGCCCCTACCGGGTCTGCGTCAGCTCCTGCACCAGGCGCGTCGCGCGGTACATGTCGCGCAGCGCCTCCAGGATTCCCCGCGCATCCACGGCCACCGTCCTGTTCTTCTCGGGCAGATAGATGTAGTCGCCCGGCAGGCTCTCGACGTTGCCGTCGAACACCAGGCCCACCAGCTCGAGGTTCCGGTTCAACGCCGGCGACCCCGAATTGCCGCCGATGATGTCGGCCGTGGCGACGAAGTTCAGCGGGGTGCCGAGGTCGAAGGCCGCCGGCGGCTTCTGCCACCGGGTCGGCAGCTGCCAGTCGGGCACGCCCGGGAACGACCGGAACCGGTCGTACATCCCGTAGAAGGTGGTGAACACGGGCGCCCGGGTGCCGTTGTAGTCGTACCCCTTGACCACGCCGTCCGCGATGCGGAGCGAGAATGTCGCGTCCGGCGGCTCGCTCGTGCCGTAGACGGCGAAGTGCGCCCGGCCCAGCTCGAGCGCCACGGCGGCCTCCTCCTGCGTCACGGCGCCAAAGCCACTCTGGTACTGGAAGAACCGCGGCAGGAGCTTCGTCGCGAGCACCGCCGCGGGGTCGGCGTCGCTGATCGTGCCGCCCTCCAGTGCCGCGACCGCGCGGGCCGAGTCGGCCAACGCGGACTGGCTCACGATGGCGCGCGCCCGCTCCGCCGGCGTCGCGCCCTCGAGGATGCCCCGCACGAGCGCCGCCGTGTCACCGTAGGCGCGCTGCAGGTCCGTCAGGCGCGCGGCGAGGAGCCGTTCCTGGAGGCCGGTGGGCTGGTGGCCGACGGCCTTCAATTGGTCCGCGAGGCCGGCCAGCGCCTCGGCCGGAGCGCCCCCGCGGCGGGCGTTCAGGTACTGGGCAGCCCAGATGCCCCGCAGCGTCGTTGCCGACGTCCAGTCCGGCGCGCCGAAGGCGGCCCAGGCGTGCGCGTCCGCGGCGTACGGCTGCTTCCGCGTCTGCAGCTCCGCCATCCGCGCGATGAGGTTGCCGTACCGCGTCTGGAGCGTGGGATCCCTGGCGATGGCCGCCTGGAACGCGGCCTCGGCGTCGGCCCGGCGCGCCATGATGACCGGGTCCTGGAGACCGCGCCACATGCCGCCGTACGCCTTTTCCGAGTTGGACAGGCTGAAGATCTTGTTCAGGATGTCGATCGAGTCCGCTTGGGCCGGGAACGCGTCGCGGTAGTCGCGCATCGCGTTCAGGCGGCTCGTGAGGAACTCGAGCAGCGCCTTGTCGCCGATGTCGCGCCGGTACTCGAGCTGGGCGACGGTCTGGAGCCGGTTCGTCGAGCCGGGATTCCCGATCACGAAGACGGGGTCGCCGTCCTGCACGCCGGCCACGGACAACCGGAAGAACACTTCCGGGCGGTATGGCTTGTCGTCCACGTAGACGCGTAGAAACGACATGTCGAGCGCGTAACGGGGGTATGTGAAGTTGTCCGGGTCGCCGCCGAAGAATCCGAGCTGCAGCTCGGGGACCATGACCAGGCGCACGTCATCGAACCGGCGGAATACGTAGGCAGACGTCTTCGCCCCGTTCCACAGGGACACCGCCTCGACCTCGATCCCGGCGGCTTCGCCGCCGTGCCGCTCGGCGATGGCCGCCGTCAGCGTCTCCGTGGCCGCGTCGCGCGCGTCGTCGGCGACCGTATCGAGCGCCGCCGTGATGTCCTCGATGGCGATCAGTTGGTCCAGGTAGAGATCGGGGATGCGGCGCTCGTCGGCGAGGGTCGCAGCGTAGAACCCGCTGTCCATCGGCGCCTCACCGGGCCGCCCCACCGCCACCGCGCTCTCACGCGCGCAGTGGTGGTTCGTGAGCACGAGCCCGTCCGGCGACACGAACGAGGCGGTGCAGTTGGGCAGGCGGAGCGCGCCGAGCCGGGCGGTGCGAAACCAGGCGGAGTCCGGGGCGAAGCCGTACGCTTCCCGGAAGTAATCGAGCGGCGGGTACTCGAATGTCCACATCTTGCCGTTGTCGAACCGGCCGGCCTTGAGCGCGGTGTCCGGCACGGCGAGCCGGGCGCCCACCGTGTCCACGAGGCGCACGGTATCGACACGGACGACGGGTGCCGGAGCCTGCGCAGAAGGACCGGCTGGTGCGCAGGCGGCCGTCACGGCCGCCGCGGCGAGGGTCGTACAGCGACGCAACCAATGGGAACGCATGTATTGGACTCGTTTGTCTGAGTGATCGGCGCGGGGGACCTGCCACCGGGCAGTTCCGGCGCCATGCGAAACGTCGCCAGACGAGCGGGTTTTCGACAAGCCCGGAGCCCCGCGGCCCGCCGAAACCTTTGACACCTCCGTTCCGTCGGGGAAGATTGCCCCTGCCTGACGCGCCCGAATCCCTGCGACGCCGTGCCTGACACCGCGGGCCCGGCCCACGAACCGGAAGGACCACATGCCTCGCTCCCCGGCTGCGCTAGCCTGCCTCTTGTGCCTTGCCGCTCCCGCGGCCCGTGCCCAGGTGGACGCCCGCATGTTCCGGTACCCCGACGTCTCGGCCACGCACATCGCGTTCGTGTACGCCGGCGACATCTGGGTCGTGCCGAAGACGGGCGGCACCGCCAGCCGGCTCTCCTCCCCGCCGGGCGAGGAGCAGTACCCGCGGTTTTCCCCGGATGGCTCCCGGATTGCCTTCAGCGGCAACTACGACGGGAACGTCGATGTGTACGTGATGCCGGCCATGGGCGGCAGCGTGCAGCGGGTGACCTACAACCCCGCCCTCGACCGCCTGCTCGACTGGAGCCCCGATGGTCGGCGCCTCCTGATGACGTCGCGGCGGGCGAGCGGGATCCCGGTGAGCCACCTGTACCTGGTGGATGTTGGCGGCGGCCTGCCGGAGCGGCTGCCGGCCCCCTACGGAGAGATCGGCGCGCTCTCCGCGGACGGGCGGCGCCTGGCGTACACCACCAAGGATGTCAGCACGCGAACGTGGAAGCGCTATCGGGGCGGACTCGCGCCCGACATCTGGGTGCTCGACCTGCGCACGCGCGACGCGCGCAACGTCACCGACAACGTGACGAACGACGAGTTCCCGATGTGGCATGGCGAGACGCTCTACTTCCTGTCCGCGCGCGGCGAGGAGCAGCGAAGCAACCTCTGGAAGCTCGACCTTGGCGCCGGCACCGCGACGCAGGTGACGCGCTTCTCGGACGTGGACGTGTCGTGGCCGGCCATCGGCCCGCGCGACATCGTGTTCCAGGCCGGCGGACGGCTGTACCTGCTCGATCTGGCCACCGATCAGTACCGCGAAGTGCCGGTGACCGTGGTGACCGATCTCGCCACGCTGCGGCCCCGCACCGAGAACGTGAGCGGACTCCTGCAGTGGGCACACCTCTCGCCGCAGGGCAAGCGGGCGGTGGTACAGGCACGCGGAGACGTGTTCACGCTGCCCGCCGAGCACGGCGCGATTCTGCCGCTCACCCGCTCGTCGGGCGTGGCTGAGCGCTATCCGGCATGGTCGCCGGACGGGAAGCAGGTGGCCTACTGGAGCGACCGCTCGGGCGAGTACGAGCTGACCCTGCGCGCGTCGGACGGCTCGGGCATCGAGCGGACGGTGACCTCGCTCGGCGCAGGGTATCGGTACGCGCCGTCCTGGTCGCCAGACAGCAAGCAGATCGCATTCCTCGATCACGCAGCCGTGATCCAGATCGTGGACGTCGCGAGCGGCCGGATCACGCCGGTGGACACCGGGCGCACGTGGCTGCATCCGCAGCGCGAGGGCTTCGAGGTGAGCTGGTCGGCCGACAGCCGATGGCTGGCCTACGACCGCGACCTGGAGACCGGGAACGGCACGATCCGCCTGTTCGACACGCAGAGCGGTACCCGTCACCAAGTGACCGCGGGCTACTACGGCGACTTCGGACCCACGTTCGACCCGGACGGGAAGTACCTCTACTACCACTCCAACCGGAACCTCGACGTCATCTACTCCGATCTCGACGCGACCTGGGTGTATCCCAACGCCACGACGCTCGTGGCGGTGCCGCTCCGGGCGGACGTGTCCTCGCCGCTGGCGCCGCGGAGTGATGACGAGAAGTTGGACGAGTCCGCGAAGGCAGACACGGCGGGCAAGGCGGGCGAGACGGCGAAGGCGGTCGCGATCGATCTCGAGGGGTTCGAGGCTCGCGGCGTCATCCTGCCGCCCAAGCCGGGCAACTACGGGAAGATCCGCGGCGCAGCCGGCAAACTCGTGTTCCTCCGGTTCCCCCGCGCGGGCTCGGGCGACGAGAACGCGACGCTTGCATACTACGATCTGACCGAGCGGGAGGAGAAGACGATCCTCTCCCCGGTGAGCCAGTACGAGGTCTCGGCCGACGGCAAGAAGGTGCTGGTCGGCAACCGGGGCCAGTGGGCCATCGTGGACCTGAAGGCGGCCCAGAAGATGGACAAGCGCCTGGCCACGGCGAACCTCGAGACCGAGGTGGATCCCCGGGCCGAGTGGCGCCAGGTGTTCAGCGATGTGTGGCGCACCTACCGCGACGTGTTCTACGATCCGGCGATGCACGGCCTCGACTGGAATGCCCAGCGCGAGCACTACGGCCGACTGCTCGACGACGCCGTGACCCGGTGGGACGTGAACTTCGTGATCGGCGAGCTGATCGGCGAGGTGAATGCGTCACACACCTATGTGGGCGGGGGCGATGTCGAGCCTCCGCGGAACCGGCGCGTGGGACTGCTCGGGGTGGACTGGGCGCTCGACCGCGGGGCGTACAAGGTGGCGCGCATCGTCCGCGGCGCCCCGTGGGA
>Ga0105095_10000450_pt1 | contig 19892 bp, 16 predicted proteins | sample PPLLak2March2015_2_FD_79180 | JGI IMG/M metagenome (GOLD analysis project Ga0105095, IMG submission 79180) | Freshwater sediment microbial communities from Prairie Pothole Lake near Jamestown, North Dakota, USA - PPLs Lake P8 Core (3) Depth... | ecosystem: Environmental > Aquatic > Freshwater >...
GTCGTCGCACTCAAGGACATCGACGGCAACGAGGTCTTCAGTCAGCGGCTGCACGCCAGGCCGTGCAAGGGCTGGGGTCGCGACGACTGAGGGTTGAACCGCTAGAGGCGCCAACGAAAAGCGCAACCGCATCAACCACAGAGGACGCAGAGGAACACAGAGGAAGCGAGAAACACATTGACCACGAAGGACACGAAGGATCACGAAAAAAGCCAACAACTCGTCAACGGAAGAGAGTCACCCGGCTCGGCGAATACTTCTACCGCTGGATCGGGCCGCTTTCCGCTTGGTTTCCCCGTATCCCTTCGTGTCCCTTCGTGGTGAATGCGGTTCGATTCTCGTCTGTGTTCCTCTGTGTCCCCTGTGGTGAACGCGCTCGGAAACAAGCTCAGTAGAAAGTACCGAGGTAGAAGTAAACCGTGTCCAACTCGTCCCGGAAGGCATGGCCGTAGGCCAGATACAAGGGGCCGAGCGCGGAATCGGCGCCGATGTACACCGCGGCGGCAGGCAGCAGGCCGGTCGCCGGAGAGCCGTCCAAGCGCCCGTAGACCTGGCCGACCTCCAGCGAGAGTCCCGCGTACAAACCCTTCAGCAGCACCGGGACGTCAGCCAGGCGGTAGTAGTAAGCGGCGCGGCCGAACACGGCCTGCTGGCCCTGCAGCTGGCCGATCAAGTAGCCCGACAGGTTGAACAGCCCGCCCAGATACATCAGGTCGTAGATCGGCAGATCGCCCTTATCGATAGCGCCACCGCCCTTGAGGTTCAGCTGGAGAGTATGACGGCCGGCACTGAACGCCGTCGCCGCTCCGAAGGTTGCCTTCTGATACTCGACGTCGGCACCGAGGGCAGAAAGGGAGTCGAGGTACCTGGCGCTCAGGAGATAGCCTTGCCGCGGGAAGCTCGCGCTGTCCAGTCGGTCCGATGTGAACGTCGCCACCAGCGCGCCTGCCGAGAAGTCTGCCGCGGGGAACTGCGGCACCGCGATGCTGGGGTCGTAGCGCATCTCGGCGCGCTGCACACCCAGGCGCAGCTCGGCGTAGCGGCCGAAGGTCCAGCCCAGGTCGAGCTCGCCGCCGACCGACTGGATCCGGTAGCTCGCCGCCGGCTGGTCGCCGATGAAGAGGTTGCGGCTGGTCTGTCCGACGCTCAGCGCCGGTGCCACGAACAACCCTTGGCCGAGCCAGACCGGCTGGTACCACTCGCTGTGCAGGCCGGTGGTCTGGCCAAGCGAGAAATCGTTGCGCCATTCGCCACCGCGGCTGTTCAACCAGGCGCGTCGGTAGCTGCCGAGCAGGTTGAAGTAGGTCTCCTCCTTGAAGTCGGTCGCCAGTTGCAGCCCCAAGCGCAGGTAGCCCGGGCCCCAGGGCTTCTCCCGGGGCGTGATCACCAGCACCCGCTCGCCGTCGGCCCGGTCCTCATACCGATAGTCGATGCGCTCGTAGTCGCCCTCGCCGAGCAGGCCGCCAATCTCGTACTGGACGCGGCGCTCGTCGAGCGAGCCCGAGCGTGCGTCGGCGGCGAACTTCTTCTTGACGTGGTCGGGGTTGACGTGCCGGAGCTGGCTTGCATCGACCTCTACGCGCACGACCCGTGACTCGCCTCTAGCGCGCGCGCGCTGGGCCTCGCGGAACTCGGCGTACTGCTGCTGCGGAAGGCTCAGGGCCACCAGCTTGTCCTGCACCGTGCGCGCAGCCTTCTCGCCGATCGGTACCAGCTTCGTCACCTGGGCGAAATCGCTGCTTGCGAACTCTTGCACCTTGGGGCTGATCAGCACGTCACCGGGCTTGAGCGCCTCTCGGGAGCCATGCACGTTGAGGTCGAGCAGGATGTTCACCATCTGCTGCGCGACGCTGAGCGGATTGGCGAGCTGCGCGTCGGTCGGCGGGGCGGTCGTGCCCAGATCGACGGCGATGATTACGTCCGCCCCCATCGCGCGCACCGTCTGCACCGGTAGGTTCTGCCGCAAGCCGCCGTCCACCAGCGGCTTACCGTCGATCGTCTCCGGGGTGAAGGCGCCCGGAACCGCCATGCTGGCGCGCATGGCGGCAGCGAGCTCGCCGCGATCGAGCACGACGAGCTCGCCGGTCCGCAAGTCCGTCGCCACCGCGCGGAACGGGATCTGCAGGTCGTCGAACGTGCCGACCCCGACGGCCCGCGTGGTCATCCGCCGCAACAGGGCATTGACCTCCTGCCCGGCGAAGATGCCGCTGGGCACCTTGACCCCGCCCTTGCCCACGCCCAGCTCGAGATCCCACAGCCCGCGCAGATCCTCTGCCTTGCGCTCGAACGACTGGTCCTGGCGCGGCGCGGTGTCCTGGAACACGGTGCTCCAATTGGAGTCGCGCACCACCTTCTCCATCTCCTCGGGGGACATGCCACTCGCGTACACGCCGCCGATGATGGAACCCGCACTGGTTCCGGCGATGCAATCGATCGGAACGCGCAGCTCCTCCAGCACCTTCAGGACGCCGATGTGCGCCCAGCCCTTGCCGCCACCACCAGCAAGCGCCAGCCCGATGCGGGGGCGGCCGGTGACCTCCTGCGGCTGGCCACAGCTCTCGGCGTCCGCCGGCTGTGCAAACACGAGGCCTGCTGCCAGTACGAGCGCAGCGCAGGTGGGTCCCAAGCGGGTACTCACACGCATGGATCAGGAGCGCGCATCGACATGGATGGTTGCATCATAATACCCGAGCGCTCGAACGGCTATCATCTGCATCGACGACCATCCATGAGGCACCCATGGCCATTGACCTGCAGAAAGCCGCCGACACCCTGATGCGCGACCACAGCGAAAAGCGCAACCTTGTCCCCTTCGCGCGAGACTGGGGTGCGGCCGACCTGGCCGGCGCCTATGCGATCCAGAACGCCCTGGTGCAGCGGATGCAGTCGGTCCATGGTAAGCGCGCCGGCTACAAGATCGGACTGACCTCCAAACGCATGCAGCAGATGTGCAGCATCGACCATCCGGTCGCTGGAGTCGTGTTGGAGAAGCGCCTCATGAGCAGCGGCGCGCAGATCAGGCTTTCCAGCCTGGTACGCCTGGGGATCGAGTTCGAGATCTGCGTGCGGCTGGGCCAGTCCCTGCCCCCGCGCACGGAGCCCTATGAGATGGAAGATGTGGCGTCAGCCGTGGAGGCGGTCGCCCCCGACTATGAAGTGATCGACGACCGCAACTCGCCCTATCCGCTCGACATCCTCTCGCTGGTGGCCGACAACGCCTGGAACGAGGGCATCGTGCTGGGCGAGTGGCGCACGAGCTGGCCCGATCTCGCGGCGGCGCGCGGCGTCGTTGAGCTGGATGGAAGACTGATCGACGAAGGCCACGGCCGTGACGTTCAGGGACATCCCTTCGAGCCGCTGCGCTGGCTGGCGAACCATCTGAGCCGCCAGGGCGAGACGCTGCATGCCGGCGAGATCGTCTCCACGGGGAGCCTCGTCACGACGCGGTTCCCGAAGGCGGGCGAGCACTATCGCTTCACCGTCGAGGGGGTCGGATCCGTCGAGGTCGCTTTTCAAGCCTAAGGCAAAGCGCTTAGCGCTGAGGACACTCGAGGAATCACCACTCACTGACCACGAAGGAACACGAGGAAAAGCCGGGGCCTCACCGGGCGCCTGTGGAATCGATGCCTTTTGCGTACCGCCAAACGCCGCAGGGTGCCAAAGAAGCTGCGAACGACGTCCTCGCCCGCAGCAGCGTCAGAGTCAGACACGATTCCTTCGTGTCCTCCGTGGTGAATGAGTTGTCCGCGTTCCTCTGTACTCAATCGTCTACCGTCCGAAAATCCGCCGGCAGCACGATCTCGATCAGCTCCAGGTCATCGGAGTGGCCGAGCTCCGTGTGGCGGATCCCGGGCGGCTGGTGTACACAGGTCCCGGCGGTCATCGTCACTTCGCCGACGCCCTCGTAATCGAACTTGATCCAGCCCTTCAACACGTACACCATCTGGAACTCCACCTCGTGATGGTGGCGCTGGGGCACGGCATGCACGCCGGGGATGGCACGGATGACGTGAGCGATCACCCGCCCGCTGGTCGCGTCCTTGATGCCGAGGTCGCGATACTCGAAGAACGCGCGCAGCCCGCGGTCCCACTTCGCGTCTTGCGCATGACTCGCCGAGAACTTGAAGGTCTGCTCCATTGTCTCCCCCATTTGACGGGCTTTCTGCAGAGGCCGATTATACTCGTTGACCATGATCGCCGATCCCATCCTCCTGGCCCGCGTGCAGTTCGGGCTCAACATCGCCTTCCACATCCTGTTTCCCACCGTCACCCTGGCGCTCGCCTGGGTGCTGGTGTACCTGCGGGTGCGCATCGGGTGCGGCGGGCCCGCCTGGCTCACCGATGCCTACCGGTTGTGGGTCAAGATCTTCGCGCTGTCGTTTGCGCTGGGCGTGGTGTCGGGCATCACCATGAGCTTCCAGTTCGGCACCAACTGGCCGGGCTTCATGGAGCAGGCCGGCAACATCGCCGGGCCGCTGCTGGGCTACGAGGTGCTTACCGCTTTTTTCCTGGAGGCGACCTTCCTCGGGGTGATGCTGTTCGGGCGGGACCGGGTACCCGGTTGGGCGCACACGCTCTCGGCGGTCCTGGTTGCGGTGGGCACGACCGCGTCGGCGTTCTGGATCCTCGCGCTCAACTCGTGGATGCAGACCCCGCAGGGCTTCACCGAGATCGACGGGCGGCTGCACGCCCTGGACTGGTGGGCCATCATCTTCAATCCCAGCTTCCCGTACCGCTTCACGCACATGATGCTCGCCTCGGGGCTGACGGTCGCGTTTCTCCTCGCCGGCATCTCCGCCCTCCAGCTGCTGCGACATCGCTCTTTCGAGCCCGCGCGCAGGATGTTTCGCACCGGCGTGTTGCTGGGTGCAGTCCTGGCGCCGGTCCAGGTCGCGGTGGGTGATCTGCACGGGTTGAACACGCTCGAGCACCAGCCGGCCAAGATCGCGGCCATCGAGGGTATCTGGCAGACCGAGCGCGGCGCACCGCTGCTGCTCTTCGCGCTCCCCGATGCGGAGCAGCGACGCAACGATTTCGTCGTCGCCATCCCGATGGGTGCGAGCCTCATCCTGACCCACGAAACGGACGGCGAGCTGAAGGGTCTGAACGAGTTCGAGGGCCAGCACCCGCCGGTGGCGCCGGTGTTCTTCGCCTTTCGCATCATGGTCGGCGTCGGCGTGCTGATGCTGAGCCTGTCCTGGGTCGGCGCGTGGCTGGTGCTCCGACATCGCGAGATCCCGCGCTGGCTGCTGCTGATCTTCGCCGGCATGGCGTTCTCGGGCTGGGTGGCCACACTGGCCGGATGGCTGGTGACCGAGATCGGCCGGCAGCCGTATCTGGTCTACGGCGTTATCACGACTGCGGAAACTGCCTCGAGCGTGCCCGCTTCACACATCGCCGTGACCCTCACGGCATACGCTTTCGTGTACACGCTCCTGCTGGTCTCATACATGATCGTAGTCACGCAGCTTGCGGGCAAGGAGGCCGGCGGCGGCGCCGCACCAGCGATGCCGGCTGCGTTCGACCCCGCGACCGCCTGAGGAGAGCGACCCATGCAGCTCGATCTGCCGCTTGTGTTCATGGTTCTGATGGGACTGGCCATTCTCGCCTATGTCATCCTGGACGGCTTCGACCTCGGCGTGGGCATGCTGCTGCCGTTCGCCGCGCGCGAGGAGCAGGACCTGATGGTGGCCTCCATCGGACCGTTCTGGGATGCGAACGAGACCTGGCTGGTGCTGGGTGTAGGCATTCTGCTGGTGGCATTCCCGCTCGCCCACGGCATCGTCCTGTCTTCCCTCTACCTGCCCGTTGCGCTCATGCTGATCGCGCTGATCCTGCGCGGGGTGGCCTTCGAGTTCCGCGTAAAGGCATCGGGCTGGCACCGCGAGCTGTGGAACCGGCTGTTCTCCGCCGGTTCGCTGGTGGCGGGCTTCGCCCAGGGCGTGATGCTGGCGGGCGTGATTACCGGGTTTCTCGATGGGCTGCCCTACCTGCTGTTCGCGCTGCTGGCCGGCGCCGGGCTTGCAGGCGGCTACGCGCTGCTGGGCGCCACCTGGCTGGTGCTGAAGACCGAGGGCGACCTGCATGCCAAGGCGCTGCGTTGGAGCAAGGTTGCGATCCTGCTGACGGTTGCGGGCGTGGCCGCCATCAGCCTGGCAAGCCCGTTCGCCAATGCCGCCATCATGGACAAGTGGTTCGCCTGGCCGCGCTTCCTGTGGCTGGCACCGCTGCCGCTCGCCACCGCCGCGGCCTTTGCCGGCATCTGGCGCTGCGTTGCTCGGCTACAAGATGGCCAGTCCAAGCGCGAGTGGCTGCCCTTCGTGCTGTCGGTATGGGTGTTCGTGTTCGCCTTCGCCGGGCTGGCCTACAGCCTGTTCCCGTACCTCGTGGTGGGCCGGATGACGATCTGGCAGGCCGCGGCAGCGCCTGAGTCGCTATGGTTCGTGTTCGTCGGCGCCAGCTTCGTCCTGCCGCTGGTCATCGCCTACACGGTGGTCGCTTACCGGGTGTTCTGGGGCAAGGCGCGGAGCCTGACGTACGGTGCGTAGGACGCCACCAGGAAGACACCAACCCTACCGCTCACCACGAAGGCACGAAGACACGAAGAACGGTGGACCTGGAGGGGCTTGCGGGATGCACGTTCCCAGCCTGCATCCAGATGATATTCGATCGGATGCTCAACCGAGTCGTCTTCCTTCGTGTCTTCGTGGTAAGAGGTTGGGGTCAAGCCCGCTACGCGGCCTTGGCCACCGCCGCCAGACGGTTCTTGAGCCGCTCGAAGTTGCGCAACGACTGCACGTGCAGGTACACCAGCTCCAGCTCGTCGGTCTTGGCCAGAGCAGCGAACTGCTCGCCGCTGAGTGCCTTGAGCTTGTCCCGGTTGACCGCCATGAAACCGGCCAGCGAGCTCTTCTCGCCGGAAGCCAGCGTCACCTCTGCTTGCATCGGCTCGAGCAGCCCGAGTGAGCTCACGTGCTTGCAGAAGGCCTGGGTCACGCGGAACTGGTTCTGGTATTCCTGAAGGAACTTCAGCACGTTCTCCACATAGGCCGAGGCCTTGCCCTCGTCGTCGAACAGGCGGGCGCCCTTCCCGGCCTGGTTGAAGCCGCTGAAGGACTCGTCGATGCACAGGGTGAACTTGGCGCCGTCTTCGCTCGAGGAGAACACGAAGGGATAGCGGCGCACAAAGGCGGGGGTGTAGTCGGCATCCCAGCGCCCGTCCGCCTTCAGGTACAGGTTCTCGTTGCCGCGCAGGCCGAGGATGACGGCGGGCATGATCCGCTCGCCGCTGCCCGCGAACACGATGGGATACTCGCGCGCGGCCTGCGGCATCTCCACCGCCATCAGCGGCACGGAGTTGACGTTGCGGCAGAAGCCATAGTCGGCTCCCACTTCCACGGACCATTGGCCGTGCCGCGCACGGCTGACGGGCACTGCGTTCTCGTAGATCAGGAGTTGAGTTGCCACGGGTCGCCACCTTCCTTGTCGATGGGTGGATGGTCCGCTCGGGATCATGTGCCCGGGCGGGGCGCAAGTTCGGCAGGCATGCAAGACTCGAGCCGACAACGCCGGTATTGTGCCCCACGCCTGTCTCGCCTGCGGGCCCGGGACCGAAACCGGTGGGCACGCGAGCCCCTTCGCCCGAGGATCAGTCGATCATCGGGCGGGTTCCCGCCGCGCAACGAACAGATACCGATTCAGGCTGAAGAAGTATTCGCCGCGCGCACCGAGCGCACGCAGGTCCTTAGCCCATGCGGCCGCTTCGCCCTCGCCGATCCGCTTGCGCGTATAGGCTATGGATCACGTCGATGAGGCCAGCGCTGTAGGCATCGGCGTCGTAGCGCGCGTTCAGCAGCGGGATCACGTCGATACGCGTCACTTCGAACCCCGCCTGCGCGAGCCGGCGTGCGAGCACGCGCGGCAGGTACGGTGCGGCCGGAAAGGGCGAGCGTACACCCAACCGCCGTCGCAGACACCGCAATGGGCTGCTCCCGGGGTCACTCGCGCGCTTCGACGTTGCGCCCCTGCTCGGCGTCGAGCTCCGCGAGCTGTTCCCGCACGCGGTCCTGGCTCGGACGATCACCCGCGGCCCCGTACTGCCCCAGCGCATTCTCCAGGAGCACGCGCGCCTCGCTCGGGCGCCGGCGCTGCCGCTCGACCTGGGCCATCGCCTCCGCGATCCGCCCCAGCAGGGCGGGATCGCCCGCATCCACGGCGAAGGCCGCAGCCTCGGAGTAGAGCTCGGCCGCTGCATCGAGCCGATGCATCTGGTCCTCGGTCACGCCCTGCAGCAGTACGACCTGTGCCAACGCCTTCTGGTCGCTGGCGGGGTCCAGGCGGACGCGGGCCTGCCGGTAGAACTCGCGGGCATCCTCGTATCTGGACAGCGCGCGCGAGATCTCGCCGAGCCGTTCGTTCACGGCGGCACCGCGTCGATGCTCGCCCAGGCGGTCATAGAGCGCGAGCGCCTGCCGATAGTGCGCTGCCGCCTCCTGATAGCGCCGCAGGTTGTGCTCCGCCAAGCCGGAGTTTTCCAGGGAGACGGCCTGGTTATGGTCGTCGATCACACGCCCGTACAGCGCAGCGGCCTGCCGGAACAGCGCGGCCGCCTCCTCGTAGCGCTTGTCATCGAACCGGGCGTTGCCCCGCGCGAACAGGCTGTGGGCCTCGTCGCGCTGGACCCGGATCGCGCTCGGCTGCTGGTCTTCCCACAGCCAGCGAAGTGCGCCGATCTCCTCGCGCAGCGACCACCCCACGCCGGCCACGACGACGAGCAGGAGGACGATGACGATCCAGCGGGGCGTCGTGCTCACGCGTAGGCCTGCTTGGGACGCGGGGGTTGCCCGCGAGCGCCAGTACAGAGACACGCTAGTTGCACGGCATCGTATGGCATAGGTGGCGAGCGCCGGAAGCCCTCATAGCGCCTCGTTCCCGGTTTTCTTCCTGTCTTCGTGCCTTCGTGGTGAGAGGTGGCGCTAGCTCCCCAGCACCCGCTCGCACCAGCGCGCGACCGCCAGCACGGTCGCATCCGCGCCGGGCCGGCCGACCAGTTGCAGGTTCACCGGCAGACCGTTGTCATCCTGGCCCGCAGGGATGCTGATGGCGGGGAGCCCGGCGGAATTGAACGGCGACGAGAAACGGGTCAGGGCAGCGGGGATCGGCAGAACGCGCCCGCCGACGTCTAGCGTGGCCAGACCCGCCCTGGGCACGCTCACCGACATGGCCGGCGTGATCAGCACATGAGCGTCGCCCAGCGCGGCGAGCATGTTGTCACGCAGCCAGCGCCGCAGGCGCTGGGCCTTCACGTAGTCGATACCCGCGATGAACTGCCCCACCTCGAGGCGCAGGCGCACGTCGGGGCTGATGCCTTCTGGGCGGGTCATCAGCAGCTCCCAGTCGGCCTGGCAGGCCTCGGTGCAAATGGTGGTGAACTGCACTGCGGGTGCGTACTCGATGCCCTCGATAGTGCGTTCGTCGACCAGCCCGCCGGCGGCCGAGAGCCGGGCGATGGCCGCCTCCGCCGCCTTGCGCACGGTATCTTCAACGTGATCGAAGAAGAAGCTCGCCGGACGCACCAGGTGCGGCCGGTCGACCTGCTTCGCGCTGATGCAGCCGGCCGGCAATCCGGCCATGACCTCGAAGCCCAGCGCAGCATCGGCCACGCTGCGGGTAAGCGGCCCGATGTGATCGAGTGTGAAGGCGAGCGGCCATACCCCCTCGCGGCTGACGGCATCGTAGCTGCCCTTGAAGCCGACGATCCCGCAGCAGGCGGCGGGGATGCGGATCGAGCCGCCGGTGTCGGTGCCCACGCCAATCGTGGCCAGACCTGCCGCGACTGCGGCAGCCGACCCTCCGCTCGACCCGCCGGGGACACGACCAGGCGCGACCGGGTTGGCCACAGGGCCGAAGTGCACGTTCGCACTGGTGACACCGTACGCGAGCTCGTGCAGGTTGGCGGTGCCGATCACCAGCGCGCCTGCGGCACGCAGCCTCGCCACCACCTCGGCGTCGTGGTGCTGCTCCTGCGGGTCGATGGCCTTGGTTCCACACGTCATGGGATAGCCCGTCACGGGCATCAGATCCTTCACCGCCACCGGCACGCCGGCGAGCGGACCGAGATCCTCGCCCGCCTGGATGCGTACTTCGAGCTGGCGTGCCTCGCGCAGCACGGCCTCAGGCCGCAGCGTGATGAACGCGTTCAGCGAGCGGTGCGCATCGGCCCGCTCGACGAAGGCGCGCGCCACCTCGAAGGGGGACAGCTCGCGCGTGCGCACGCGTCCCGCGATCTCGGCGGCACCTGCGAAGCACAGGTCACTGGTGCGGCCAGGCGCCTCGCCATTGCGCGGCGGCGCGATCTCCAGCTTGGCCTTGGCCGGAAGCGGCAGCATGTCGCCGCCGGCCGGCGCATCCAGGAGGGTCTCCAGGTCCTTGAGGTGCAAGCCGAGCCGCTCTTCCCAGTAGGCAGCGCGCTCCAGGAAAGGGTAGCGGCGGGACTGTGCGGAGGCGCGCAGGAGGTCGGCAAGCGCTGTGGTCACTCTTGGCATGGTCGTTTCCGGTCTTGGCTGATCAGTGGCCTGCGCTCGGTTGCAGGTTGTTCGGTATGCATGGCGGACCGGGCTGCCCTGCGCTCGGCCGTCTGGACCCCCGGATTCCTATGCGTGCTCGGCCTGTTCATTGCGGCCGCCTGATGCGCTCCAAAGTCTGCGACCGGAACTCGCGCCAGTAGAGCACCAGGACCACCCAGGTGGTGCCGGCCATGAACAGCCAGCCGTTCAGGAACCAGGCCAGCGCAGCCAGAGCGAAGTAGTACGCGCGCAGCCCGTAGTTGAACTGCTCGGCAGCGAAGTGACTGACGCTGGCCGCGCGATCGATGTAGTCGGCTTCGTCCTCGGGGTCACGCGGTACCTTGGGCGCAGCGCCTACCAGGACCGAGGCCATGTTGAACTGGCGCAGCGACCAGCTGAACTTGAAAAATGCGTAGACGAAGATCGCCACCAGCAGCAGGATCTTGATCTCCCACAGCTCGGCTGTGGTGGCGCGGGCGTTGAACGGCAGACCCTGCATAACCTGCACGACTTTCTCGGTGGTGCCCAGCAGCGCGAGCAGGCCGCCGAGGATCAGCAGCGTGGTGGAGGCGAAGAAGGTCGAGCTGTTGGACAGGTTGGCGATGATCGAGGTGTCGATCATGCGCAGCTCCCGCTCGATGATGCGCACCCACCAGTCGCGCCGGTACTGGGCCATCACCGAAAGCAGGCTGGGCACCCGCTTCGCGCGCCATTCGGCGAAGCGCGAGTAGCCGATCCACCACAGGAAGAACCACAGGATGGCCACCAGGTCGAGGCCGGTGAACCCGAGGCTGCGCCAGCTCATCGTTTCGCTCTTAGAGGAACAGCGTGAGCACGCCCGTGTAGCCGTACAAGCGGTTGTGGGAGATCTCTCCGTTGCAGAAAAAGCCCACCAGGGGCACGTCGCCGAGCCCGTCGCGGATCATGCGCAGCTCCTGCGAATCGTCCCCGAACAGGGCGGCACCGCGTCCCAGGCAGGAGAAGTACAGAGCGCCGCGCGGCGGGCGGTACAGCCCGGCCTTGATGCTGGCAAGCATGCGATCGAGGTCGTCGCTGGCGGTACCGCGGTCGCGCTTGCAGAACAGAACCTGGCCGCCCAGCTTCACCGGCTCGCCGATGGCGACCAGCTTGTGCACGGGATCGATGCCTACGAGGTTGCGCACCACATAGTCGCCGGTGTCGCTACCCTCGATGGGCAGGCCGGCGAAGATGGTGCCACCCACTGCAGGCAGGCTGCTGCCCGACAGCTGCGGTCCGATGTCCTCACGCAGCACTTCGAGTGCCGGGCGGCCGTCGAGCTCGATCAGGACGTTGTGGCGCACCTCGGTCACCCGGTGGCGCGGACCGATGGGTGAGCAGCCCTGGGTGAGCCGGGTTGCGATCACCACCTCCTCCGAGAACAGCACCCCCGAGAGACCGCCCTCCGTCGGGCCGTCGGCGTATTGGGCGCTGCGGCCGCGCGAGCTGGTCAGGCCACCAACTACGAAGCCGCTCTCGGTGCGCGCCGCCAGTTCGCGCAGCAGCGACAACAGGGAGCGGCTCGACGGGTCGGCGTGCAGCACCGCGAAGCTGGCGGCGTGGTTGCCCCACTCGAGCCGCGCCTGCGCCACGTCGCGCGGCGCGTGCAGGGCCGGCAGCACCCGGAAGGCGCTGTCGTCGAAGCTGCAGCACATCACCGCGAGCGCGCCCTCGTCGAGATACTCCCGGCCGGTGGCGCAGATGCCCAGCCCCACGGTTCCCACCCAGTGCGGGATACCGGTGCGCCGGCGCAGGAAATCCACCATCTCGCCGAAGCTGTCGGCGAACGAATCGGTGGCGTAGACGAACCCGAGGGTGGCGGTGCGCACACCGCTGCCGCACTGGGCGAGGCACGCCTCCGCGGCCATGCGCCAGGCGGAGGCGGCCGCATGCCCGTAGGCAAACGTCTCGGTGAGAATGCCGGTTGTCATGGGTGCCCATTCTAGCGATCCTCCGGCAAAACCGGGAAGGCCGCCTATAATAGGCGCAGCGAAGCCCGCTTCGAGCAAGGAGCCCGACGATGAACGCCCCCACCGGCCTGGCCACGGCAACCGAGGAACGCATTCTCGTGCGCAACGATGTGCGCGGCGTGGCCACGCTCACGCTCAACCGCCCCAAGCAGTACAACGCGCTGTCGGAGGAGCTGCTGGCCGAGCTGCAGAGCGCCCTGGAGGCTATCGAGCAGGACGAGTCCGTGCGCGTGGTGGTGATCGCCGGCGCAGGCGCGGCCTTCTGCGCCGGACACGACCTCAAGCAGATGCGGGCCAGCCCCAGCAAGGCCTACTATCAGAAGCTGTTCGCACAGTGCAGCAAGATGATGCTGACGCTCACGCGTATCCCGCAGCCGGTCATCGCACGCGTGCACGGCATCGCCACCGCAGCCGGCTGTCAGCTCGTCGCGCAATGCGATCTTGCGGTTGCATCGGACAGCGCGAAGTTTGCGGTATCGGGGATCAACGTGGGCCTGTTCTGCTCCACGCCCAGCGTGCCATTGGGGCGCAACGTGCTGCGCAAGCAGGCGATGGAGATGCTGCTCACCGGAGAGTTCGTCGATGCATCCACCGCCAAGGATTACGGGCTGGTGAACAGCGTGGTGACCGGCGGCCAGCTCGACCAGGCCGTCGGCGAGCTGGCCCAGCGCATCATCGCGAAGTCCTCGATGGCGGTGTCCATCGGCAAGCGCATGTTCTACAAGCAGCTCGAGATGGGGCTGGAGGCCGCCTACGACTATGCAGCCGAGACCATGGCCTGCAACATGATGGCAGCGGATGCCGGCGAGGGCATCGATGCCTTCATCGAGCGGCGTCCGCCGCAATGGACCGGACGATGATCGCTTGCCGACGCTGCTCCGGCTAGCCAATGGCCCCCGAGCGGGGCCATTGTCGTTCTGGCACGCCCGACGGTGGCCGGGCCCTTCACAATTCTTTACGCCCAGGACATTGCCGGGACATCGCTGTGCGCGATCGTTGCAGGGTAGACACGGGGCGCACGCCGCATTCAGCCCCCGCCGTGCAACCAACGCCGTGAAATCCGGTCGCAGGGTATGATTCCGTGCCGGTTGGCGCGACCGAACCGACATCCGTGCACCTTCTTACACTCCCCAGTCAGGCCCTGCGCCATCAGGCCGTGCCGTTCGCACTGCTGCTCGTCCTCGCCGGCCCAGGTCAGCAGGGCCACGCACAGCAGAACCGCGACCCATTCGATGTGCAGCGCCTGCGGCCGGCCGCCCCTTCCAGCTTCTGGGAAGGCGCTCGTGCAACCTGCGCCGCGCCCGTTTCGGTGCCCGAGCCGTTGCGGCTGGCCGACGCGGTCGACCTCGCGCTGTGCAACAACCCGCAGACCCGGGAATCCTGGGCCAATGCCAAGGTCCAGGCCGCGCAGGTGGGCGTGGCTCGCGCCGACTATCTGCCCAGCATAGACGCCGCGGTAGTGCTCCAGCGCACCGAGACTCGCAACACGCCGTCCGCGGGCGGCCAGACCGACCTCGACGGAGCACTCACCTTCAACTATCTCCTGTTCGACTTCGGCGGCCGGAACGCGGCGCTCGAGCAGGCGCGCCAGTCGCTTCTGGCCGCGGACTGGACCCATAACGCGACGCTGCAGAGTGTCCTGCTGAATGCGGTGCAGGCGTATTACCAGCTGTATGCCGCGCAGGAGGCCGTGTTGTCCGTACTCGCCGCCGAGAAGGCCAGCCTCACCAGCCTCGAGGCGACCCGTGCACGCCAGCGTGCCGGCACCGCGACACGTGCGGACGTGCTGCAGGCGCAGACGGCGTACTCGCAGTCGCAGCTCAACCGCACGCAGGCGCAGGGCGACGCCGCGACTGCGCGCGGCGTGCTCGCCAACACGCTCGGCCTTTCCGCCGAGCAACCGCTGGCCATCGCGCCCCCGCCCGACCTGGAAGCCCGCCAGGTCGGCGAGCGTGCGGTGTCGCAGCTCATCGAGCTGGCGCGTACGCAGCGGCCCGACCTCGCGGCAGCCCAGGCGCAGGTGCGTGCCGCGGAATCCAGCATCAAGGTGCAGGAGTCGGCGGGCAAGCCCACCGTATCACTGTTCGCAGGGCTGGGCGCGACCGCGACTGCACCCGGACTGGATCCGGGCACCGGCAGCATAGGGCTGCAGGTGCGCATCCCGCTGTTCACCGGGTACCGCAGCAGCTACCAAATCCTGCAGGCGCGCGAGCAGTTGGAATTACAGACAGCGAGCCGCGACCGCCTCGCCACCGACGTCAGCCTGGACGTGTGGCGCGCCTACCAAGACCTGCAGACGCAGGGCCAGTCGCTGACCACCACCGAGGAGCTGGTGGCGAGCGCGCAGGAGTCCTACAACGCCGCGCTCGCCCGCTATCGGGCCGGCGTGGGAACCATCATCGACCTTCTGAATGCACAGAGCGCGCTAGCGGGCGCAAACCTCCAGCGAATCCAGGCACGCTACCTCTGGAACCTGGCCAAGGTCACGCTGGCCCGCGCCATCGGTGTGCTGGATCCTGCGCTGCTCGCCGAGCGCTCGCCGCCTCAGCCGGACGGCGCTGCACGATGAGCAGGCTGACAGGAAATCTGGTGCGCGTGGCGATCCTGGTGGCGGTAATCGCTGCGGCGGGCACCGGCTGGTTCTGGTGGAAGGACCGCTCGCAGCCGCCCATCGCCGAGCGCTACGAGGTCGAGGAGGTGTCCTACGGAGAGCTGACCCAGACGGTGACGGCCAACGGCACGCTCAACCCGGTAACGCTGGTCAATGTCGGCACTCAGGTTTCCGGCACCGTCAAGCGCCTGCACGCCGATTTCAACGATCAGGTGAAGGCAGGACAGTTGCTGCTCGAGCTGGACCCGACCACGCTGCAAGCCGCGGTCGAGCAGACCCGCGGGGAGCTGGCCAGCGCCGAAGCCGACCTGCGCCTGGCACGCAGCGATGAGGGGCGGCTTCGCGAGCTGTTCGATCAGGAGTACGTCTCACGCCAGGAGATGGACAAAGCGGTGCAGACGCGCGAAGGAGCGCAGGCGCGGCTGCAGGCGGCGCGCGCCAAGCTCGAGCGCGACCTCGCCAACCTCGGGTACAGCCGCATCCGCTCGCCGGTTTCCGGCGTTGTCGTGTCGCGCCAGGTGGATGTCGGTCAGACCGTGGCGGCCAGCTTCCAGACACCCACCCTGTTCCAGATCGCGCAGGATCTCGCGTCCATGCAGATCGACACCAGCGTGGCGGAGGCGGACATCGGCCGCATCACCGAAGGCCAGAACGCGCGCTTCACGGTGGACGCGTTTCCCGGCCGCCGCTTCGAGGGCAAGGTCCGACAGGTCCGGCTGAATCCGACCACGCAGCAGAATGTCGTCACGTACAACGTGGTGGTAGCCGTCAGCAACCCCGATCTGGTCCTGCTGCCGGGCATGACGGCCTACGTCAGCTTCGTCATCGAGCAGCGCGACAGCGCCCTGCTGGTGCCCAACGCCGCCTTGCGCTTCCGGCCCGAAAGCGCCGATCGAGATCGCGCGGGAGGAGGCAACAACGCACGCGGGGAGACTCGCACTGCCGAGGCCGCACGGACGCGGCGCGCGCCGAACGCCGGCAGCACCGTGTACGTCGTGCGCGGCAACGAACTGGTGAGCGTGCCCGTGCAGACCGGGATCTCGGACGGCCGCTCCACCGAGATCACCGGCGGCGAGCTCAAAGCCGGCGACGCAGTGGTGGTGCAGGACAAGCAGCCTGCGGCCGAGCCGAGCAGCCCGCAGCAGCCCTTCCGCATCCGTGCCCTGTGAGCCTGCTGCGCCGTCGCGAAGCCCGAACGGTGCTCGATGCGACGCCCGCCGCGGTCGTCGAGGTGCACGGCCTGTACAAGCAGTACGACACCGAGGCCGGCGCCCATCCAGTGCTAAAGGACGTCAGCCTGCGTATCGATGCCGGCGAGTTCGTCTGCATCATGGGCCCATCGGGCTCGGGCAAGTCGACCTTTATGAACATCCTGGGATGTCTGGATGTGCCCACTGCAGGCACTTACCGGCTGGAAGGACACGACACCTCGCTGCTCACCTCCGACCAGCTGGCTGGTCTGCGCAATCGCTTCATCGGGTTCGTGTTCCAGGGCTTCAATCTGCTGCCGCGCGCCAGCCTGGTGGACAACGTAGCGCTGCCGCTAGTGTACGCGGGGGTGTCGAAACGCGAGCGGGAAAGGCAGGCGCGGCGGCTGCTCGCGCGCGTGGGGCTGGAAGGTCAGGCCCAGCGCCACCCCAGCCAGATCTCGGGCGGGCAGCAGCAGCGCGTTGCCATCGCGCGCGCGCTGGTCAACCGTCCACGACTGCTGCTCGCCGACGAGCCCACCGGCAACCTCGACACCACCACCAGCCGCGACATCATGGAGCTGTTTGCGCAGCTCAACAGTGCCGAGGGCATCACCGTCGTGCTCGTCACCCACGAGGCGGACGTCGCGCGCTTCGCCCAGCGCCTGGTGCACTTCGTGGACGGGCGGATCGATTTCGACGGCCCGACCGCTCAGTTCCCGGCACTCGCCGCGGCATCGACCTGAGACCTTGAAAACATTGAACCACGGAGGACACGGTGGACACGGAGGAGAACCCTTCGAGATGTGCAAGAGGCTCACCAGATCCCCTCGCTCCCTCCGCCTGGAAGGCGGGAGGCTCGGGGTGGGGTCGAGCCCCGGATGCTGCGGCTCGTCGTCCATGCTCCCCCATCCCGGCCTTCCCCCTGGAGAGGGAAGGAATGCAGCCATTGTTTCTCAGGCATCACATGTCGGTGACCGACGAAATCGAAGTTGCAGTTCCTCCGTGTCCACCGTGTCCTCCGTGGTTCAGCTTTTTCAGTTCGAAAAAGCATGATCGGTAACCTCCTGCGCGAAGCGCTGCGCGCGATGGCGGCGAACAAGCTGCGCACCTTCCTCACCATGCTCGGCATGATGATCGGCGTGGGCGCGGTGATCATGATGCTCGCCATCGGCCAGGGCGCCCAGTTCGTGGTGAAGCAGACCATCGCCACGCTGGGCAGCAATCTGTTCATCGTCCTGTCCGGGTTCACCTCCGCCGGCGGGGTGCGCTCGGGCGGCGGCAGTGCGCCGACGTTGACCGTCGCCGATGCGGAGGCGCTCGCCGAGCTGCCCACGGTAGCCGGCGCGGCTCCCGTACACCCCGGTTCGGCCCAGCTCGTCTACGGCGCCAACAACTGGAACTCGCAGGTCTCCGGGGTGACGCCCAGCTACTTCGAGGTGCGCAGCTGGCGCCTCGAGCGCGGCCAGCCGTTCACCGATACCGATATGCGCTCGCTCGCTCGCGTCGCGGTGGTAGGACAGACCATAGTGCGCGAGCTGTTCCGCGGCGAAGACCCGGTTGGTCAAACCATCCGCATCCGCAACAGCCCCTATCTGGTCGTCGGCGTGCTGGCCCGCAAGGGGCAGAGCTTCGACGGGCGCGACCAGGACGACACCGTGCTGGTTCCGCTGACCACGGCACAGCGCAAGCTCTACGGAACGCAGTTCCCCGGCAGCGTGCGCTTCATGCTGGTGCAGGGCGTCTCGGAGCAGCTGATGGGCCGCACCGAGCGCGAGATGACGCAGCTGCTCAAGGAACGCCACCGCATCCCGCAGGAAGGCGAGCTGGACTTCACCATCCGTAACCTGTCTGCCGCTGCCGACGTGCAGGCGCAGACCACCCGGGTGATGTCGCTCCTGCTGGGCGCAGTAGCTTCCGTGTCGCTGGTGGTGGGCGGCATCGGCATCATGAACATCATGCTGGTATCGGTCACCGAGCGCACGCGCGAGATCGGCATCCGCATGGCCATCGGCGCCCGCCGCCGCGACATCCTCCTGCAGTTCCTGCTCGAGGCGATCATCGTGTCCGTAGTGGGCTGCCTGATCGGAGTGCTGCTGGGTGTGGGCGGGGCGCTGGCGGCGGCGCAGACGACCGACACCTATGTGGTGGTCACCGGGGCTTCGGTGCTGCTGGCGTTCGCTGTGGCGGCCGGGGTCGGCGTGTTCTTCGGCTTCTATCCTGCCCGGAAGGCCGCCAATCTCAAGCCGATCGAGGCCCTCCGGTATCAGTGACGGCTACGGCACTGAACCCTGGAACCGCAGAGGCGCGGAGGTACAGAGGAACGCAGTGAAATTGAGCCACGGAGGACACGGTGGACACGGAGGACGACCACTGTTGCGCCTGTACGCGCGACGGGCAGTGAAGATGCGCGGCGAGCATCATGGCCCAGTAACAAGAACAAGGCTTTCCACCGTGTCCTCCATGGTTCAGCTCTTGCTACGCTTCTCTACGTTCTGGCTGTTGTCAGTGCGTCCTACGGAACCTGGCCGAGCTCCGAGCGCAGCTCGCGCAGGTGCACCAGCGTCTCGGGATCCTCGGTCTTCTGGATCGCTGCATCGATCTTCTTGTACAGATGAGCGACGCCGGCGCGCAGCGACGAGCGGAACTCACTGGGCCGGCCGCGGCCGCTGCGGAACTGTTCGTCGACGTCTGCCAGCGGCGAGTAGAAGTCACGGCTGGGCTTCGCGCGCGCCTTCGACACCGGCATGGAACCCGAATCCACATACGCCGTTTCTGCCTCGATGCCCCGGCCGGCACCGCCCGGATCGCTGACGGCGCCCGTCGCAGCCAGCAGCACGGTGATGTAGTTGCGCTGCAGATCCCGGCGGTACAAGCTGACCTTCGGGCCGTCCGCGTCAAGCTCGCTAAACAGCCCGTCGTTCAAGTCGGTCAACAGGTCGACGCCGACATACTTGCGTTCGGCGCCAGCGCTGGCTTCCGCCATCCGCTGAAACACGTCCGGATCCACCAGCCTGCGCATCAGGTCCGTGCTCGAACCCTTCAGCGCCGACGTTCCCCCGCTGGGTGTAATGCGGCGCAGTATTTCCGCGTCCACCAGGGCAGGCGGCGCGGAGAAGCCGTGCTCCACGAGAAAGCGTATCGCCTGCCGCTGGCGCTCGGGCGGCACCGGCGTGTAGGGCGCACCGCCGCGACCAGCCTGGTAGCGGGTCTCGTCCACCCCTCCGACCAGCTTGGCGACATAAGTCAGCTCGCGGTGGCGCTGCATGATGACGGCAGCGTACTTTTCCGCCAGCATGTCGTAGCCCTCGCCTTTCCGGGTGGTGGCGGGTATCAGCAGCTTCGCGATGCGATCGATGTTGCGCAAGCCCAGCTCCGCCGACTCGATCGGGTCGGAGCCGAGCACGTTGGTGGACACGCTGGAGTCCACGCTTGCGGATTCGTCCTCGCCGCCGAAACGCAGCATCGGGTCCTCGGCCTGCTTCGCCGCCAGCGCGTCCAGCATCGGCCACTCGTCGTCGCAGCTCATCTCGCTGTGGTA
>Ga0105095_10000451_pt1 | contig 19890 bp, 16 predicted proteins | sample PPLLak2March2015_2_FD_79180 | JGI IMG/M metagenome (GOLD analysis project Ga0105095, IMG submission 79180) | Freshwater sediment microbial communities from Prairie Pothole Lake near Jamestown, North Dakota, USA - PPLs Lake P8 Core (3) Depth... | ecosystem: Environmental > Aquatic > Freshwater >...
GGGATCAGGGCCTTGCGCCGGCGCGCCCGCAGCGACTCGAAGCAGCCCTGGATGCGCGACATCTCAGAGGCTGAGGCCCATGCGCTCGGCCACGGTGTGCATGTCCTTGTCGCCGCGCCCGGAGAGGTTGACGAGCAGGATCGCGTCCTTCGCCATGCCGGCGGCCATCTTCATGGCATGCGCCACGGCGTGCGCCGACTCGAGCGCCGGAATGATGCCCTCGCTGCGGCACAGCTCCTGGAACGCCGCGAGCGCGTCGGCATCGGTGACGGCCACGTACTGGGCGCGCCCGCTGTCCTTGAGCCACGCATGCTCCGGGCCGACGCCGGGATAGTCGAGGCCCGCGGAGACGGAGTGCGTCTCGGTGATCTGCCCGTTCGCGTCCTGCAGGAGATAGGTGCGGTTGCCATGCAGCACGCCCGGCCTGCCGGCACACAGCGACGCGGCGTGCTTGCCGGTAGATAGGCCTTCCCCTGCCGCTTCAACGCCAATCAGCTTCACATCGGTATTCGAGATATACGGGTAAAAAATCCCCATCGCGTTGGAGCCGCCGCCGACGCAGGCGATCACGGCATCGGGCTGCCGGCCACAAAGCTCGGGCATCTGTACCAGGCATTCCTCGCCGATGACCGACTGGAAGTCGCGCACCATCATGGGATAGGGATGCGGGCCGGCGACGGTGCCGATGATGTAGAAGGTGCTGTCGACGTTGGTGACCCAGTCGCGCATCGCCTCGTTGAGCGCGTCCTTCAGGGTCCGCGATCCCGACTCCACCGGCACGACCGAGGCGCCGAGCAGCTTCATGCGATAGACGTTCTGCGCCTGCCGCCGCACGTCCTCGGTGCCCATGTACACCACGCACGCCATGCCGTAGCGTGCGGCGACGGTCGCCGAAGCGACGCCGTGCATCCCGGCCCCGGTCTCGGCGATGATGCGGCGCTTGCCCATCCGCCGCGCGAGCAGCGCCTGGCCGATGGTGTTGTTGATCTTGTGCGCGCCGGTGTGGTTCAGGTCCTCGCGCTTGATGTAGATCTGCGCGCCGCCGCAGCGCTCGGAGAGCCGCTTCGCGTGGTAGACGGGGCTCGGCCGGCCGACGTAGTGCTTGAGCTCGTAGCGGAACTCGGCCTCGAACTCCGGGTCCTTGCGCGCCTGCCCGTAAGCCGCGAGCAGCTCGGCGAGCGCCTGCGTCAGCGTCTCGGCGACGAAGATGCCGCCGTACGGGCCGAAGTGGCCGCGCGCGTCGGGCAAGTCATACATCTGCATCTCTGACCTCTGCGATGAAAGCGGCGATCTTCGCGGCGTCCTTGATGCCCTTCGCCGATTCCACGCCGCTCGACACGTCCACGCCCCAGGGCCGTACGCGGCGAATGGCCTCGGCGACGTTCGCTTGCGAGAGCCCCCCGGACAGGATTACGGATCTTTCAGTTACCGGAACCAAGGCCCAGTCGAAGCTCTCGCCCACTCCGCCGTACTCCGGCACGTGGCTGTCGAAGAGCCAGGCCGCGGCGCGCGAAAACGGGCGCAGGTATTCTAGCGCATCGACCCCGGGCTTCACCCGCACTGCCTTGACGAACGGCATGCCGAACTGCGCGCAGAACTCGGGCGTTTCCTCGCCGTGGAACTGCAGCATCGAGGGGCGCACGCGACCCAGCACCTGCGCAACCTGCGCCGCGTCGGGGTTGACGAACAGCGCCACCGTCTGCACGAAGGGCGGCAGCGCATCGCGGATCTCGACGGCGCGCTCGGTGGCGAGATAGCGCGGGCTCGTCGGGTAGAACACCAGGCCGATCGCGTCCGCGCCGGCCTGCGCCGCAGCCCGGGCATCGCCCGGCCGGGTGATGCCGCAGATCTTCACGCGCGTTCTCATGCCGGCAGGTTCCACTTGCGGTCGTACTCGACTGCTTCGAGATAGAGGCCCTCCGGCGCGAAGGTCGGCGCCGCGCGCGAGCGATCGCGCGAGTCGAGGATCTCCTTCACCCACTGCGCCGGACGCCGGTCCTTGCCGACGTACACCAGCGTGCCGACGATGTTGCGCACCATGTGGTGGAGGAAAGCGTTCGCCCGGATCACGAAGCCGATTTTCTCGCCGTTGCGCTCGACTTCCAACGAGTGCACGGTGCGCACCGGCGACTTCGCCTGGCACTCGGCGGCGCGAAACGCCGAGAAATCGTGCTCGCCGACCAGCACGGCCGCCGCGTCGCGCATCGCCGGCACGTCCAGCGCGCCATGGAACCAGCCCGCGTACCGCGCCGCGATCGCCGGGCGCACCGGGCGGTTGATGAGCTCGTACCGGTACGTGCGCGACAGCGCGCTGTAGCGGGCGTGGAAGTCGTCGGCCACGGCGGCCGACCAGCGCACGGCCACCGAGTCCGGCAGCAGGGCGTTCGTGCCCCGCACCCACGCGGCGTCCGGGCGCGAAGCCTCGGTGTCGAAATGGGCGACCTGGCCGCGGGCATGCACGCCTCGATCGGTCCTTCCTGCGCAGGTCACGGAAACCGGCGCACCGGCAATCGCCGCGAGGGCCTGCTCGAGGGCATCCTGCACCGTGCCGCCCCCGGGCTGGGTCTGCCAGCCGAGAAAGCCGCTACCGTCGTACTCGAGGCCTAGGGCGATCCTGATTGGCGGTCTAGCCGAGCTTGGCGAGCAGCTGCTCGGCCTGGCCCTTTTGCGCCGCGTCGCCGTCCTTCATGACCTCGTTCAGCAGCTCGCGGGCGCCGTTCTTGTCGCCCATCTCTTCGTAGGCCTTCGCCAGGTCGAGCTTGGTCGCGACTTCCTGCCACTTCGGGTCGGCGCTGCCTTGCGGCGCGACCACGGTGGCGTCCGACGGCGTACCGAGGTCCAGGCTGATCGAGCCCAGGTCGACCGGCGGGGCGGACTTCTCCGCGGGCGCCGCCGAGGGCATGTCGTCCAGCTTCAGGTCGAAGTCGAGACCGCTGCTCGGCTCCGCCGGGGGCGGCTCGGCGGGCGCCGCCGGCGCTTCGCTCGTCGTCGTCCCCAGGTCGAGGTTGAAGTCCATGCTGCTGACCGTCTTTTCCTGCTCGGCCGGGGCCATGGTCTGGGCCGTCGTGCCCAGCTCGATGTCGACGCCGGAGGGGGCCGAGAGCTGCTTGCCGGTCTCGTCGAGCGAGATATCCGGCACCGCCGTGGGATTCTGCGATGCGCCGCCCAGATCGAAGTCGAGCGTCGGCGCGGCTGCGGCGCCCGCAGCCGCCGGCGCAGCGGCCGCTGCCGGAGCCGCGTCGCCGCCGCTGCCGTAGAGGCCGTTCTGCGGGTCGATGCCGCGGCCCAGCGCACAGGCCTTGTCCCACTCCGGCCCGGCGCCGTTGGTCAGGTTCTTCAGCTTGAGCGCGGTCTGCTCGAAGGCCTTGGTGTCCTTGCGGTTGGCATAGATCTCGAGCAGCTTCGCGTGCACCGTGACGCGGTTCGCGTCCTTGGCCAGCGCTTCCTTGAGGATCTGCTCGGCCTGCGCATCGCGCCCATAGGCGATGTACACGTCGGCCTCGGCGATCGGGTCGACCTCCTCCGCCTCCATGCCGGCCGGCGCCTGGCTGACGGAGGCCTGCGACACCGCCGGCTGCACCGTCGGCGCGCCCGGTTCGCCTGCGGAGCCCGCCACCGCCCCGGCTGCGGCCGCGCCGAGCACGCTGTCCTGGAACTTCGCCTGTGCGGCCTTCTTCCGCCGCCACAGGAAGGCGCTGTACCCGACCAGCCCCAGCAGGACGAGCACGAGGCCGCCCAGGAGCATCGGATCCTCGAAATTGGCGAGAATCTCGTCGAGGAAGCTGGGCTCCGGCGGCGGCGCCGCGACGGCTTTCGGCTTGGGTTTGGGCTTCTGCGCCTGGGCGGCGGGCTTCTCCGGGGCCTTTGCGGCCGGGGCTGGGGCCGGCGCTGGCGCCGGTTTCGGCGCCTCGGCAACGGGAGCCGGCGTCGGCGCCGGCTTCGGTGCCTCCGGTGCTTTGGCAGCGGGCGCGGGGGCTGGTGTCGGGGCGGGCTTCGGCGCCTCCGCGGCTTTGGCGGCCGGCTTCTCGGGCGCCTTGGCCGCAGGCTTCGCGGGCGGGACGGGCGCGGCCGAGGGCGGCGCCGCCTGCGTGCCTGCCTTCTTCTCCAGCTCGGCGAGCTGCTGGTTCTTCATCTCCAGCAGCTTCTGCAGGTCCGAGACGTTCTTCTCGAGGTCGGTGACGCGCGATTGCGCCTCCCTCAGCTCGCGCTCGCGCGCGGCCTGGTCGTCTTCGCGTGCGGCACGCCCCCCGGGGGTCGCGGGCTTCTTCGGATCCGCCTTGGACAGGCGTACCTGATCCTGCGGCGCCGGCGGCGCGGCTTCCGGCTTGGGCTCGATGCGCCCGGCGGCGTCGCGCTGGCCGGCGGCCGCCTCGGCGGGCGCCGGCACGGCGGCCAGCCGGCTGCGGTACTCGTTGAACTGCGCGTGGTGCTCGCGCGCGAGGCGGTTGGCCTCGTCGCGGTCGACGGTGCCGACGGCGTCGATGTCCGGGATGTTGAGGATCCTGCCGGCGCGAACGAGATTGACGTTGCCGCGGATGAAGGCATCCTCGTTCGCCCGGTAGATCGCGACCAGCATCTGGTTGAGCGATATCCCCGGCGCCAGATTCCTCTTGGCGATGGCGCCCAGGGTCTCGCCCTTCTGCACCTCATGCGTTGCGGCGCCGGCGGGCGCGGCCGGCTCAGCCGCGGCGGGCTTCTCGGGAGCCGGCGCGGCGGGCTTCTCGGGAGCCGGCGCGGCCGGCTTCTCTTCGGCCGGCGCCGCGGGCGCGGCGGCGGTGGGCGCCGGCGGGGCGGGCGTCACGACCGGCGGGGCCGGCTCCGGCGGCAGCGGCTTCGCTTCGACGCTCGGGGCAGGCTTCGACTCGGGGGGCGCGGGCACCGGCTTGGGCGCGGGCTTCGGCGCCGGCGCTGGCGCTGGCGCAGCCGCAATCGCCTGGCGACCCTTGAACTCCGGCGGGTCGAGAAGAACGGTGTACTCGCGCAGCAGCCGGCCGCTGTTCCACTGCAGGTCGACGAGCAGATCGAGGAAGGGCTCGTTGACCGGCTGCGTGGTCGTGACGCGCAGGATCTGCCGGCCGTCACGCCGCTCGACGCTGAAGCGCACGCTGAGCAGCGCCGGGTTGAGCTCGATGCCGGCGCGGCTGAAGGCCTCCGGCGAAGCAAGCCGCGCGACGAGGTCCTGCTCGCCCGGCTGGGAGTGAAGCTCGATCTCCGCGTTCAGCGGCCGTCCGAGCGAAGAGAGCACGTTGATGCGGCCGAGCCCCGCGGAATGCGCTGCAAGCGGCGCTGCGAGCCACAGCGCTGCCGCAAGCACGGCGAAGGTTATCGATCTACCGCCCACGGTTTCCCACCCCTGAATCTTCTTAAGCCGGACCAAGTAACTTAACATCATGGTCTTACGGCTGCAAGTTGAGATATTTTCTTGGTTTGTTACTGCTTCACCCCGGCATCTATGAGGATTCGCACCATACGCCGGAGCGGCTCGGCCGCCCCCCAGAGGAGCTGGTCGCCCACCGTGAAGGCGGCGAGGTAGTCTTCCCCCATGGGGAGCTTGCGCAGCCGCCCCACGGGCACGGAGAGCTTCCCGGTCACCGCCGCGGGGGTGAGCTCGGCAAGGGACTCCTCACGCCGGTTCGGCACGACTTTCACCCAATCGTGGGCATCCGCGAGCATGCCTTCGACCTCGTCCATGGGCAGCGGCCGGCGCAGCTTGATCGTGAGCGCCTGGCTGTGGCAGCGCATGGCGCCGATCCGCACGCAGACCCCGTCCATCGGGATGGCGTTGCCGTTGCGGCCGAGGATCTTGTTCGCCTCGGCCTGGGCCTTCCATTCCTCGCGGCTCTGGCCATTGCCGAGGTCCTTGTCGATCCACGGCAGCAGGCTCCCCGCGAGGGGAAACTCGGTATTGGACTTCGGCAGGTCGGCCGCTCTCAGCGTGTCGGTGACTGCCCGGTCGATGTCGAGGATGGCCGAGGCCGGATCCTCGAGCAGCGGCTCGGCGCTGCGGCCGACGCGGGCCATCTGCGCCACCAGGTCGCGCATCGCCGCGGCGCCGGCGCCGGAGGCGGCCTGGTAGGTCATGCTGGTCATCCACTCGATCTCGTCGCGCTGGAAGAGGCCCGCCATGCCCATCAGCATCAGGCTTACCGTGCAATTGCCACCGATGAAGTTTTTTACCTTTTTCGAAAGAGCATCCTTTATCTGCGGCATGTTGACCGGATCGAGAATGATGGCCGCGTCGTCCTTCATGCGCAGCGCGCTCGCGGCATCGATCCAGTAGCCGTTCCAGCCCGCCTGCCGCAGCTTCGGGACCACCTCGCTCGTGTAGTCGCCGCCCTGGCAGGAGATGATCACCGGCAGCGCTTTCAGCGCCGCGAGGTCGTGCGCGTCCTTCACCGGCTCGACGTCCCGGCCGATGCGCGGGCCCTTGCCGCCGGCCTGCGAGGTGGAGAAGAACACCGGCTCGACATGGTCGAAGTCGCGCTCCTCGCGCATGCGCTGCACGAGCACCGAGCCCACCATGCCGCGCCATCCGACGATGCCGACTCTGAGCATGGCGCTAGTTTATAGGGCGGCCACGACGGCGTCGCCCATTTCTTCGGTGCCGAGCGCCTTGCCGCCGGGCGTCTGGATATCCGCGGTGCGCAGGCCGGCGCGCAGCACCTTGGCCACGGCGGCCTCGATGCGCGTGGCGGCCTGCGGCTGCTTGAGCGAGTGGCGCAGCATCATCGCCGCGGAGAGGATGGTGGCGAGCGGATTCGCCACGCCGCGCCCGGCGATGTCGGGGGCAGAGCCGTGGATCGGCTCGTACAGCCCCTTGCCGTGCGCGTCGAGCGAAGCCGAAGGCAGCATGCCGATCGACCCGGTGAGCATCGAGGCCTCGTCGGACAGGATGTCGCCGAACAGGTTGCCGGTGACGATCACGTCGAACTGCTTGGGGTTGCGCACGAGCTGCATGGCGCAATTGTCCACGTACATGTGGCTTAGCTCGACGTCACCGTAATTCTTGGATTCTTGAATTAGAACTTCCCGCCAAAGCTGCGAGGTTTCGAGCACGTTCGCCTTGTCGACCGAGCAGACGCGCCGGGAGCGCCCTCGCGCCGCCTCGAAGGCGACGCGCGCGATGCGGCGCACCTCGCTCTCGCTGTAGAGCATGGTGTCGAAGCCTTCGCGCTCCGTGCCCTTGCTCCGGATTCCCTTGGGCTGGCCGAAATAGATGTCGCCGGTCAGCTCGCGCACGATCAGCAGATCGAGCCCGGCGACCAGCTCCGGGCGCAGGGACGAAGACGCGGCGAGCTCGGGAAACACCCGCGCCGGGCGCAGGTTGGCGAACAGGCCCAGCGCCTTGCGCAATCCGAGGATCGCCTGCTCGGGGCGCTTCGCGCGCTCGAGCGCGTCGTAGCGCGGGTCGCCCACGGCGCCGAACAGGATCGCGTCCGCGGCTTTCGCCAGGCGCAACGTCTCGGGCGGCAGCGGATGGCCGGCCGCTGCTACGCCCGCGCCGCCGACGGCGGCTTCCTCGAGCTCGAGCTCGAGACTGAGCTTGCCCAGGACCTTGCAGGCCTGCGCGACGATCTCCGGCCCGATGCCGTCGCCGGGCAGCACCGCGACGCGCATCAGAAGGACCAGGGATGCTGCGCTTTGCGGCGCGCCTCGAACGCGCGGATCTTGTCGGCGTGGCGCAGCGTGAGGCCGATGTCGTCCAGGCCGTTCAACAGGCAGTACTTGCGGAACGCATCCACCTCGAAGCGAAAGGTTTTCGCATTGTCTGTCGTCGATACCGTCTGCGCCTCGAGGTCGACCACCACGCGGAATCCCGGGAAGGCGGCGGCCTCGTGGAACAGCCGGTCCACCTCGGCCTCGGACAGCACGACCGGCAGCATCCCGTTCTTGAAGCAGTTGTTGAAGAAGATGTCGGCGAACGAAGGCGCGATGACGCAGCGGAAGCCGTAGTCCATGAGCGCCCAGGGCGCGTGCTCGCGCGAGGAGCCGCAACCGAAGTTCTTGCGCGCGAGCAGGATGCTCGCGCCCTTGTAGCGCGGCTGGTTGAGCACGAAGTCCGGCGCCTGCCGCCAGCGGCCGAACAGCGCGTCGCCGTAGCCGGTGCGCTTGATCGAGGCGAGATGCTCCTTGGAGATGATCTGGTCGGTATCGACGTTGGCACGGTCGAGCGGCGCCACAAGCCCGGTCAAGACGGTGAACTTATCCATGCCTATCTCCACTCCCGCACGTCGACGAAGTGACCGGCGATCGCCGCCGCTGCCGCCATCGACGGGCTGACGAGATGGGTGCGCCCGCCGGTGCCCTGCCGCCCCTCGAAATTGCGGTTCGAGGTCGAGGCACAGCGCTCGCCGGCCTGCAGGCGGTCCTCGTTCATCCCGAGGCACATGGAGCAGCCGGGCTCGCGCCACTGGAAGCCGGCGTCGCGGAAGATGCGGTCGAGGCCCTCGCGCTCGGCCTGCGCCTTCACGAGGCCGGAGCCCGGCACCACCATCGCGCGGCGGATGCTCGAGGCGACGCGGCGCCCCTTCACTACCGCCGCGGCGAGGCGCAGGTCCTCGATGCGCGAGTTGGTGCACGAGCCGATGAAGACCTGGTCGAGCTTGATGTCGGTCATGCGGGTGCGCGGGGTGAGGCCCATGTAGACGAGCGCTCGCTCCATGCCCTCGCGGCGCATCGCATCCTTCTCGCGCTCGGGGTCGGGCACGGCGTCATCCACGCTCACCACCATCTCGGGCGAGGTGCCCCAGGTGACGTGCGGCTTGATCTCGCGCCCGTCGAGCCTCACCTCGCGGTCGAATTTCGCGTCGGGGTCGCTTTTCAGGCTGCGCCAGTACGCCACCGCCTGGTCCCATTCGGGGCCCTTCGGTGCGAAAGGCCGGCCCTTGACGTACTCGAGGGTGGTCTCGTCCACGGCGACCATGCCGGCGCGCGCGCCCGCCTCGATCGCCATGTTGCACACCGTCATGCGGCCTTCCATCGACAGCGCGCGGATGGTGCTGCCGGCGAACTCGATGGCGTGGCCGGTGCCGCCGGCGGTGCCGATGCGCCCGATGATGGCGAGGATCACGTCCTTGGCGGTGACGCCGCGGCCGAGCGGCCCGTCCACCGTGACGCGCATGTTCTTCATCTTGCGCGTGATCAGGCATTGCGTGGCGAGCACGTGCTCGACTTCCGAAGTGCCGATGCCGTGCGCGAGGCAGGCGAAGGCGCCGTGCGTGCTGGTGTGCGAGTCGCCGCACACCACCGTCATGCCGGGCAGCGTCGCGCCCTGCTCCGGCCCGATGACGTGCACGATGCCCTGGCGCTTGTCGAGGAAGGGGAAGTACACCTTGGCGCCGAACTCGCGCATGTTGGCGTCGAGCGTCTCGATCTGCAGCCGGGCGAAGCGGTCGCGCACGCCCGCCATGCCCTCCTCCCAATGCTCGGTCGGCGTGTTGTGGTCGGCGGTCGCCACCACCGAGTCCACGCGCCAGGGCTTGCGCCCGGCGAGCTTCAGGCCCTCATAGGCCTGCGGGCTCGTGACCTCGTGGATGAGGTGCCGGTCGATGTAGATGAGCGCCGTGCCGTCGTCCTCGACGTGGACGAGGTGGCTCTCCCACAGCTTGTCGTAGAGTGTCTGACCCATGTTTCCGTTGCGGAAACATGGAATTATAAGGTCAACGGCCGGCGGCGGCCCCGCCTTTCGCGGCGGCGTAGAGCGGCGCCACTTTTTCCGCGTACTGGCGCAGGTCGTTGATGCGGTTTTCGTGCGACGGGTGGGTCGAGAGCCATTTTGGCGGCTGGCCGCCGCCGCTCTGCTTGGCCATCTTCTCCCACAGCGTCACGGCGGCCTTCGGGTCGAAGCCGGCGCGGGCGGCGAGCTCGACGCCCATGCGGTCGGCTTCTGTCTCGTGCGTGCGCGAGTTCGGCAGGTTGAGCGTCACGTCGGCCACGGTATTGGCGATGCCCTGTCCCATGTCGCCGATGCCGAACAGCGCGCCGGCGATGCCGACCGCCATCTGCGTTCCCATCTGGCGCGAGATGCGCTCGCGCGCGTGCTCGCGCAAGGCGTGGGAGATTTCGTGACCCATGACCGCGGCGATCTCGTCGTCGGTCGCGTTGAGCTTCTGGATGAGGCCGGTGTAGATCGCCATCTTGCCGCTCGGCATGCACCACGCGTTCACCTCGTCGACCGAGATCACGTGCACTTCCCACGGCCACTTGGCCGCATCCGGGCGGAACACCGCCGTGGGCGGGATCAGGCGCTGCGTGATGGCCTGCACCCGCTTGAGCATCGCCTGGTCCTTGTCGAGCACGCCTTTCTTCTGCGCCTCGCCCATCATCTTGGCGTAGGCCTGCTTGGCGCCGGCATCGACCTCCTGCGAGGACACCATCATGCGTTGCTCGCGGTCGACGCCGACGGCGCCGCCCTGGGTGGTCTCTACGGTCTGGCAGCCGGCCAGCAGCGCTGCTGCGGCGGCGGTAACGAGGAATATGCGGGTCATGCTGCTATGGACAACTCACAGGCCCGCGCGTTTCAACCGCAGGGCGAAAACCGTGCCGGCCAGCGCAGCCAGCGCGGACAGCGAGAAGGCGAGCGGCGCCCGGCCCGCCTCCCATGCCCAGCCCGAAAGCACTATCCCGGCCGCCCCGCCCGCGCCGTAAGTGAGGCTGGAGAAGAGCGTCTGGCCGCGGCCCTGCGCATGCGCGGGGAATACCCGGTGCACCGCTGCGACGCTCGCCGCATGGAAGGCGCCGAAAGTGGCGCCGTGCAGCGACTGCGCCAGGAGGACCAGCCAAAGCGCCCCGGCGCCCCAGCCCAGGGCGAGAAAGCGCGCCACGCCGCAGGCCAGGCTCGCCACCAGGATCGTGGAAAGCGTGGTGCGCCGGAAAAGCTGCGGCAGGTAGAGGAAGACGAGGATCTCCGCCGCCACCCCGAGCGTCCACAACACGCCGATCGTGGTGCCGCTGTAGCCCTCGCGCTCGAGGTGCAGCGTGAGGAAGGCATACACGGCGCCGTGCGCCACGGCCATGCAGAAGCCGGCGCCGAGGAGCGGCCACGCCCCCGGCGGGAAGCGCAGCCGCCCCGCCTGCGGCGCCGCATGCCTCGCCGTGCGCGGCAGCGCGAGCGCCACGGCCAGCGCCGCCAGCATGAATAGCGCAATGGCGGCGGGCAGCGCGGACACCGGCCGGTAGTCGAGCCACAGGCCGCCCGCAAGAACCACGGCGATGAAGCCGACCGAGCCCCAGACGCGGATCGGCCCGTACGCGCCGTGGCGCCCGGCGAGCGAGCCCATGGTGATCGCCTCGACCAGCGGCAGCGCGCCGGCCGAGAGCACGCTCATCGCCGCAATCAGCAGCGCGATGCGCTCGACGAACGGCAGCACGGCGAAGGCGGCGGCGGTGGCGGCGCAGGCGAACGCCACGATGGCGCGGTGCGCGCCGCTCGCGTCTGCGAGCCAGCCCCAGGCCGCCGGCGCGAAGATGCGCGTCATCGGCGGCAGCGCCAGCACCCAGGCGATCTCGATCGCGCCCAGCCCGCGCCAGGACAGGTAGAGAGGGAAGTAGGCCACATAGGCGCCGGCGTGGGCGAAGAACGCGAAGTAGAACGCGGCGAGTCGAAATGACAGGGGCATCGCAGTTAACTTAGCATCCGGGCGGCATGTCGCGCGGCGCGTTCTACGTCCTCTTCATCGCATCGGGCTTCGCCGGGCTCATCTACGAGTCGATCTGGACGCAGTACCTGAAGCTCTTCCTCGGCCACGCGGCGTACGCGCAGTCCCTCGTGCTCGCGGTCTTCATGGGCGGCATGGCGGCGGGCGCGGCGTTCTGCGCGCGGCGCTCGGCGCGGCTGGCGAATCCGCTCGCGGCCTATGCGCTGGTCGAGGCGGTGGTCGGCCTCGCCGCGCTCGCTTTCCATCCGGCCTTCGTCGCGCTGACCGACTGGTCCTACGCCTCGCTGCTGCCCGCGGCGGGCGGCGAGTGGCTGGCGCTCGCCGCCAAGCTCGGCGTCGCCTGCCTGCTGATCCTGCCGCAGTCGGTGCTGCTCGGCATGACCTTTCCGCTGATGAGTGCCGGCCTCGCGCGCGCGCAGCCCGCAGCGGCCGGCGAATCGGTGGCGATGCTGTACTTCACCAACAGCCTCGGCGCCGCGGCGGGCGTGCTGGTAAGCGGCTTCGTGCTGATCGCCTGGGCCGGGCTGCCCGGCACGCTGCACACCGCCGGCGCCCTCAACCTGCTGATCGCCGCAACGGTGTGGCTCCTCGCGCGGCCTGCGCATCACCAACCCTTAAGAACAGAAGTTCCAGACGAAAACACGAACATCGGACTGCTCCTTGCTGTCGCCTTCTTCACCGGCCTCGCCTCCTTCGTCTACGAGATCAGCTGGATCCGCATGCTGTCGCTGGTGCTCGGCGCCTCGACGCATTCGTTCGAGCTGATGCTCTCGACCTTCATCCTCGGCCTCGCCCTGGGGGGCCTGGCCGTGCGCCGGCGCGCCGTCGCGGCCGCGGACCCGGCGCGCGCGCTCGCCTGGGTGCAGCTCGCCATGGCGCTCGCCGCCCTCGCCACCCTGCCGCTCTACGACCTGAGCTTCTCGATGATGGAAGGCCTGATGGGGGGCCTCGCGCGCAGCGAGGCCGGCTACCTGCTGTTCAACGTCGCGGGCGCCGCCATCGCCGCCCTCGTCATGCTGCCGGCGACGTTCTGCGCCGGCATGACGCTGCCGCTGCTCACCGCCGCGCTGCTGCGGCGAGGCGCCGGCGAGGCGGCGATCGGCCAGGTCTATGCCGCCAACACGCTCGGCGCGATCGCCGGCGTGGTGCTCGCCGTGCACGCCGGGCTGCCGCTGCTCGGCCTGAAGGGCACGCTCATCGCCGGCAGCCTCGTCGATGCCGCCCTCGGGCTGCTGCTCCTTGGGTTGTTTGCTCGTAAAAGAACCATTTCATACGCCGCCGCGGCTGGCGCCGCGCTTTTCCTCGCCGCCGCGCTCGGCTTCGAGCTGGATGCCAACAAGATGACCGCCGGGGTGTTCCGCCACGGCGAGCTCGCCGCCTCGCGCGAAGCCGAGGTCCTGTTCAAGAAGGACGGCAAGACCGCGACCGTGCACCTCGTGAAGTATCCCGAGGCGACCAGCCTGCGCACCAACGGCAAGTCCGACGGCTCCATCAACCTCGACCCGGCGGGCGAGCGCGGCAGCGACGAGATCACCATGGTGCTCACCGGCGCGCTGCCGCTCGCGCTCGCGCCCGGCACGAAGAGCGTGGCAGTCATCGGCATTGGCACCGGCCTCACCACGCACACGCTGCTGCAGAGCCTCTCGATCGAGCGCGTCGAGACGGTGGAGATCGAGGCGGCGATGGCGGAAGCCTCGCGCCGCTTCAGCCCGCGCAACGGCGGCGCCTTCGCCGATCCGCGCAGCTCGATCCTGATCGACGACGCCAAGAGCTTCTTCTCCACGCACGCGCGGCGCTACGACCTGATCATCTCCGAGCCCTCCAACCCCTGGGTGAGCGGCGTGGCGAGCCTTTTCACGCGCGAGTTCTACCGCCGCATCCGCGGTCACCTGAACCCCGGCGGCCTGCTGGTGCAGTGGTTCCAGCTCTACGAGATCGACGCCTCGCTGGTGGCGACGGTGATGCGCGCGCTCGGCGAGGAATTCCCGCACTACGCGGTGTTCGCCGCCAGCGACCACGACCTGCTGATCGTCGCCGGCGACTCGCCGGTGCCGCTGCCGGCCCAGGCCGAGGTGTTCGAGCACCCCGGGCTCGCGAAGGAGCTGTGGACGGTGCACGTGCTCAGCGTCGGCGACCTCGACGCGCGCTACCTCGGCGGCCGCGCCACCCTCGAGCCGCTCTTCGCGAGCTACGGCATGCCGGCAAATTCCGACTACGCGCCGGTACTCGACCTCAACGCGGCGCGCCACCGCTTCACGGAGCGCTCGGCGGGCGAGGTCGTCGGCCTGCTCAACGCCGCCGTGCCGGTGCTCGAGATGCTGGAGGCCTCGCGCAGCAAGCGCGCGGTCAACCCGCTCTTCCGCGGCGCCTACGCCTTCGAGCGCATCGAGAACGCGCGCCTCGCCTGGTACGGGCGCACCTTCCTCGCCGGCCCGCGCATCCCCGTGCCCGAAGCCGTGCCCACGCAGCTGCAGAAGGACCTGGAGCTGGTGAAGCTGCGCCTCATGGAGTGCCGCGACCCGCGCGAGCTCGACGTCTGGCTGCATAGCGCCATCCGGGTCGCGCAGGCCCTGAATCCCTACCTCGCGCCCGACGACCTCGCCCCCATCTGGAGCCGCATCGCCTCGGGCTGGTGCTTCGCTTCGCTGCACGAGTTCCAGCAGCGGTGGATCGCGCTGTTCCGCGCCGTGGCGGCGCGCGACGCCGCGCGCATGGCGGCGCTCGGCTCGCAGCTGCTCGATACCCAGACCGAGCTGGGCATCGATGCCCGCGAGTACCTCCTCATGGCGGCGATGACCGGATACGTGGCGAGGGGCGAGGGCCGTGCCGCCGTCGAGCTATGGCGAAAGCAGCGCGATCACATCCGCGGCGCCGCGAGCCCCGTCTTCCGCCTGCTGCGCTGCCACGCCGAGCGCGGCGGCTGCGCGGAAGACTTCCGCGCCTACGCCGAGCGCTGAGCCGACGCGAAGCGCACCGCGCCGATCACCTCGCGCACGAAGTCCTGCGCTTTCGCTCTCTCGCGGAAGTGGCCGTCGAGCAGCAGGTGCGCGAGCCCGTGCGTCAGCGCCCATGCCGCCGCCGCCGCCATTTCCGGATTGGCGATGTCGCCCTGCCCGCGAAACGCCGCGACCAGGCCGTCGTACGTGCGCGTCGCGGCGTCGCGCAGTTCGGCGTGCTTGCCGATCTCGATCTGCCCCCCGAACATCAGCCGGAACCGGTTCGGATGCGACATCGCGAAGCGCACATAGGCCTCGCCGCGCTCGCGGCCGCGCGTGCCCTCCATCGCCTGCGCGAGCAGGCGGAACCCCTCCGCCGCCAACGCGGCGAGCAGGGCGTTGCGATCCGGGAAATGCCGGTAGGGAGCGTTGTGCGAGACCCCGGCGCGGCGCGCCGCTTCGCGCAGGCTTAGCCCGGCAAGTTCCTGTTCTTCAAGGAGTTCCCCTGCCGCTTGCAGAAGCGCTGCGCGAAGGTCGCCGTGATGATATGTTGACATTGTCTACATCCAGCGGTAAGGTTTATGTTGTCATTGTCAACTTCAATCCCTGAAAGATCAAGCCCATGGTCGCCATCCACCTCGCCGGCGCCATTCTTTCCCTGATCGTCGGGGGGCTCGTGCTCGCCCGCACGAAAGGGACGCGCTCGCACAAGATGTTCGGCCGCCTGTGGGTCGGGCTGATGCTGGCGGTCGCGATCTCGTCGTTCTGGATCCTCGAGATCCGCGACGGCGCCGGCTTCTCGGTCATCCACCTGCTCTCGGCCTGGACGCTCGTGTCTCTCGCGCTGGCCGTCTATTTCATCCGCCGTGGCAACGTGCGCGCGCACAAGGGCTTCATGATCGGCACCTTCGTCGGGCTCGCCGGCGCGGGCCTGGGCGCGCTCGCGCCCGGGCGCGCGCTCTACCTCTTCTTGTTCGCGTAGGGATTGCGGCCGGTGCGGAACTCGATGCGCATCGGCGTCCCCGCCAGGGAGAACTTGTCGCGGAAAAAGCCTTCCAGGTAGCGCTTGTAGGACTCGGGAACGCGGTCGAGGGCGTTGCCATGGATGATGATGCGCGGCGGGTTGACGCCGCCCTGGTGCGCATAGCGCAGCTTGGGGCGGATCAGCCCGGCCCTGGGCGGCGCCTGGCGCTCGATCGCCGCGATCAGCGCGCGCGTGAGCTTCGGCGTGCCGAGCCGCGCCATCGCCGCGGCGTAGGCGGCATCGACCGAGCGCATCAGCGGCGCCAACCCCTTCCCCTGCTTCGCCGAGATCGTGTGCACCTCGGCGAAGCTCATGAAGCCGAGCTTCCACTGCAGCTCGGCCTTCACGCGCGCGCGGGCCTCCTTGTCCGCCGCGTCCCACTTGTTCACCGCCACCACCACGGCGCGCCCGCGCTCGAGGATGTAGCCGGCGACGTGCGCGTCCTGCTCGGTGACGCCGTCGACCGCGTCGAGCAGGAGGATCGCCACGTTGGCCGCCTCGATCGACTGCAGCGCCTTGACGATCGAGAAGAACTCGACCGGGGTGCCGGTCTTGCCGCGGCGGCGCACGCCGGCGGTGTCGATCAGCGTGTAGCGCCGGCCGGCGCGCTCGAACGGCACCTCGATCGGGTCGCGCGTGGTCCCGGGCTGGTCGAAGGCGATGACGCGCTCCTCGCCGACGAGCGCGTTCACGAGCGTCGACTTGCCGACGTTGGGCCGCCCCACCACGGCGACGCGGGGATGGCCCACGTCCTTTTCATCAGAGGTAATCTCCTCTGCAACATCCTCCAGTACTACATCCATGAGCTCTCGCACGCCCTCGCCGTGCGCCGCCGAGATCGGCGCCGGGACGCCCAGGCCGAGCTCGTGGAACTCCGCCACGGCGCTGTCGCCCTGCATGCCTTCGGCCTTGTTCACGGCGACGTGCACGTTGGCCTTCATGGCGCGCAGCTTCTGCGCGATGCCGCGGTCCCCGGGCACCAGCCCGGCGCGAGCGTCGACCAGGAAGATCACCGCGTCCGCCTCGGCGATCGCCTGCTCGGCCTGGCGCGCCATCTCGACGAAGATGCCCTGCGGCGCGGTCGGCTCGAGGCCGCCGGTATCGACCGCGATGAACGCCTTGTCGCCGTGCCGCCCCTCGCCGTAATGGCGGTCGCGCGTCACGCCCGGCACGTCGTGCACGATCGCGTCGCGGCTCCGGGTGAGGCGGTTGAAGAGCGTCGACTTGCCGACGTTAGGGCGCCCGACGAGCGCGATGACCGGCTTCACGGCGCAAGCGCATGGAGCGCGCCGCTCGCGGTCTGCACCAGCAGCCCGGAGGGCAGCGCGAGCGGCGCCGCGCGCACCGCGCCGCCGCCGGTCTCGTGGCGCGCGATGAAGGCGCCGGTCTCGCGCTCGAGGAAATGCACGACCCCCTCGAAATCGCCGACCGCAACGGCATTGCCCACCGGCAGCGGCAGCGACAGCCCGCGGTGCGCGAGGCGGTCCTGCTTCCATACCGAGCGCCCGCTCGAGCGGTCCAGGGCGTGCACGGCGCCGCGGTCGTCGGCCGAGAAGGCATAGCGGGCGTCGGCGCTCACGCCGGTGAGCGAGGACAGCTCGCGCGCCCAGATCTGGCGGCCGTTCGCCGTCTCGTAGCACGCCACCCGGCCCTGGTAGGCTGCGGCGCATACCTCGCGGCCCTGCACCACCGCCGGGTCGCCGACCACGTCGGTGACGCGCTCGAGCTCGGTGGAGCCTTTCGGCAGCGCCACGGTCGCTTCCCAGCGCAGCCCGCCGTTCGAGAGCGCGATCGCGGTGAGCTTGCCGCCGCGGAAGCCCGCGTACACGCTGTCGCCGTCGATCACCGCGCCGGCGGGCGTGCGCACGATCAGCGACGATGCGGCGCGCTGGTACACCCAGCGGCGCTTCCCGTCCTCGGCGCCGAAGGCGAAGATGCGGTTGTCGATGCTGCGCACCAGCACCAGCCCCGCGCCGACCACCGGCGCGGCGAGCACCTCGCTCGACACGCGCGCGCGCCAGCGCAGCTTGCCGGTGGCGGCCTCGAGCACCGTCACCACGCCGTCCTCGTTCGCCACCGCGACGCTCGCCGCATCGGCGCCGACGCCCGCCGAGAGGCGTGAGCCGGCGGCGGCCTGCCAGCGTTGCCGGCCGGTGGCGACGTCGAAGCGCCTCACCGTGCCGTCGCGCGCCGCGGCGTACACCGCGTCGCCGGCGAGCGCCGGCGAGAAGACGAAATCCTCGGCGGCGCCGACCTCGGCGCGCCACAGCACGCGCACTGCCTTGGCGGCGCCGAGCTCCGGCAGGGGCGCCGGCTTGGGTCCGGTCGGGGCGCTCGAGCAGGCGGCGAGAGCGGCCGCCGCGGCGGCCGCGCACGCGCGTGCGAATCTCATCCGCCCAGCGCCTCGAGGCGCATGCGCACGCTGTCGCGGAACGCGCCGTCCCGGCGGTCGGACTTCTCGAGCGCGAGCTGGTAGGCGGCGCGCGCGTCGGCGGTCTGCTTCTTCGCGACCAGCAGGTCGCCGCGCAGCGCGGCGTAGTGCGCCTCGTAGGCGGCGCCGTGGGGCGCCTCGAGGAGCTTCAGCGCCTCGTCGTGCTGCTTCTCGTCGAGCAGCACGGCGGCGAGGCGCAGCCGCGCCAGGTCGCGGAAGTCCTCGTGCGGCGAGCTCTCGAGCACCCACTGCAGCTGCGCCTTCGCGCTCTGCAGGTCGTTGCGATCGAAGTGGAAGCGCGCCGCGGCGAGCGCGCCCATCGAGGCGTAGAGCGTGCGCGGGTAGCTCTCGATGAGCGAGCCGGCGGCGTCGCGCACCGCCTTGGCGTCGCCCGACTGCGCGCCGCGCGCCAGCGCGTCGAAGAGGCCGCCGGCCTGCGCCGCCTGGCTCGCCTGGTGCCAGCGCCAGCCCTGCCAGCCGGCGAAGGCGATCGCCACGGCGGCGATGACCGCCACGATGAGCGTGCCGTGCTGCTGCCACCAGGTCTTCAGCTCGGCGAGCTGCTCCTGCTCTTCCAGATCAAGTGCCATCGAGGGTTTCCTTTACTGCTGTCACCAATTTCGAAATGGGAACGTCTCGTGCCGCCTTGGCCGACAGGTCCTTGAGCTGAACGACGTCCTTGCCGAACTCGTTCTCGCCCGCGATCACCGCCACGCGGAAGCCCTTGCGATCGGCATAGGCGAGCTGGTTCTTCAGCTTCGCCGGCTCGAGGTAAACCTCGGTGTTGATCCCCGCCTCGCGCAGCGCGCGCGCCATCTCGAGGTAGCGGTCGAGGTAGCGCGGGTCCATGGTCACCACCAGCGCCTCCGCGGGCGTTCTCGCCGGCGAGCGCAGCAGCCCGGCCTCGCGCAGCTTCGAGAAGAGGCGCGTCAGGCCGATCGAGATGCCGACCCCCGGCAGGCGGGTGTCGGTGAAATAGCTCGCCAGGTCGTCGTAGCGCCCGCCCGAGCAGATGCTGCCCAGCTCCGGGTACTGCACGAGCGTGGTCTCGTAGATGGTGCCGGTGTAGTAGTCGAGGCCGCGCACCACGCCCAGGTCGATGGCGAACGCGGCGTCGGGGACGCCGAACTTGCGGATCGCCTCGGCCACCTCGCGCAGCTCCTGCACCCCGCTCCCGTCCAAAGACAAATTCTGAAGTGCTTTCAGCGTATCCGCGGTGTCGCGCTTTTCGGCGATGAGCTCGTACAGGGCATGCGCCCGGGAAACGCCTTCGCGGCCGAGGTCGTCCTCGATCCTGGCGCGCGGCTCCTTGTCGATCTTGTCGAGCGCGCGCAGCACCGCGGCGGCATTCGCGTCCGCGACCTCGAACTTGTGCAGCAGCGCCTTCAGCACCTTGCGGTTGTTGATGCGGATGCGGAATTCGCCGATCGCCATCTCGCGGAAGACGCTGTAGATGACGCTCGGGATCTCGGCCTCGGCGAGGATGGAGAGCCGCTCGCGGTTGATGATGTCGATGTCGCACTGGTAGAACTCGCGGAAGCGGCCCTTCCTCGCCTGCGGCGTCTCGCCGCGCCACACGCGCTGGATCTGGTAGCGGCGGAACGGGAAGGCGAGCTCGCGCTCGTGCATGGCGACGTAGCGCGCGAGCGGCACGGTGAGGTCGAAGCGCAGCGCGCCCTTGGTGGCGGCCTCGTCCTCGTCGTCGCCGGCGGCGAGGCGCGAGAGCGCGTAGATCTCCTTCTCCACGCCGCCCTTGGAGGTGAGCACCTCCTTGCGCTCGGCCGAGGGCGTCTCGATCGGCAGGAAGCCGTAGCGCTCGAAATTGGCGCGCACGAGGTCGAC
>Ga0105095_10000454_pt1 | contig 19831 bp, 21 predicted proteins | sample PPLLak2March2015_2_FD_79180 | JGI IMG/M metagenome (GOLD analysis project Ga0105095, IMG submission 79180) | Freshwater sediment microbial communities from Prairie Pothole Lake near Jamestown, North Dakota, USA - PPLs Lake P8 Core (3) Depth... | ecosystem: Environmental > Aquatic > Freshwater >...
AAGCACACGAACCCCTGCGGCACGGGCCTGGGCGCGCATCCGCTCGCCGCCTACGAGCGCGCCTGGGCGGGAGACCCCGTCTCCGCCTTCGGCGGCATCGTGGCCTTCAACCGCGAGGCGGACGAGGACGCCGCCCGTGCGATGGCCGACGTCTTCACCGAGGTCGTCGTCGCGCCCGGGTTCACCGAGGGCGCGCTCACGGCGTTCGGCGCGCGGAAGTCGCTGCGCGTCGTCCGCGCTCCGCTCCCCGCCGCCGGAGGGCTCGACGTGCGGGTCCTGCCGGGTGGGGCGCTCGTCCAGGACCGCGACGCGGTGGCCGAGCGGCGCGAGGACATGGAGGTCGTCTCGGGCCGCGAGCCGACCGAGGACGAGTGGCGGGACCTCCTGTTCGCCTGGACCGTCGCGATGCGGGTGAAGTCCAACGCCATCGTGTTCGCGCGGGACCGGGCGACCGTCGGCGTCGGCGCTGGGCAGATGTCGCGGGTGGACTCGTCGTTCCTGGCCGTCCGCAAGGCCGGTGATCGCGCGAAGGGCGCCGTGATGGCGAGCGACGCGTTCTTCCCGTTCCCCGACGCGGTCGAGGTCGCGGCCGACGCCGGGGTCACGGCCGTCATCCATCCCGGCGGCTCGATCCGCGACGACGACGTCCTGTCGGTCGCCGAGTCGCGGGGGATGGCCGTCGTCGTGACCGGGCGGCGGCACTTCCGGCACTGACCTGCGGTCGACCTCGGCATCCTGCGCGGGGGATAGGATTCCTGCCATGACGGCGAGGATCATCGACGGCAAGGCGATCGCCGCGCAGGTCCGCGCCGAGGTCGCCGCGCGTGCGAAGGCGCTCGCCGAGAGCGGGGCGCAGCCAGGCCTCGCGGCGATCCTCGTCGGCGACCACCCCGCGTCCGCGATCTACGTCGGGATGAAGCAGAAGGCGTGCGCGGAGGCGGGCATCCTGTCCGAGCGCGTGGACCTGCCGGCCGACGTTCCCGAGGCCGAGGTCCTGGCCGAGATCGACCGCCTGAACAAGGATCCGCGGATCAGCGGGATCATCGTGCAGCTCCCGGTGCCGGACCAGGTCTCCGAGTTCGCCGTGCAGCAGGCGGTCGATCAGGCGAAGGACGTCGACGGGCTGAACCCCACGAACGTCGGGTTCATGTCGCGCGGCCACCCGGTGTTCCTGCCGGCTACGCCGTTCGGGATCGTCGAGCTCCTCGTGCGGTCCGAGGTCCCGATCGAAGGGGCCGACGTGTGCGTCGTCGGCCGAGGCGACCTGGTGGGGATGCCCCTCGCGATCATGCTCGCGCAGCGGCACGACCGCGCGAACGCCACGGTGACGATCTGCCACACGAGGACACGCGACATCGCCAGCCACACCTCTCGGGCCGACATCGTGATCGCCGCCGCCGGCAAGACGGAGATGATCACGGCGGACATGGTGAAGCCGGGCGCGACCGTGATCGATGTCGGGACGAACCGCGCCCCCGGCGGCGGGCTCGTCGGGGACGTGCACTTCGAGAGCGTGAAGGAGGTCGCGGGTGCGATCACGCCGGTCCCCGGCGGCGTCGGCCCGATGACCGTGGCGATGCTCCTCGTCAACACCGTCACCGCGGCCGAGCGGCAGGCCGCCGAGCGGTGACGGCCGGGAGCCGGCTGGAGCGGCTCGTCCGCTCCGGGACCTTCTGCGTCACGGCCGAGGTCGTCCCACCGCGCTCGGCGAACGGCGACCTCGTCCGAGCGCAGGCGCGCGAGCTCGTCGGCTACGCGGACGCCGCGAACATCACCGACAACCCGCGCGCCGCCGCGCACATGTCGCCGGTGGCCGGCGCCGCGCTCGTGGCCGCGGCCGGGCTCGAGCCGACGATGCAGATCACCTGCCGGGACCGGAACCGGCTCGGCCTGACCGCGGACCTGCTCGGGGGTTGGGCGCTCGGCGCCCGGAACTTGTTCTGCCTGACGGGGGACCCGGCGCGCGTCGGCGACCAGCCCGACGCCGTCACGGTGAACGACCTCACGGTGGAGGACCTCGTACGGCTCGCGGCCGGGCTCCGCGACACCGGTCGGCTGCCCTCGGGCGCCGAGATCGCCGACCCGCCGCGCTACTTCATCGGCGTCGCCGACGTCCCCCTCGCGGAGGCGTACGACCCCGGCCGCCTCGAGGCCAAGCTCGACGCCGGGGCCGCGTTCGTGATGACCCAGATCGTCTACGACGTCGAGGCGCTGGCCGCGTGGGTGGGGATCGCTCGGTCACGCGGGATCGTCGAGCGCGCGGCGCTCATCGCCGGCGTTGCGCCGCTCTCGAGCGCGAAGCAGGCGAGGTTCCTGAACGAGAAGGTCCCGGGCGTCACGGTCCCCGACGACCTGATCGGCGCGCTCGAGGAGGCGGGGCCGGAGGCCGCGGCCGTCGGCGTCGCGCAGTGCGTCGAGGTCGTGGGCCGCCTTCGGTCCCTCGCCGGCATCGCGGGGGTCCACGTCATGGGCATGGGGCACGAGGAGGGCGTCCGCGCCGTGGTCGAGGGCGCCGGTCTCCTCCCACGCCCGGCCACCCTGCCCGACTAGACTCCTGAGGGTCGTACTCGGGGGAGGACACGATGGCCGAGACCGTCACGATCGAGGGCCGCCCGTACCTGAAGCGCGATCCGCTCGGCGTGCTCGGGCTGAGCATCATCACGCTCGGGATCTACTTCCTCTACTGGTACTACAAGATCAACGACGAGATCCGGATGGTCGAGCACGACGACACGATCGACCCCACGCGCTCGCTGCTCGCGATGTTCCCAGGGGCGCTGATCATCGTGCCGCCGTTCATCGCGATCTGGAACACCGCGAACCACGTCCGGGCCATGGAGGACCGTCTGGGGATCCGGCAGCAGATCGAGCCGGCGATCGTGCTGGTCGTGATGTTCGTGGCCGGTGTGGTGAACGGCACCTACATCCAGTACCACCTCAACGCGGCGTGGGACGTGGCGTCCTCGGGTGGCCAGCCGGCGATCGCCCCACCGCCGCCACCGATGCCGCCGACCCCGGCCGCGCCCTCCGGGCCGTGAGCTAGGTCCGCTCGTCGACCGGCACGTAGCGCTGGTGCCGGGGGCCGACGTACTCGGAGTCCGGCCGGATCACGCGGTTGTCCGCGTACTGCTCGCGGACGTGGGCCGTCCACCCCGTCATGCGCGCGATCGCGAAGATCGGCGTCATCAGGTCGGTCGGGATGCCGAGCGTGTGGTAGACGCTCGCGGCGTAGAAGTCCACGTTGGGGTGCAGGCCCTTCTGCTCGGCCACCGTGCGCTCGATCTCCTCCGAGATCAGGAACCACCGCAGGTCGCCGTGCCGCTCACCGACCTCGCGGGACAGGCGTTTCAGCACGGCCGCGCGGGGGTCCATCGTCTTGTAGACGGCGTGGCCGAACCCCATGATCTTCTGCTTGCGCGCCAGGCGGTCGGCGACGTAGGCCTCGGCGCGCTGGGGGGTGCCCACCTCCTCGAGCATCTTCATGGCCTCCTCGTTCGCGCCGCCGTGCAGCGGTCCCTTCAGGCAGGCGATCGCGCCGGTGATCGCCGAGAACATGTCGGCGAGCGTGGACGCGATGATCCGTGCGGTGAACGTGGAGGCGTTCATCGTGTGGTCGGCGTAGAGCGTGAACGTCGTGTCGAGCACGTCGGCGTCCTCCTGCGACGGCTCCTCGCCGAGGAGCATCGTGAGGAAGTTGGCGGCGTGCGGCAGCTTCGGGTTCGGGGGCACGACCTCGAGTCCCGTGCGCATCCGGTGGTACATCGCGAGCAGCGTGGGCGTCTTCGAGATCAGCCGGAGGGCCTTGCGCTCGTTCGCCTCGGCCGAGTTGTCCCAGCCGTCCGGGTCGTAGGCCGAGGCGGCCGACACGCTGGTCCGGAGCATGGACATCGGCGAGGTCTGCTGCGCGAGGGTCGGCATCAGGTTCCGGAGGAACCGGGAGACCTCGCGCTCCTCGACCATGAAGTCCGTGAGCTCGTCGAGCTCCGCGCGATCCGGTAGGTGGAGGTGGTGCAGGAGGTAGACGGTCTCCTCGAACGTCGCGTTGCGCGCCAGGTCCTCGATCTCGTAGCCCACGTACCACAGGCGCCCGTGGGAGCCGTCGATGTCCGAGATGCTCGTCGCCGCCGCGACGACCTCGCGCAGTCCCTTCTCGGTCACGTCACCTCCCGCCTCGTTCGGCCGGGCCGGGCCCCCGGTCGGGGTGAACCCGATGAGCCTACCGCGGAAGGCTGTCAGGGACCGCCCCGGTGCCGGATGGATAGGATGCGGGGGCTCGCCGACCGAAGGAGCCTTCGAGATGCGGATCACGATCATCGGGAGCGGTTTCGTGGGCCAGACCGCCGCGATGCGACTGGTGGAGCGTGGCCTCGGCGAGGTGGTCCTGATCGACATCGTCGAGGGGTTGCCGCAGGGTCTGGCGCTCGACATGAAGGAGTCGAGCCCGGTCGTGGGGTTCGAGCCGGCCGTGATCGGCACGAACGACTACGCGGACACCGCGGGCTCCGACGTCGTCGTGATCACCGCCGGGTTCCCGCGCCAGCCGGGGATGAGCCGGATGGACCTGCTCGGCAGGAACGCCGGGATCGTGCGGAGCGTGGTCGAGCAGGTCGCCCCGTCCTCGCCCGACGCGATCATCATCGTCGTCACGAACCCGCTGGACGAGATGACCTACCTGGCCGCGCAGGTCTCGGGGTTCCCGAGGGAGCGGGTGATCGGGATGGCCGGGGTGCTGGACTCGGCGCGGCTGCGCTACTTCATCGCCGAGGACCTCGGCGTGTCGCCGCTCGAGGTCGAGGCGATGACGCTCGGGTCGCACGGGGAGGCGATGGTCCCGCTCCCGCGGCAGGCGACGGTCGGGGGCAAGCCGCTCACCGAGCTCGTGGACGACGAGACGCTCGAGCGCCTGTACTCGCGCACGCGCGACGCCGGCGCCGAGATCGTCGCCCTGCTGAAGAAGGGAAGCGCGTACTACGCGCCCTCCGCCTCGGTCGCCAGGATGGTCGAGGCGATCGCGACCGACTCGGACGAGGTGCTGCCGGTGTGCGCGTGGACGACCGGCCAGTACGGGATCGACGGGGTCTACGTCGGGGTCCCGGCGCGGCTGTCCCGGCGCGGTGTGGCGGAGATCGTCGAGCTCGACCTGAACGACGGCGAGCTCGCGGCGCTGAGGGTCGCCGCCGAGGGCATCCGGGCGAAGTGCGAGGACCTCGCGGAGGTCTGACCGTCAGGGCGCCGTCGAGGGATCGGCCGCCGCGGTCTCACCGGGCGCCGCAGCCGCCGTCCGCTGCCTGACCCAGAGCAGCCCGAGCGCGCCGCCGACGTCGATCAGCACCCCGCCGGCCACGGTCACCGGCACGCCGACGCCGACGTCCACGCGCAGCTGATCGCCGACCTGCTCCTCGAGCTCGGCCCGGATCGAGGCGGGATCCTCGCCGAGCTGTTCGGCCAGCCCGGCGGCCATCTCGTCGAGGCCCTCGGACCCACCGAACCGGGCGTCGGCCCGCATCGCGACCGACAGCGCGAGCGCGATCACCAGGGCGCCGAGGGTCGCGATGCCGAACGCGAGCACCCGACGGGTCTCCGTCCCCTCGACCAGGCGCATCGCGAGCATCCCGAGGAGCGCCAGGGCGGACGAGGCGAGGACGACCTTGCCCTCCCACACGTCGACGCCCTTCACGGCCACGTCCAGGGTGCCCTGCTCGTCCCCGGGGAAGCCGAGCGTCGCCCAGTCGAGCACCGCGCCGAGCCCCGCCACGACGGCGCCCGCGACCAGGAAGAGGAACCCCCACAGGCGGATCGGGGTCGGGCGCGCCGTGGACAAGATCTCGGGACGTTCGGGCACGTTGGGCAGTGTCGCACGGCCGCGGTGGCCGTCCAAGCAGCGTGCCTACGATGGCCGCGAAGCCGTTGAGAGGATGGCGTGTGATGGGCGACCTGCGTGAGATCGACGCGGCGGAGATCACCCGGACCGTCCGGGAGCTCTGCATCGAGATCAACTACAAGGTGCCCGAGGACCTGGTCGCGGCCGTGACGCGAGCCCGCAAGGACGAGGAGTCCCCGCTCGGCCGTCAGATCCTGGACCTCGTGCTCCGCAACGCCGAGCTCGCCGCCGAGGGCGAGTACCCGTACTGCCAGGACACCGGCTCGACCGTCGTGTTCATCGACGTCGGGCAGGACGTCCACATCACCGGCGCCGACCTCGCCGACGCGATCGACGAGGGCGTCCGCACGGGGTACACCGACGCGTACCTGCGCAAGTCGATCGTCGACGACCCGCTCTTCGAGCGCAAGAACACCGGCGACAACACGCCGGCGTTCGTCCACACGCGGATCGTCCCCGGCGATCAGGTCCGGATCCAGGTGGACGCGAAGGGCGGCGGCTCGGAGAACAAGGGCAAGCACGCGATGCTGAAGCCCTCGGACGGCCTGGAGGGCGTGACGAGGTTCGTGCTGCAGGCCGTCGTCGACGCCGGGCCCGACGCGTGCCCGCCCGGGATCGTCGGCGTGGGCATCGGGGGCAACTTCGAGTACTCGGCGATCCTGGCCAAGCGGGCGCTGATGCGCAAGGTCGGTCAGCCGAGCCCCGACCCGCGCATCGCCGAGCTGGAGGCCGACCTGTTCGAGAAGTGCAACGCGCTCGGCATCGGGCCGCAGTCCCTCGGCGGGACGCAGACGGTCCTGGCCGTGCACGTCGAGATGATGCCGACGCACATCGCGTCGCTGCCCGTGGCGGTGAACATCGAGTGCCACGCGCACCGGACCGGAACGAGGGTGATCTGAGATGACCGTGGAGCTGCTGGAGGACGGCAAGAAGCGGATCCGCGCGCCGCTCGTCGACGAGGACGTTCGACGGCTCGAGGCCGGCGACGTCGTGCTGATCTCGGGCGTGATGTACGCTGCGCGCGACGCCGCGCACAAGCTCCTGGTCGAGATGCTCGACGCGGGGCAGGACCTGCCCTTCGACCCGACGGGGCAGATCGTCTACTACGTCGGCCCCTCGCCCGAGAAGCCGGGCCACGCGATCGGCTCGGCCGGCCCGACGACCGCGAGCCGGATGGACAAGTACACGCCCCGGATGCTCCAGGTCGGGCTGAAGGGGATCGTCGGCAAGGGCGGCCGAGGGCCGGCGGTGCGCGAGGCGCTGCAGGAGCACACCGGCGTCTACATGGCGGCGCTCGGCGGCGGCGGCGCGCTCGCGGCGCTCCAGATCAGGGCCCAGAGGGTCATCGCCTTCCCCGAGCTCGGCCCCGAGGCGATCCGCGAGATGGAGGTCGAGGACTTCCCGGTCTGGGTCATCGACGACTGCAAAGGGCAGGACTTCTACGGCCGGGCCGTGGCGCCGTGGCGCAAGAACGACCTGCTCCCCGAGGAGTTCCGCCTGCCGGCGAACGCGTAGCGGGCCGATCGGCCGGATCGGCGTAGCATCGGACGCGATGGGCGACGCACCCGAGAGACCGCGTCCGAGCCCGCGCAGCTTCTTCACGAACTGGCGCGAGTACGACGGCCCGCTCGGCCGGAAGCTGCGGCTCACGCTGCGGAACCGGACACGGGCGGTCCTCCTGCTGAAGGGGTGCTGCGGGCATCCCGGCGAACCCGGCTGCTGACAGGTTCCCCCGGGGGACCCCGGTCGGGGTCCCGAGGCGGACCTCCCGCGCTGAAGCGCGCTACCGCTTCGAGCGCGTCTTCGGGCGAGGCTTCGCGATCACGCGGACGCTGCCCGCGCTCGGCGTGAACGTCGACTCGTGGCCGTCCTCCCACCGGACGTGGTAGCGGACACCCACCTCACCCTGGATCACGTCCAAGACCTCGCCCTCGCGCGTCGGGGTCCCGACGGTCTCGGACTCGACGACGATGTGGTCACCGACCTTCGCCTGCATCTCGCCCTCCGTGAGCGCCGACTGACACCGTTGTACCTCGGAGCGGCGCCGAGCGCGAGTCCGCCGGTCCCGACCCCCGGAGGCCGTTCGCCGGGGGGTCAGAAGCGGTCGAACAGGATCGAGCGCTTCACGTCCTGGATCGCCTTCGTGACCTCGATGCCACGGGGGCACGCCTCCGTGCAGTTGAAGGTCGTCCGGCAACGGAAGACGCCGGTCTTGTCCGAGAGGATCTGCAGCCGCTCCTTCGCCGCCTGGTCGCGCGAGTCGTAGATGAACCGGTGCGCCTGGACGATGGCCGCCGGCCCCACGTACTCCTCGTCGCCCCAGAAGATCGGGCAGGAGGTCGTGCAGCAGGCGCACAAGATGCACTTCGTCGTGTCGTCGAAGCGGTGTCGGTCCTCCGGCGACTGCAGCCGCTCGCGGTCGGGGTCGCCCTCGTCGTTGATCAGGTAGGGGAGCACCGAGCGGTAGCCGGCGAAGAACGGCTCCATGTCCACGATCAGGTCCTTCAGGACGGGGAGTCCTCGGATCGGCTCGACCGTGACCTTCGGGACGATCTCGCGCACCAGGACCTTGCACGCCAGGCGGTTCTGCCCGTTCACCATCAGCGCGTCCGAGCCACAGATCGCGTGCGCGCACGAGCGCCGGAGCGCGAGCGTCCCGTCGTGGTACCACTTCACCGTGTGGAGCGCGTCGAGGAGCCGGTCGTTCGGCTCGGCCTCGACGGTGAACTCGTCCCACCACGACTCGTCGCCGCGGAGCTCCGGGTTGAAGCGCCTGATCTTCAGCGTGAGGCTGACCTTGTCGGACCCACCGGCCTGGCGCTGGTCGGAGCTGTCGAGCACGTCGCCCAGGTCGGTGGCCATCAGTATTTCCTCTCCGCCGGCACGTAGGTGCCGAGCTTGACCGGTTTGAACTCCAGTCGCACCCGGCCGTCCGGCTCGCGATAGGCGAGCGAGTGCTTCAGCCAGTTCACGTCGTCACGCTGCGGGAAGTCGTCGCGCCAGTGCGCGCCGCGGCTCTCCTGCCGGGCGAGCGCGGCGACCACCGTGGGCTCGGCGTTGTCGAGCAGGAATCCGAGCTCGACGGTCTCCATCAGGTCGGTGTTGTAGAGCTTGCCCTTGTCGGTGATCCGGACCTCACGGTACCGGGCCTGGAGCTCGTCGAGGATGCCGAGCATCTTCGTCAGCCCCTCCTCCGTCCGGACGACGAACGCGAGGTCGAACATCGTCTCCTGGAGCTCCTTGCGGATGTCGGCGGGGTTCTCGCCGGTGTCGCGGGAAAGGATCCCGTTCAGGAGGTCCCCGGTGAAGCCCTCGGGGTCCTCGGGCACGTCGGGGTGGTCGGCCTCCTTGCAGAACCTGGTCATGGCCTTGCCGCCCCGGCGCCCGAACACCACGATGTCGAGCAGCGAGTTCGTGCCCAGGCGGTTCGCGCCGTGCACCGAGACGCACGCGCACTCGCCGGCCGCGTACAGGCCGGGGATCGGCGTCGAGCCCTCGCCGGTCACGACGACGCCGTCGACGTCCGTCGGGATGCCACCCATCGCGTAGTGGGCCGTCGGCTGGATCGGCACCAGGTCGGTCGTCGGCTCGACGTTCAGGTAGATGCGCGCGAACTCGGTCACGTCGGGGAGCTTCTCCTCGATGATCTCGCGGTCGAGGTGTCGCACGTCGAGCCATACGGCGTCCTTGTTCGGCATGGCGCCGCGGCCTTCCTTGATCTCCTGGTAGATCGCGCGGCTGATGAGGTCGCGCGGCGCGAGGTCCTTCACGGTCGGGGCGTAGCGCTCCATGAAGCGCTCCTCCTCGCCGTTCAGCAGGATGCCGCCCTCGCCGCGGACCGCCTCGGACAGCAGGATGCCCATCTTGTAGACGCCCGTCGGGTGGAACTGGAAGAACTCCATGTCCTCCATCGGGATGCCGCGGCGGTACAGGATCGCCTGACCGTCACCCGTGAGCGTGTGGGCGTTCGACGAGACCTTGTACATCCGACCCGAGCCGCCGGTCGCGTACAGTACGGCCTTCGCGCGGAAGACGTGCAGCTCGCCGGTCGCGAGCTCGTAGGCGACGACCCCCGAGCACCGGCCGTCGGTCATCAGCTGGTCGAGCACGTAGAACTCGTTGAAGAAGCGCACGTTGCGTTTCACGCACTGCTGGTAGAGCGTCTGCAGGATCATGTGGCCGGTACGGTCGGCCGCGTAGCAGGCGCGCTTCACGGGCGCCTCGCCGTGGTTGCGCGTGTGGCCGCCGAACCGCCGCTGATCGATCCTGCCGTCGGGGGTCCGGTTGAACGGGAGCCCCCAGTGCTCGAGCTCGTAGATCGTCTCGACGGCCTCCTCGCACATCACGAGGGCCTCGGGCTGGTCCACGAGGTAGTCGCCGCCCTTGACGGTGTCGAACGCGTGCCACTCGGGGTAGTCCTCCTCCACGTTCGCGAGCGCGGCGCACACGCCGCCCTGCGCCGTCCCCGTGTGGGAGCGCGTGGGGTAGATCTTCGAGATGACCGCCGTGCGGACGTTCTCGGCGGCGTCGATCGCGGCCGCGAGGCCGGCGCCGCCCGCGCCGACGATCACTGCGTCGTACGTGTGGAAGGTCGTCATACGGCACCCGACCATCTGCTGGCATCGAACGTGAAGACCACGACCGTGCCGAGCACGAAGAGGATGAACCCCAGCGTGTAGAAGATCATGTTGACCGCGAACCGGGCGCCAGGGGGTCGCACGTAGTCCTGGACCACGACCCGCAGGCCGTTGATCCCGTGGACCAGCGCGAGCGAGAGCATCGCCCAGTCCCACGTCAGCCACAGCGGGTCGTCCCAACGGCCCGCGACGAAGTCGAAGTCGACCCGATCGATCCCCTCCTCGAACACGTGCATGATCAGCACGTGCCCGACGGCGAGGAACAGGAGCACGACGCCCGAGATCCGCATGAACAGCCACGCCCACAGCTCGAAGCCTCCGGCCGGCCGCTCGCGCGTACCGCGCGTGCCGAGGAGCCCCCGGGGCGCCTGGACCTCCATCCGCTCGTCCGTGTGGGTCGCCATCACAACCACCCCACGAGCTCGAGCGTGCCCTTGATGATGATCCACGCGATCGGGATCATCGCCAGCACGAAGATGCCCGTCGACGCCAGCGACAGCGGCTTCATGTAGCGGGTCGTCTTCGGCCAGAAGTCGAAGAGCATGATCTTCACACCGTTCAGGGCGTGGTACAGGACCGCGGCGACGAGCCCGAGCTCGAGCAACCGCACGAACCAGTTCTGGTACACCGACTCGACCCGGTCGTAGGCCTCGGGGCCCCAACCGACGATCGCCGTGTCCACGATGTGGACGAACAGGAACAGGACGATCGCCACGCCGGTGATCCGATGGGCGATCCAGGACCACTGCCCCGGACTGCCCTTGTAGAGGGTTCCGACGTCCGACTTGCGCTTCGCCACGTGCGTCCCCCCGTTCGCCGCGTGCGTTCTCCCGTAATGTAACGCGCCCCGCGGAGACCCCGGTGGCCGCGGCGTCTCCGCGGCCCGCAGCCCTTACTCCACTCCGTCGCGCGGCGGCCCCTTATGGGCTTCGGTCCCTGGCCGCCCGGGCCTCCGGACCCGTCGGTGACCCTCGGTCAGGCGACGCGGAGGGCGACCATGAGGCCGTCGCGGGTGGGGACGATCGTGTGGAGGTACCGCTCGTCCTCGGCGATCAGGGCGTTGTGCTCGAGGACCGCACGGGTGTCGGCGCGCTCCGGCTGGGGTTCCGTGACGCGGCCGTACCACAGGACGTTGTCGCACAGGTACAGGCCGCCCACGCGGACCCGTTCGCGGGCGGCGAGCCACGCGCCGGGATAGCCGGTCTTGTCGATGTCGTTGTAGACGACGTCGAACTCGCCCTCGGCGGCGTTCAGGTGCCGGACGGCGTCGCCGACATGCCAGCGGATCGGGGCGTCCAGACCCGCCCGCCGCAGGTAGGCGAGCGCCTTCGGCTCGTTCACCGGGTCGCCGTCGGTGCAGTGGACCTCGCCGCCCGGGCCCACCGCCCGGGCGAACCAGTAGGCCGAGTAGCCGTAGCCGGAGCCGAGCTCGAACACGCGACGGGCGCCCACGCTCCGCGCGAGCACCTCGACGGTCGCACCGACGAGCCGGTCGATGATCGGGAACCCGTTCCCCCGGGCCTCCTCCTCCATCTCGAGCAGCACGGGCTCGTCGTGCCGGGTGAGCAAGGACCCCATGTACGCCTCGATACGCGGATCGACGATGTCCATGGCGCAGATGCTATCCCGCTACCCTGTGGCGCATGACCGAGGAGCCGCGCTCGACCGATGCGGGGATCGAGCTGCGCCCCCTCTACGGACCGGAGGACGTGCGCGGGCTCGACCCGGCCCGGGACCTCGGCGCGCCGGGCCTGGCGCCGTTCACGCGCGGACCCTACCCAAGCATGTACCGCGGCCGTCCCTGGACGATGCGCCAGTACGCCGGCATGGGCACCGCCGGCCAGACGAACGCGCGGTTCCGCTACCTGCTCGAGCACGGGCAGACCGGCCTGTCGGTCGCGTTCGACCTGCCCACGCAGATGGGCTACGACTCCGACCACCCGCGCGCCGAGGGCGAGGTCGGCAGGACCGGTGTGGCGATCGACACGATCGAGGACATGCGCCGGCTGTTCGAGGGCATCCCGCTCGACCGGGTCTCGACCTCGATGACGATCAACGCGACCGCGCCGATCCTCCTGCTCCTGTACGAGCTCGTGGCCGAGGAGCAGGGCGTGCCCCCGTCCGAGCTCTCGGGGACGGTGCAGAACGACATCCTCAAGGAGTACGCGGCGCGGGGCACGTACATCTACCCGCCCCAGCCCTCGATGCGCCTGGTGACCGACCTGTTCGCGTACTGCGGCGAGCGTATCCCGCGGTGGAACACGATCTCGATCAGCGGCTACCACATGCGAGAGGCGGGGGCGACCGCGGTCCAGGAGGTCGCGTTCACGCTCGCCAACGGCATCGCGTACGTCCGGGCGGCGCTCGACGCCGGCCTGGAGCTCGAGGCGTTCGCGCCCAGGCTGTCGTTCTTCTTCGCCTGCCACATGCACTTCTTCGAGGAGATCGCCAAGTTCCGGGCGGCGCGCCGGCTCTGGGCCCGGATCATGGCCGAGCGCTTCGGCGCGACCGACCCGCGGAGCCTCGCGCTCCGCTTCCACACCCAGACGGGGGGCGCGACGCTCACCGCCCAGCAGCCGCGGAACAACGTCGTGCGGACGACGCTCGAGGCGCTCGCGGCGGTGCTCGGGGGGACGCAGTCGCTGCACACCAACTCGTTCGACGAGGCGCTCGCGCTGCCGACCGAGCAGGCCGCGAAGCTCGCGCTGCGGACGCAGCAGGTCATCGGGCTCGAGACCGGCGTCGCGAACGTCGCCGACCCGCTCGGCGGCTCCTACTTCGTCGAGACGCTGACGACGGAGGTCGAGCGGCGGGCCGCCGGGTACCTCGAACGGATCGACGCGATGGGCGGGGCGATCGCCGCGATCGAGCAGGGCTTCTACCAGGACGAGATCCACGAGGCGGCGTTCCGTCTCCAGCGCGCCGTCGAGACCGGCGACCGGGTGGTCGTCGGTGTGAACCGCTTCGAGGAGTCCGAGGAGCGGCCGGTCCAGCTCCAGCGCTTCGAGGAGGGGGAGGTCGAGCGCCAGGTCGACCGCCTCCGTCGGATCCGCGCCGAGCGGGACGGCCCCGCGGCCGAGCGCGCGCTCGCAGAGGTCGAGTCGGCCGCCCGCGGCACGGACAACCTGCTCGTGCCGATCCGCGAAGCGCTGCGGGCCAGGGCGACGCTCGGGGAGGTCTCCGACGTGCTCCGCCGGGTCTTCGGCGAGCACCGCTCCACCCGCTGAGCCCCGGGGGTCGCTGCAGACGGGGCCTCAAACCTATGCATAAGAGGGCTAAACCTCGTCGTCCCGCACGCGTTCGAGTACCGTCCTTGCGATGGCGGAACGGCCGCCACCGAACGGAAGGAGACGGACATGCGGAAGCGGTTCCTGGGGCTCGCGGTCGCCGCATCGCTGGCGATCTCGGTGCTCGGCGTCGGGACGGCCGGCGCGGCCTCGAAGGCCAAGCTCAACGTCGTGCACGGGATCCCCGGCGTCGACGTGAACGTGTGCGTGAACGGGGGCGAGGCCATCCCGGACTTCAACCCCGGCGAGGTCGTCACCGGTGTCGCGCTCGACGCGGGCACGTACGACCTGAAGATCGTCGCCGAGGCCGACGACTGCGGCGACCCCGCGATCCTCTCGGCGAACGACGTCGAGCTGATGGGCGGCAAGGACTACACGGCCGTTGCGCACCTGAACGAGGGCGGCGCGCCCACGCTCGCGCTGTTCAGGAACAACGTGAAGGCGCTCCCGAAGGCCACCGCGCGACTGACCGTGCGCCACACGGCCGCCGCGCCCGAGGTCGACGTGTGGGCGAACGGCTCGGTCCTGCTGCAGGACGTCCCGAACGGGGCCTCGGCCACGATGAAGGTCCCGACGGGCGTGTACGCGACCTGGGTCTCGCTGCCGGACGACTACGAGCCGGTCATCGGGCCCGACGTCCTCAAGCTCCGCAAGGGCACCGCGTACCAGGTGTACGCCTGGGGCAATGGCGTCGCAGGCTACGACTTCGCCGTCGTGAAGGTGCAGGTGGGCGTCAAGTAACACCCGAACGTCCCGTGGCGGCCCGGCCGGGTGGACCCGGCCGGGCCGTTGCGTTCGGCTACGCTTGCCGGCCATGGACATCTCAGTGATCGGCGGGACGGGGGAGGAGGGCTTCGGCCTCACGCTCCGCCTTGCCCGCGCAGGTGAGCACGTGATCATCGGCTCGCGCTCCGCCGAGAAGGGCGCGACCACCGCCGAGAAGGCCGTCGGGATCCTGGGCGGTGACGCGAAGGTGAGCGGCACGACGAACGAGGAGGCCGCCGAGCGCGGCGACGTGACCTTCGTCACGGTCCCGTTCGCCGGACAGGCCGACATCTACCGGGCGATCAAGGCGCACGTCGCGGCCGGCAGGATCGTCGTGGACTGCACGAGCCCCCTCGCGACGGCCGTCGGTGGCCGCGCGTGGCACGTGGTGCGCCCGTGGCACGGCTCGGCGGCCGAGCAGGCCAAGGCGATCCTCGACCCGGGCGTGAAGATGGTCGCGGCGTTCCACACGGTGAGCGGCGAGCAGCTCCAGGCCCTCGAGCGCCCGATGGACAGCGACGTGTTCGTCTGCGGCACCGACAAGGAGGCGAAGGCGACGGTCGGCGAGCTGATCGACCGGATCCCCAACCTGCGGTGGGTGGACGCCGGAGACCTCACGCAGGCGCGGATCGCCGAGACGATGACCGCGCTGCTCATCTCGGTCAATCGGGCCTACAAGATCCACGACGCCGGGTTCCGCGTGACGGGGCGCCACGCCTGGGGTCGGCCCGGGGCCTGAGCCGCTCTCAGCGGGTGTCGGCCGGCGAGCCCTCGGAGGGTCGAGCGCGCCCGGCGAGGCGCGACCCGGAGACCCGGTGGATCGCGTACGCCACGCCGAGCACGATGAGGACGTCTCCCACGCTGACGACGCTCGCGAACGGCACCCACGAGGGGATCGGCAGCACGTCGCCGAGGACGAGCAGCTTCGGGTCGGCCAGGACCGCGGAGTTCGTGAAGGAGCCCGGCCCGTCCGAGAGCCCGGCGACCTCGTACGCCCACGCCGAGGCCGGCATCACCCCGCCGTTCGCGAGGATCGCCACGAGGTTGGAGGCGGCGCCGACCCCCACGACCCACATCCCGGGGACGTGACGGTTCATCCCCACCCAGGCGAGGCCGAGCGGGTAGGTCGCCACGTTCAGGGCGATCCGCCACGGGGTCTCGTCCCCGGGGAACGCGATGAGCGCCACCTGGGTGCCGAGCGCCAGCCAGAGCAGCCCCGGCGACCGCAGGCGCAGGGTCGACAGGCGGCGGAGCCGCCCTCCGCCGAGCGGCACGAGCGCCAGCGCGAGGACCAGCGCCACGACGAGGATCACCGAGCCTCCGCTCCGTCCGGGGTCCCGCCAGCCTACCGGTCGGGCCATCCCGAGCTCAGGAGGAGCGGAGCGCCGTCGGCGCAACATCCCACATCTGCTGTCCCCCGACCGGGGGCCCCGTCGAAGGCCTGTCCCTATCTCGGTTTGGTGCCGGTGACCGATGTCTTCCACCCCGCGACACCGCTACCGTGCAGTACGACGAGCGCGGCACGCGGTCCGTGCGGCGCCGCAGGCGAAGGAGGTGACCGAGCGATGAGGCAGAGGCTCCGCAGTCTCTGGTACTCGCCGGCGCTGCTCCTGGTGTTGGCCTTCGTCCTTGGCGCGCCGAAGAAGATCCCGCGCTGAGTCCCGAGCGCGACCGAGCCTCAACCCCGCTCCTCGGGGAGCCGATTTCTGTACGGATGAGCGCTGCGCTGCCGTCCCGTGATGTCGTCGGCGCCCACCCCGATCGTGGGCGCCTGTTCGCCGCCGCCGTCTCCCTCGCGGGTCTCGCGGTCCTCGCGGTCCTGATCCCGCGGATCGACACCGCAGCGATCGAGGCGGATCCCGCCGTGTTCTGGCTGTGCGCCGGGCTCGCGGTGGCCGGTGAGTTGCTACCGATCCGCGCCCCTCGTGCCGGACAGGTCGAGGAGATCGGCATCTCCACGACGTTCGGCATCGCGATCCTCCTGGCGTTCGGCACCGCCGCGGCCGCCGCGGTGTTCGCGTTCGCCTCGCTCGTCGGCGACGTCGTCAACCGGAAGTCGCCGTGGAAGACGATCTTCAACGTTGCCCAGTACGTGCTGTCCGTCGCTGCCGCCGGAGCGGTCTACACGATGCTCGGCGGGCCGCGCGAGATGTCCGCGGCGGTCCTCGGCCCGCTCACGCTCGCGGCCGTGGCCTTCCTGGTCGTGAACGACGGCCTCACCGGGACCGCGATCGCGCTCTCGCAGGGCGTGTCGGTCCGGGCCTACCTCCTGGACGACCTGCTGTTCCAGGCGGCGACGGCGGCCGCCCTGTGCGCCCTCGCGCCCGTGGTGATCGTCCTGGCCGAGACGGACGTGTGGCTCGTGCCCCTCATGGTCGTGCCGGTCGCCGCCGTGTACCTCGGCGCCACCGCCTCGCTCCACAACACCGAGCTCGTCCACCGGCTCGAGCAGGCGCTCGAGCAGGAGAAGGAGCTCGGGCGGATGAAGGACGACTTCGCGGCGGTCGTGTCGCACGAGCTGCGGACGCCGCTGACGTCGATCCAGGGCTACATCAAGACGATGCTGCAGCTCGGGCCGCGCCTCGCGAGCAAGGAGGAGCGCGCGTTCCTGGAGGCGGCCGATCGCCAGAGCGAGCGCCTGCGACGGCTGATCGAGCAGCTGCTGGCCGTGTCCCGGCTGGAGTCCGAGGTCGAGCCGCTCTCGCTCTCGCCGGTGTCGCTGTCCGACGTGGCGCGCCACGTCGTCGAGGAGCTCCAAGCGAGCGGCCACGGCCAGGCCTTCGACCTGCGCTTCGACCCGAGCCTTCGGATCGTGGAGACGGACGAAGGCAAGGTGCACCAGATCGTCTCGAACCTCGTCGAGAACGCGCTGAAGTACTCGCCCCCCGACACCAAGATCACGGTGCGCGGCGCGTCGACGGGCGACGGCCTGCTGGTCTCCGTCGAGAACGAGGGACACGGGATCCCCGAGGAGGCGCAGGAGCGCATCTTCGACCGCTTCTACCAGGTGGACAGCTCGACCACGCGGAGCGTGGGCGGCACGGGCCTCGGCCTGTACATCTGCCGCCGGCTCGCCGACGCGATCGGAGGCCGGCTCTGGCTCGAGCGCAGCGGCCCGGACGGAACGGTCTTCCGCCTGTGGATCCCCGACGGCCCGCCCGCGGACGCGCCGGACGACGCTGGGCCTCAGGCCGTGGAGGCGGGCGTCAGTCGATGACGGCAAGCGTCTGGCCGACCTGCACGATCTGACCGGCGTCGATGGGCAGCTCGGAGACCACGCCCTCGCGCGGCGCGGGGACCGCGTTCTCCATCTTCATCGCCTCGAGGATGCAGATCACGTCGCCCGCCTGGATCTCCTGGCCGGGCTCGACGAGGACGCGGAGGATCGTGCCCTGCATCGGCGCGGCGATCACGCTGTGGACGTGCTCGCCGCCGTGGCCGGTGTGCCGGGCCGGCGGCTTCGGCGCGTGGTCCCGGCGATGGTCGAAGATCCGGATCGGCACCCGCCGCCCGTCCATCTCGACGAGCAGCTCCGCGGGGACGCCGGGTGGCTCGCCGCTCGCCGCCCTCGACCAGTCGGCGCCCGGAAGCTCGGCCTCGCGCAGGGCCTGCTCGAGCCAGGTCGTGGTGTGCGTCGCGCGACGGAACTCCGCGCTGTTCAGGATCCAGCGATGGAGCGGGATCGTCGTCGGGACGCCCTCGACGTGGAACTCGTCGAGAGCCCGCAGCATCCGGCGCCGCGTGCGCTCGCGGTGGTCCCCCGAGACGACGAGCTTCGCGAACATCGAGTCGTAGTCCGCCGGGATCTCCTTGCCCTCCCGGATCGCCGAGTCCACCCGTACGAACGGGCCGGACGGCTCGCGGTACCGCGTGACGCGGCCTGGCCCAGGCAGGAAGTTCCGGGTGGGGTCCTCGGCGTTGATGCGGCACTGCATCGCGTGCCCCCTGGGCTCGAAGCCGTCGACGTCCACCCGCTCGCCGAGCGCGACGGCGATCTGCAGCGCGACGAGGTCGAGACCGGTGACCATCTCGGTCACCGTGTGCTCGACCTGCAGGCGCGTGTTCATCTCGAGGAAGTAGAACTCGCCATCCTCGTCGACGATGCACTCGACCGTGCCGGCGTTCACGTAGCCCGAGGCCTTCGAGAGCGCGATCGCGGCCTCTCCGAGGCGGGTCCGCAGCTCCGCGTCGACGATCGGCGAGGGCGTCTCCTCGATCAGCTTCTGGTGGCGGCGCTGGACGGAGCAGTCGCGCTCGCCAAGGAACGCGATCGTCCCGTGGGTGTCCGCGAGGACCTGGGCCTCGACGTGGTGGCCGCGCTCGATGTACCGCTCGAGGAAGACCTCCGGGCGGCCGAAGTAGGACGTCGCCTCGCGGGTCGCGCGCGCGAGCGCACCCTCGAGGTCCTCGGGCTTGCGGACCACGAGCATCCCACGCCCGCCGCCGCCGAAGGCGGCCTTCACCATGACCGGGTACCCGATGCGCTCGGCCTCGCGTCGGGCCTCGTCGACGCCGACCGGCTCGATCGTCCCCGGGACGATGGGGACGCCGGCCCGCTCGGCGGCCTGCCGCGCGGCGGCCTTGTCGCCCATCGTCTCGATCGCCTCGGGCGAGGGGCCGACGAAGACGTAGCCGGACTCGATGACCGCCTGCGCGAAGTGCGCGCGCTCGGACAGGAAGCCGTAGCCCGGGTGGATCGCCGTCGCCCGAGCCTTGCGCGCGGCCTCGAGGACGGCGCCGATCGACAGGTACGAGTCGGCGGCGAGCGCCGGGCCGATGTGGTACGCCTCGTCCGCCATCTGGACGTGGAGCGCGTCCCGGTCCGCGTCCGAGTACACGGCGACCGAGCGGAGGCCGAGCTCGCGCAGGGTGCGGATGATGCGGACCGCGATCTCGCCGCGGTTCGCGATCAGGATGCGGATCTTGGCCACGGGTCGCTCCGGGTCGCGATAATCGTCTCAGGCCGACCGGGAGTCAAACGTTGCCGTTGTCCGACGCCGCGCTGCGCTCCGCCCTCGAGCGGATCGGCTCGAACGCCCCCGTGCGGTTCGATGAGGTTACCGGGTCCACGCAGGCCACGGCGCTCGAGCTCGCCGACGGAGGGGCGCCGCAGTGGACGCTCGTGGCCGCGGGGCATCAGACCGAGGGCCGGGGGCGCCTCGGGAGGCGGTGGCTCGACGAGCCCGGCGCGCTCCTGTTCTCCGTGATCCTGCGGCCCGAGCTCGCCCCGGAGCGCGGCGGGCTGCTCACGCTCCTCGCCG
>Ga0105095_10000456_pt1 | contig 19810 bp, 22 predicted proteins | sample PPLLak2March2015_2_FD_79180 | JGI IMG/M metagenome (GOLD analysis project Ga0105095, IMG submission 79180) | Freshwater sediment microbial communities from Prairie Pothole Lake near Jamestown, North Dakota, USA - PPLs Lake P8 Core (3) Depth... | ecosystem: Environmental > Aquatic > Freshwater >...
CACTGAACCAGGTCACGAAGGGGGCGCCGCTCGCGCGCCGGCACAACGTGCAGTGGCAGTGGGTCAGATGGTAGGGCTGCGCCGTCACGCGATAACGGATCGCGCCGCACAGGCAGCCTCCCCAGAGTTCCTTGGCCTCGCTCACGCTTGTCTATGCCTTAGGGGGTAGGCTTTAGCGGTCCAGCTCGCCGTCGAGAAACGAAGTCGGATCCTCGACGGGCTCCAGGTGTGTGAGGACGGCAGCATTGGGCACCGCAACGCGGATGTCGCGTTCGATCTCTTCCAGCAGCTCGTGACCGTGCTGCACGGTCCACGCGCCCGGGACCAGCACGTGCACCGACACGAACGAGCGGCCTGCAGCCTGCCGCGTGCGCAACGCGTGGAACTTCGCGCCCTGGGCCTCGTAGCGCGACAGCACCTCGCCGATCGCGGCGCGTTGAGAGGCCGGAACCGCCCGATCGAGCAATCCCAGTGCAGAGCGCCGCAGGAGTCGGTAGCCAGTCCACAGGATGTTGATCGCCACGCCGATCGCGATGACCGGATCCAGCCACTGCCAGCCGGTGAAGAGCACGGCGACCAGCGCGACGATGACCCCCACGGAGGTCCACACGTCGGTCATCAGGTGGTGCCCGTCGGCTTCCAGGGCGATGGAGTTGCGGCGCCGCCCGGTCCGAATCAGCACCTGTGCCACGATCAGGTTGACCACCGCGGCCGCGCCGGAGATCAGCAGCCCGATGTCGAGCTGCTGGAGCGGCTTCGGGACATACAGCCGCTCGACCGCCGCCACGACGATCGCAACGGCGGCGAGGAAGATCAGCGCTCCCTCGAAGCCGCTCGAAAAGTACTCTGCCTTGCTGAAGCCGTAGGCGTGCTCTTCGCTGGGTGGGCGCGCTGCGATCTGGAGCATGATCACAGCCATCACTGCGGCGGCGAGATTGACCAGAGACTCCAGCGCATCGGAGAGCAGGCCGACCGAGCCGGTGAGCCAGTAGGCCAGCCCTTTCAGGGCGATGGTAACGACCGCTGCCGCCACGGACAGCCAGGCGAACACCGTGAGAGCTGTAGGTACGGTCTCCGCGGCTCCGGGACCTTGCGTGCGGGTCACGCCAGCGTCCACTGCACCTGTGCTCCCGCCCGCATCGGGACCAGACGGTCCGCGCCGAACGCCACGTCCGCGGGTACCTGCCAGGCAACTCTGCGCAACGTCACGCGTTCCCGGTTGCGCGGGAGCCCGTAGAAATCGGCACCGAAGAAACTCGCGAAGCGCTCCAGCTTGTCCAGCGCCTGCGCAGCGTCGAACGCCTCGGCGTATAGCTCGATGCCGGCGTGGGCAGTGTACAGGCCGGCGCAGCCGCAACTCGTTTCCTTGGTGTGGCGCGCGTGGGGCGCGCTGTCGGTGCCCAGAAAGAACTTCGGATTCCCCGACACCGCCGCGCCGATCAGCGCCTGGCGGTGGCTCTCCCGCTTCAGCACCGGAAGGCAGTAATGATGCGGCCGGATCCCGCCCTGGAAGATGGCGTTGCGGTTGAGCAGGAGGTGATGCGCAGTGATCGTCGCCGCCACCCGATCGGATGCGGCGGTGACGAACTGGACCGCCTCGGTTGTGGTGATGTGCTCCATCACGACCTTGAGCCTGGGAAACCGCTCGACGAGGGGCATCAGCACACGCTCGATGAACACCCTTTCGCGATCGAACACGTCGACTGCGGGGTCCGTCACTTCACCATGCACCAGCAGAGGCATCCCGGTGTCGGCCATCGCTTGGAGCGTGTCGTCGCAGCGGCGCACGTCGGTCACCCCGGAATCGGAGTTGGTGGTCGCACCGGCAGGGTAATACTTCACGGCGTACACCGCGCCGCTGGCCCTCGCCTTCGCAATCTCCACAGGGCGCGTGTTGTCGGTCAGGTACAGCGTCATGAGCGGCTGAAAGGCGCTGCCGGCCGGCAGCGCCGCCAGGATGCGCTGCCGGTAGGCGAGCGCGAGCTCCGTGGTCGTCACCGGCGGCCTGAGGTTGGGCATGACGATGGCGCGCGCGAAGCGCCGTGCCGTGTCGCCCACTACCGCGCGCATGTGGTCGCCGTCGCGCAGGTGCAGGTGCCAGTCGTCGGGTCTGGTTATCGTCAGTTCGTCCATGAATCGCTAACCACAGAGACGCAGAGGCACAGAGAACAGCCAGAACAATGGACCAGGCCATGTACAAGTGTGCGGCGGGCACCCTCTGACCGCTCGGCTCCGAAGCGCAACTTCGCCTTCCCTCTGTGCCTCTGTGCCTCTGTGGTTCAACTGCTCTTCATCTCGAGTGCGCGAGCATACAGCGTATTGCGCTTCGCCCCGCTGATCTCGGCGGCGAGCTGCACCGCCTGCTTCAGGGGCAGCTCGCGCAGCAGGATCGCCAGCACCCGCTCGCTCTCCTCGGCGCGCGTCTGCGTCGCTACAGGCGCACCTTGCACCACTAGAACGAACTCGCCTTTCACCCGGTTGGGGTCCGCATCGAGCCAGGCCAGCGCTTCGTCCAACCGGCAGGCGTGGATAGTCTCGAACAGCTTGGTCAGCTCACGGGCTATGACTACCTCGCGCTCACCACCCAGCGCTCCGGCCAGGTCGGCAAGGGTTTCGCGCACTCGGTGCGGCGCCTCGTAGAACACCAGGGCGGCGCTGAGGGCGCGCAACGCTTCCAGCTCACGGACGCGCGCTGCCCTCTTCGCGGGCAGGAAGCCTTGGAACAAGAAGCGGCTATCCGGCAATCCGGCAGCGGAAACGGCCGCCGTGACTGCGCTCGCCCCCGGGACCGGCACGATCGCGAAACCGGCTTCTCGCACACGCCGCACCAGCCGCGCGCCGGGGTCGCTGATGGCAGGCGTGCCGGCGTCGCTGACTAGAGCGACCGACTTTCCCGCGCGCAGCAGCTCCACGACTTTCTCGCCTGCCTGTACCTCGTTGTGCTCGTGCAGGCTGAAGGGCCGTGCATCGATGCCGTAGTGCTGGAGAAGGTGGCGGGTCACGCGCGTGTCTTCGGCGGCCACGGCCTCGACCGCCTTGAGCACGTCCAAAGCCCGCAGCGTCAGGTCGCGCAGATTTCCAATGGGTGTGGCCACGACATATAATGCCGCGACCATCTGTGTGCTCGTCCCGCTATGCAACGTGCTCCAGCCTTTCTGGTCCTGCTTCTCTCGCTACTATACTTCGGCGCCGGCACGCTGGCCATGCGCGCCGCCGTTGCACAGGAGGAAGCACCGCCCAGCATCCAGGGCCCGCACATCGCAGTACTGGTCCCGTTGAAATCACCGGCGCTCGGGCGAGTGGCAGACGCGGTGCGGCGCGGGGTGCTGGAGGCCCAGCGGGTCCACGCGGGCACCGGCCTGCCGGTGGTCGTGCTGGCCTCCGGCGAGGACCCCTACGAAATCATCCAGGCCTATGAGGGCGCCGTGCGCGCCGGCGCGCGGCTGGTCATCGGCCCGCTGACGCGCAGCGCCGTCTCCGTCATCGCCAGCAGCCATCTGGTAAGCGTACCGACCCTCGCGCTGAACGCACCCGAGACGGATGTGCCGCTGCCCTACAACCTCTATTTGTTCGGCATGCAAGTCGAGTACGAGGCGCGCCAGATCGCGCAGCTTGCCGCGCAGCAGGGGCGGCGGCGGGCACTGCTCGTGGCAAGCGAGAGCCCCCTGTCGAAGCGTCTCAGCGAAGCCTTCAGGGTGGAGTGGACCGAGCGCGGCAATCAGATCGAGGATGAGTTCCAGTACACCACCGACATCGCCAGCCTCAGTAAGCTGCGCGACATGCTCACGATCGGCACTGCGGACGTGGTGTTCCTGGCGCTCGACGCCAAGCGGGCCAAGCTCATCCGCTCCTACCTGGGCCTGTCGATGCCGGTCTACGCCACCTCGATGGTGCACACCAGCGACGCGGCGCTCTCCAACTTCGAGTTGAACGGCGTGTACTTCGTGGACATGCCCTGGCTTCTCACCCCGGACCATCCGGCGGTGCTCAGCTACGAGCGGCTCGATCCTGCCCAGGCGAACGTCGAGTTCCAGCGCTTCTATGCGCTGGGCATCGACGCCTACCGGGTCGCCCAGAACCTGCTCAAACCCGACTCGGAGTTCGAGCCTCTGGACGGCGTCACCGGCCGCATCACGCTGGACCGCGACCGGCGCTTCACGCGCGAGGCCGTGCCCGCCCAGTTCGTGCAGGGTGAGACCCGACTCCTGTCCGATCCATCGGCACCCTGAGACATGGCGCGCGCGGGGGCCGAAGCCGAAGACCTCGCACTGACCTACCTCCAGGGCCAGGGGCTGCGGCTGAAGGCCCGCAACTACACCTGCAGGCTCGGCGAGATCGATCTAGTGCTGCTGGACGGCGCGACCCTGGTGTTCGTGGAGGTGCGCCAGCGAAGCCACCGGACGTTCGGCGGTGCAGCCGAGAGCATTACTGCGCGCAAGCGCCACAAGCTCATCGCCACCGCCCGCCATTTCCTCGCACACCAGCGCAGTCTGCCCCCCTGCCGGTTCGATGCAGTGCTGGTCGATGGCGAAGGGCGGATCGAGTGGATACGGGATGCTTTCGGCGAGTGACAAGCTACACCGAAAAGCTGGAACGCAGAGGGCGCAGAGGAAACTCGATGAGTCGGGTGGACGAGGTCGCGCCCGGGCCGGTGTGGGTGAGGGCCGTGGCTCCGACCACAGGCTGCACACGGCTGGCGACACGACCATGCCGGGCAATGTCGTGCCCTCGATTCTCTGCGTCCTCTGCTTTTCCTCTGCGTTCTCGCTTTTCGGGGTGATCAGTAAGGTGTCCGGCGTCGTCCCGCAACGACTCAGCGGTGCGCTTGTGCAATAATTCGCAGTCGAGTCCGGGAGAACTCTCATCGAGATGGACCTGATCGAACGCATCAACCAGCATTTCGCGGAAAGCGCCAAGGTGAAGACCGAGGCCGTGAAGGTGCTCGCCGAGCCGCTCGGGCGGGCCGCCGAGCGCATGGTGCAGTGTCTGATGAACGAAGGGAAGATCCTGGCCTGCGGCAACGGCGGCTCGGCGGCCGATGCCCAGCACTTCGCCGCCGAGCTGCTTAACCGCTTTGAGATGGAACGGCCGGGGCTGGCCGCCATCGCGCTCACGACCGATTCCTCGACCCTGACCTCGATTGCCAACGACTACGACTACGACCAGGTGTTTTCGAAGCAGGTGCGCGCGCTCGGTCAGCCCAACGACCTTCTGCTGGCGATCTCGACCAGCGGGAACTCGCGCAATGTCGTGGAGGCGCTGCAGGCGGCCCATGACCGGCAGATGGGTGTCATCGCACTGACCGGGAGGAACGGTGGTGTGATGGGGGAACTATTGGCGGCCGCCGATATCCATCTATGCGTGCCGCACGCGAACACTGCGCGCATTCAGGAAGTGCATATCCTCTGCCTGCATTGCCTCTGCGATGCCATCGACTGCATGCTGCTTGGAGTAGAGTAAGCCATGACGACAACCAGATCACTGCTCGTACTCGCCCTCGTTGCGCTGACCCCGCAGCTGCACGGCTGCTTCCCGGTCGTGGCGGCAGGAGCAGGCGCCGCCGTTCTCATGGCGGAGGACCGCCGCACCACCGGGATCTATCTCGAGGACCAGAACATCGAGGTGAAGACGTCCAAGGCCATGAAGAGCCGGTTCGGAGACAACGACAAGGTTCACCTCAATGTCGTCAGCTACAACCGCTACGTGCTTCTCACGGGCGAGGTTCCGGACGAGGAAACCAAGAAGGAAGCCGGCGTCACCGCCCTGGGCGTGGAGAATGTGCGCAACGTGCAGAACGAGCTCGTCGTCGGGCCGGTCACCTCCTCGAGCCAGCGTGCCACCGACGGCTATACGACCAGCAAGGTCAAGAGCCGCTTCGTTAGCGAGAACAAGTTCCAGGCCAACCACGTCAAAGTCGTGACCGACAACAACACCGTGTTCCTGATGGGGCTCGTCACCAGCAAGGAGGCCGACGACGCCACCGAGATCGCACGCACCACCGATGGAGTAACCAAGGTGGTGCGGGTGTTCGAGATTACGGAATAGCGGGCCCGCGGCAACGCCGCGGGCTCTCCTCATGCTGCCCCGGCCCTGACCCTGCCGTACAGGTCCAGCACCACCTTCCGCGCCGAGGCGTGGTCCACGACCGGCGCCGGGTAGTCCTTCCCGATCACCACGCCGCAGCGCTCCTGCCCCGCGGCGTCCATCAGCCAGGGCGCATGGATATGCCGATCCGGGACGCGCGCCAGTTCCGGCAGATACAGCCGGATGAACCTGCCGTCCGGATCGAACCTCTGCGACTGCGTCACCGGATTGAAGATCCGGAAGTAGGGTTGCGCATCGCAGCCGGTGGATGCGGCCCACTGCCAGCCGCCGTTGTTGGCGGCGAGGTCGAAGTCGTTCAGGTTCTGCGCGAAGTAGCGTTCACCCCACCGCCGGTCCACATGCAGGTCCTTCACCAGGAAGGAGGCCGTGACCATGCGCAGGCGGTTGTGCATGTAGCCGCTCTGGTTGATCTGCCGCATCGCGGCGTCCACCAGCGGGTAGCCGGTGCGCGCCTCGCACCAGGCGCGGAACAACCGCTCGTCATTGGGGAAGGGAATGGCGTCGAGCTCCGGCTTGAAGGCGTGGTTCACCACCCGCGGGTGGTGATGCAGGATCATGAAGTAGAAATCGCGCCAGATCAGTTCCGACAGCCAGGTCGCCGCTCCCTCGGAGCGCGCCGACCAGGCCGCACGCGCGATTTCGCGCACCGAGATCGTGCCGAAGCGCAGGTGCACGGAGAGATACGACGGGCCCTTCACGGCCGGGTAGTCGCGCCGCTCGTGATAGTGCGCCATCCGATCCCGGAAGTCGTCGAACAGCGCACGAGCGCCCGACATGCCGGTGGGCAGGCGCAGCGCCTGCAGGTTGGTGCGGTGGAAGGCCATCGCCTCCAGAGCAGGAAACGCTGATCCCTGTGCCGGTGCGAGCGCACCGGCACAGCGCTCGACCGGGTAAGCCTTGAAATAGAACTCGTCCGCCTTCTCCAGCCAGGCGTTCTTGTACGGCGTGAAGACGCTGAACGGTCGCCCGTCCCGGGTGAGGACCTCGTCTCTCTCGAAGATGACTTGGTCCTTGAAGGTGCGCAGCTCGCGGCCGTCGTGCGCGAGCGCGCGTGCCACTGCACTGTCCCGGTCGACTGCGGCCGGCTCGTAGTCGTGATTCACGAAAACGGCCTGGACCCCGAGCGAGCGCGCCAGCGCCGGGACTTCGGTCCGCGCTCTTCCGTGCAGCACGGACAGTCCGCCGCCCAGCCTCTCCAGGACCGCGCGCAGCTCGGCCACGCTCTCCCAGATGAACTCGACGCGGCGGTCGGCGCGATTCTCCAGCGCGTCGAGGATCTCCGTGTCGAAGACGAAGACGCAGTGCACCCGGCGCGCGGCCTTGCACGCGTGGTAGAGAGCGGCGTGGTCGTGCGTGCGCAGATCGCGGCGGAACCAGACCAGCGCGCAATCCAGCCGCTTGCTCTCGCCGGTCACGGTCTCACCCGACGCGGTGTTTCACCCAGCGCATGAAGCTCCCCAGCACGGGGACTTTCTCGTACAGCTCCTCGGCGGCATCCCAGTAGTCGCGGTGGTAGACGACCCGACCGTCCGCGCCGAGCTTCAGATGACTCACGCCGTGGATACGCGCCGGTTTGCCTCCCCGGAAGCGGAACTCCAGATCCCAGATCAGAAACCCCTCGGCCCCGTCGAACACGCGCGACAACAGGTGGAAGCGCGGTGCATAGACTTGCTCGAACATGCGCGCGAAGATCGCCTGGATCTGCGCGACCCCCCGCACCTCGTTGAACGGGTCTTTGAAGAAGGCGTCTGCCGCATAGTACTCGCCCATCTCCTGCACCCGGGCTGGCGTCAAGGACTCGAACCAAGCCACCAGGCGCTCGACGGCCCCCACCGCTACAACCCCGTGAGCCCGCGCACCGCACGGAAGTACAGCCAGTAGGGCAGCACGCGCAGCAGCTTCATCACCAGCGTGAAGCGCCTTGGATAGTGGATCTCGAAGGCGCCGCGCTCCAGGCCGCGCAAGGTGTGCTCGGCGGCCGCTTCCGGGCTGATCAGCGCCGGCATCTTGAACTCGTTCTTGTCCGTCAGTGGCGTTTTCACGAAGCCCGGATTGATGAGGTAGACATCCAGGCCGCGCGGCTCGAGGTCCAGGTAGAGGGTCTCGGCCAGATTGATCAGCGCGGCCTTGGTGGCGCCATAGACCAGCGCCGTGGGCAACCCGCGATAGCCTGCCACGCTGGACACCACGCCCACACCGCCCCTTCCCTGCTCGAGCAGGCCGGGAACGATGGCCTCCAGCACGTTGAACACCCCGACCAGATTGGTGTCGACCAGCAGGCGCACGACGTCGCGCTTCAGCTCCCACGCGCGCACCGGCCGATGCGTGCCCGCCACGATCAATACCAGATCGACCCCACCCCACTGCCCGCGCAGGGAGGAGAACGCCGCCGCGATCTCCTCCGGCTGCGTGATGTCCATCGGCAGCACCAGCGACTCGCCTGCAGCCGCGCGTGCGATCTCCTCCAGTCGCTCGCGACCGCGTGCCGACAGCGCGATCTTCGCCTTGCGGGCGAGCAGCGCCCGCGCCACCGCCTCGCCGATGCCCTGGCTGGCGCCGATGACCCAGACCCGCTTGCCGGTCCAGTCCTTGATCGGGCCATTCAAAGCCATCTACCGCTCACCACGAAGACACGAAGTTGACCTCAGAATATTCAGCGAACTCCACCCGGCCACTCACCATGTACCTGCTTGCCAGACACACGAGCCACCCTTTCAGCAGTTCTTCGTGTCTTCGTGCCTTCGTGGTGAGAGGTAGGCAGCAGATGGGTCAGGAGCGCTTCCGGAACGACAGCACGACCTCGCCCAGCCGGAAGCCGAGCTTGCTCATGGTGGAATAGTTCAGCATCACCTGCTCGTCCATCAGGTACATCCAGTCGTCGAACTGCACCTCGTAGACCTTGCCGTCCACGGGCAGCTTCAGCGTGTACTGCCAGCGCAGGGCGTTACCATACGCCTCACCGATGGCTTCGCCCACCACGTCGTCGGCCGTGCCCCGGTAGCGGTTGACATCCACCTTGGTGATGGTCCACACGCGCCGGCTGGTGGTTCCGTCCGAATAGGTGAAGCGCTCGTCCAGCGTGCCGACCTCGCCGTTCCAGCTGCACTCGATCTCCACCAGGAAGCGGCGCACGACCTTGCCGCCGCGGTCCTGGAAGTAGCCCCACGCGTCGACTGTGCCGGCGAAGTAACTCTTCAGATCCAGCACCGGTTTCTCGTCGCGGTATTCCTGCGGCTTGGGCGCCGAAGCGCAACCGGTGAGCAGAGCCACCAGGCTCGCGACGAGACGGGAGGTGAGCGAACGCTTCATGGGGCGGTTTCTCCGTGCAACGTCAGGCCAGAGGGTTCGCCGGTGCGCGCCTCGACCGGAGCGGCCCACAGGCAGGCGACGGCGGCGAGCTTGATGCCGCAGGGCACCAGCGCGTACATGAACGAGAGGGTGGACTGTGGCGCCTGCAAAGCGCCCGGCTGATAGCCGAGCCAGCCCAGCAGGGGAAGAGCGATGCCGGCAGCCAAGGCGAGGTTGAGCTTGTCCACCATCTGCCACAGGCCGAAGTACGCGCCGTCGGGCCGGCTGCCAGTTGCAGCCCGCTCGTCCCGGTCGACGATGTCGGCCAGGATAGAGGGCGGAATCGCAAGCTCTGCCCCGTAAGCCAGCCCCGACAGCACGCACACGGCGGCGAACTCGCCGATGTCGCCCGCCCCGAGCAGAAACGCCCAGACGAACGCAATCACGCTGAAGACCATGCCCAGCAGCCAAGCGCGCTTCTTGCCGAGCCGGCGCGCGGCTGCAATCCACAGCGGCATGCCCGCAGCGCCGAGAACAAAGTACAGCGCCAGAAACAGGCCGGACAGGTCCGGTCGCTGCAGGACGTCCTGAACGTAGAACAGGATCAGGGTGGCGGGGATGGCCGCGGCGATGCCGCTCAGGATGGAAACCAGAATGAGCCAGCGGTAGTGCGCGCTGGCGAAGGGCACCCTCAGGGCCGAGTAGATGCCACGGGCATCGGCGCGCGGACGCGCGCGGGCAGGGCGCGGAGAATATCGGACAGTCGCAGCCGCCCCGAGCAGCACAACGGGAATGAAGGCGAGGCTGAACAGCGCCAGACCGGCCTGCGCGCCGATCTGCGCGGAGAGCAGCTCGGGCACCGCCGCCGCCAGCAGCACGCCGGCCACGGCCAGCGCCCCGCGCGTCGCGGTGATGCGTGTGCGCTCGTGGTAGTCCCTGGACAGCTCGGCGCCGAGCGCGTAGTAGCTGATGCTGCCCATGCTGAATCCGAGGTAGACCACGACCAGGGCGACGGCGAGCCACACGCCCAGCGCCACGTCGCCGGCCTCGGGCGGGTGGAACAGGGCAATCAAGCCCGCCGCGAGCAAGGGGACGGAAAGCAGGATGAGCAGCCGGCGGCCGAGCGGATACGCCTGCGCGCGGTCGCTCAGATACCCGAGCAGCGGGTCCTGGAACGCATCGAGCAATCGGCAGGCGAGCAGGATCGCCCCGACCGTAGCGAGCGGCATCCCCAGGGCATCGCCGTAGAACTTGGGCACATGCACGTAGACCGGCAGCGCGGCCATCGCCAGCGGCAGCGCGAACGCCGCATACGCGAACAGCCCTCGCCTGCTGAGGCGACCCGGGTTCACGTCGATTGCCGGAGCGGGCGAATCGGCTTCAGCCCTGGCCGATCAGCCGCTCGCGCAGTCTGGGGTCGCGCGTGCGCGGATCGAGCCAGATGGAGAAGAAGGCCCGCGCGAACTCGGCATCGGCGATTGTCCCGACCATGCGATCCTGATAGTAGAACTGCGCGCCCTCGCCAGGCAGGTAAACCCCCGTCAGCTTGTCGCCGGCGCTCACGTCGGGAAAGACCCGCGCCATCTCGCGGCCCCAGCGCGCCAGCTTGGCTTCGTCGCGATAGCCCAGCCGCTCGATCTCCGCCACGCTGCGCTGCGCGATGCGATCGCCGCCGAAGTCGCGGGAGTAGCGGATGGCAAGCGCGAAGGCCTGAGAGAAATCGACGCTCCGCCCAGACGCCCACAGGGCCACGTCGTAGATATGCAGGCCGAACCAGGTCATCTTGCCGCTGCCCACCAGGCGCAGATCAGGCGCAGACTGCTGGAGCGTTCCGGGCAGGTCCACGCCGGCGCGCGCCGGCCCCGCCGCCAGCACGCACAGGAGAGAGGCGGTAACGGCCAGTGACGAGTACCTAAGCATGGCTCATCTCCACTTGCAGGACGTCGGTGCTGCGCGACCGGAAGCCGGCTTCGCAGTAGGACAAATAGAAGTTCCACAGGCGCTTGAACCGCGCGTCGAACCCGTGCGGCTGAATCTCGCTCCAGGCCTGGTTGAACCGCTGGTTCCAGCGCCTGAGCGTCTCCGCGTAATCGAGGCCGAAGGCATGGGTCGAGCGCACCGCGAGCCCGGCGCGGCTGGCCTGCGCGTGCAGCACGGACGGCGACGCCAGCATCCCTCCAGGGAAGATGAACTGCTGGATGAAGTCGGTGCTGTGGCGGTAGCGCTCGAAGCGCTCCTCGGCGATGGTGATGGCCTGGACCACCGCACGCCCACCGGGCTTCAGGCGGTCACGGAGCGTGCGGAAGTAGGCCGGCCAGAAGCGCTCCCCCACGGCCTCGTACATCTCGATGGAAACGACATTGTCGTAGCGCCCGTGCACGTCGCGGTAGTCGCAGAACTCCAACGTGACGCGGTCGTCCAGGCCGGCATCGCGGACGCGCTGCCGCGCGAACTCCAGCTGCCGGCGTGAGATGGTGATGCCGTGCACCCTGCAGCCCCGCGTGCGGGCCGCATACTCGGCGAATCCTCCCCAGCCGCAGCCGATCTCCAGGATCAGGCTGCCCGGCCGTGGATCGAGCAGCGCCAGGATGCGCTCGTACTTGGCGAGTTGGGCATCCTCAAGGCTGCAGTCGAAATCGCCCGCGAACAGCGCCGACGAATAAGTCATCGTCTGGTCGAGCCAACGTCGATAGAAGTCGTTGCCCAGGTCATAGTGGGCGTGGATGTTGCGCTGGCTCCCGGCACGCGTGTTCATACGCAGCAGATGGCGCAGGCGGTAGAGCAGCTTGCCGAAGAACTTGCCGTAGATCGCTTCTTCCAGCGCACCGTTGTTCAGCGCCGCGAGTGACAGCACGGCGGTGAGGTCGGGCGTCACCCAGCGGCCGGACAGGTAGGTCTCGGCGAAGCCGATGTCGCCGGAGCGCAGGATCTCCGCGCACACATCCCAGTCGTCCAGCTTGAGCGAGGCGTCCGGGCCAGGCAGTGCGCCCGGGAACGAGAAGCTCTGGCCGCCGGGCGCGACGATCTCGAGCCGCCCGTAGCGCAGGCGCGAGAGGATCGCGAACAACAGGCGAGCCGGCCGCGGCATACTGCCCACGGTGCGCAGGTTGAGGGAGACGGCCTTGTCGCTCATCGAGTGGTCTCCTGGATCGGGGGCAGGGGCTTGCTGAAGAACGGCACGCCTTTGATCCAGAGGCGCAGCGCCTGCCAATGGATGCGCAGGATCACGCCCAGCGTCATCCAGGGATAGCCGAGAAAGGCGCGCGCCAGGCTGCGCGCGGTCAGTACCTGGCTGCGGCCGCGCACTGCAGTGGCCAGCAGCGGACCCTGCGCATCATCATAGTCGATCCGCACCGCGCAGGCGGCGTCCTCCAGATCGAACTGGAAGCGGTAGCGCCCCTCCACCTCGCAGAACGGCGAGACATGAAACACCTTGCGTGCACTCAGGCGCTCGCCCGGCAGGATCGGACGCTGGTCGGGATGCGCCAGCAGGTAGTTGTGGCGCTCCCCGAACGTGTTGCTCACCTCGCACAGCACTGCGCGCAGAGCCCCGGCACGATCGTGACAGAGCCAGAAGCTCACCGGGTTGAACACGTAGCCGAGCATGCGCGGAAAGGTCTGCAGCCAGATCTCGCCGTCCGCGCTGTCCAGGCCCTCGCGCGCCAGCAGGCCACGGATCCACGGCTCCAGCTCGGAACCGTCGCGCGCACCGTGGTCGCGTCGATGCAGGCTGAACAGATTCCAGCGGTCCACCGAGAACAGCGGACCGCGCAGCGCGTCGATGCGGTCGGTGCGCACTCTGAGAAAGAACACGCGGTAGACGAAGCGGTTGCGCCGCGGGCGCAGACGCGAGTGCATGACCTGGCCGAAGAACAGGAGCGGGCGCATGGCTATTGGATGCAGGGTGTCGGGAGCCTCTACGCAGCCAGCTCGACTTCGCTCTGCCACGGCGCGCGCACCCCGAGGCCGTTGGCGACTGCGAGGCCCGAGCGCAGACCGTCCTCGTGGAACCCGTAGGCGGTCCATGCCCCGCAGAACCACGTGCGCCGGCGTCCCTGGATTCCCGGCAGCTGCGCCTGCGCCCGAATCGCCGGTCCGTCGAACATCGGGTGGCTGTACTCGAACCTCGCCAGCACGCGGGCGGGGTCGGGCTCACGGAATGGGTTCAGCGTCTCGATCACGGGCGTTTTGAACGGCAGCGGCTGCAGGGAGTTCAACCAATAGCTCACGCTCACCGGGCGCGTGCCGACCCGGCCTTCGCCCGACGCGTAGTTCCACGACGCCCAGGCGTCGCGCGCCCGCGGCATGAACGTCGCATCGGTGTGCAGCACCACCCGGTTGGGCTGGTAGCGCACGCTGCCGAGGATGCGCTGCTCGTCGGCATCCGCGTCGGACAGCAGCCGGAGGGCCTGGTCGCTGTGACAGCCGAGTACGACGTGGTCGAAGCGCTCGCAGCCACGCTCCGAGTCCACTTCGACGCCTGCCGCCAACCGGCGAACCTGGCGTACCGGCGTGGCCAGCCTCACATCGGAGAGGCCAGCAACCAGTTTGCGCACGTACTCGCGCCCGCCGCCGCGCACAGTGCGCCACTTGGGGCGGCCGTTGATCTGCAGAAGGCCGTGGTTGTGGCAGAAGCGCAGGAAGGTGGCGGCGGGATAGGCGGTCATCTGTTGGGTAGAGCAGGACCAGATAGCCGCCGCCATGGGCAGCAGATACCAGTCCCTGAATGCGCTCCCGTAGCCGCCCCGGTCGAGGAACTCCCCGAGCGAGCCGGCCGGCAGCCGGCCGCCTTCGATCAGGCCGCTGGCCTGACTATTGAAGCGCAGGATGTCACGCAGCATGGCCCAGAACTCGGGGCGCATCAGATTGGACTTCTGCGCGAACAGCGCGGCGAGCGAGTTGCCGGCCCACTCCAGGCCTTCCTGCTCGATGCGCACGCTGAAGGACATGTCGCTGGGCGCGTCGGTCACGTCCAGATGCCGGAACAGGGCGATGAGGTTGGGGTAGGTGCGGTCGTTGAACACCAGAAAGCCGGTGTCCACCGGCGCCGTCGTGCCATCCAGGCTGACGTCCACCGTGTGCGTGTGGCCGCCCAGCCAATCTCCGGACTCGTACAGGGTGACGTCGAACCTGCGCGCCAGCAACCATGCCGCCGACAGGCCCGAGATGCCCGACCCGATAACCGCAACCTTGCCTGCCTTCATTGCTGCCTTCTTCCGCCTGATTGGCGCACGCATGGCGCCGGGGCGACCGGGCATGCATGCGCAATTCGCATCGTGCAGGCGCCGGGCTCGAGCCCGGCGCCTGAGGGTGGTGCCGCGGGGCTGTTCAGGCTAGAACGAGTTGGGGAGGAGGAGGAGACGACCCGCCCCGGCCTGGCCCCGCGGGCTTAACTTGTCGACTCCGACCAGGGTGAGCCGAACCCAGCGAAGGGCTGCTCGCCGCGTCCGGCTCGTGTCTGCTCCCGGTCCTTGTCACGTTCCACCAGGGCGTATGCCGAGTGGTTGTGAATGGACTCGAAGTTTTCGGACTCGAGGACATAGGCGCGCACCCGCTCGTCCCGGTTCAGCCGCAGCGCGATGTCGCGGACCAGGTCCTCGACGAACTTCGGGTTGTCATAGGCCCGCTCGGTCACGTACTTCTTGTCGGGACGCTTGAGCAGTCCCCAGAGCTGGCACGAGGCTTCTTCCTCGGCCATGCGCACCAGCTCTTCCAGCGTCATGTCGCCGGCCAGCCGGGCGGCGATCGTGATGTGGGAGCGCTGGTTGTGGGCGCCGTAGTCCGAGATCTCCTTCGAGCAGGGACACAGACTGGTGACCGGCACCTGCACCTGCACCTGCACCGTCAGACGGTAGCCCGCCGTCGGCGCGACTTCGGCGCGCAGCGTCGCGCGATAGTCGAGCAGGCTCTCCACGCCGGACACGGGAGCGCGCTTGCGGATGAAGAAGGGAAAGCGCATCTCGATGTAGCCGCTGTCGGCCTCGAGCCGCTCCAGCATCCGTACGGTCAGGGCGCGGAAGCTGGCGTGGTCCAGCGCGCCGTGATGCGCCTGGAGCACCTCGATGAACCTCGACATGTGCGTGCCCTTCACATGATCGGGCAGCCCGACATACATATCCACGTGCGCGACGGTGTGCTGATCGTCCCCCGCCGAAGTGCGAATGCGCAGCGGATGCAGCATGCCCTTGACGCCCACCCGGTTGATGGCGATGCGCCGGCCATCGGACACCGATTGAATGTCGGGCAGGAAAAATTTCTCTGGGGCGTTCATTCGTCTTCTCGGCAGTGATGCCTTCTATTTCGAGGTGGCGGGCAACTCCAGCCACGGCGAGATACCGTTCCCCCGCACCGCATGCGCGTGCAAGGACAGGTACTCCTCGAGTCGCCCGACGTCGGGCCGGCCCGGCTGTGCCGAAGCCGAGAGGCGTGGCGCCGGGACGGCCGCGGGCGCTCCGGTCTGGGTCGAACACACCGCGGCGAGCGCGGTCAACAGGACGGTCTGGCCCGGCCGCTCCTCTGCCAGCGCGGCTCCCGCCGTCATCGCTGGCCCGAGGGCGGCCAGGAGGATCATTGTCGCTCTCACATTTTGTCCTAGTCAGAATTGCAGTGCGGCGCTATAATATCCGCACGAATTGGCTGATGTCAAATGTTTGTCCTGGACAAAGTAGTAAATGGACACACTTCATCGATGGCAGAAACGCATCCCCCTGAATTGACGCTGAATATCAGCGCCGTCGAGCGCGACACGGGCCTGTCGAAGGACACCCTGCGGATGTGGGAGCGCCGCTACGGTTTTCCGGAACCCCTGCGCGACGCGCACGGAGAGCGCGTATACCCCCTTGAGCAGGTCGAGAAACTGCGCCTGATCAAGCGCTTGATGGATCGCGGGCACCGGCCAGGGAGGATCATGCAGCACTCACTGGACGACCTCGTCACGCTGGGCAGCCTGCGGGACGCCGGTCCAGGAACCAGCATTGAGCTGGAAGTCTTTCTGCGTCTGATCAAAGCCCACCAGCTGCCCGAACTGCGCCGCCACCTGTCCCAGACATTGATGAAGCAGGGTCTGCAGCAGTTCGTGCTCAGCACGGTGGCGCCGCTGAACCTGGCCGTCGGCGAAGCCTGGATGCGCGGCGAGATCGCCGTGTTCGAGGAGCACCTGTATACGGAGCAGATCCAGAGCCTGCTGCGCAACGCCGTCTCGTCGATCCAGCCACAGGGGCGGGCGCCACGCGTGCTGCTCACCTCCCTTCCTCACGAGCCACACAGCCTCGGCCTGCTCATGGTCGAGTCGCTGCTCGCCATGGAGGGCGCCGCCTGCGTGCCCTTGGGCACAGAAACGCCCTGCAGCGACATCGTGCGCGCCGCGGTGGCGCACCGGGTCGACATCGTTGCGTTGTCCTTCAGCTCGGTGTTCGGCGAGAAGGCGGCGGTAGCGGGACTGACCGAGCTGCGCACGCTGCTGCCCTCCCCCGTTGCGATCTGGGCTGGTGGCGCGTGTATCGAGCGCTTGCGCAGGCCGGTCGCGGGCGTGGATCTGGTGGGCTCGCTCGAAGGGCTGATCGATCGCGTGAAAGATTGGCGCGCGTTGCACGCGAGCCTGTAACGGGCTGTTGAAAAGGCAACACACGCTGCACCCCTGCGTCTCTCAACACCCTGCCAACGAACAAACTACTAGAGGGTTCGAGCATGCCCGACAAGTCCAACCTGCCTCGCAAGGCGTGCATCGTCTGCGGCCGTCCGATGACGTGGCGCAAGAAATGGGCACTCAGCTGGCAAGGCGTGAAGTTCTGCTCAGACCGGTGCCGCAAGCTGCGCAGGAAGCACCCGGCCGAAGAAGGCGTTGCGTAACTCAATGCTCTATCCCGAGATATACAAATCGCTCGAGCGCGTGCGCTGGAGTATGGACCAGGACATCCCCTGGGCGGCCTTCGAGACCGACAAGCTCAGCGACGAGCAGGCGCAGACCATCAAGATGAACGCAATCACCGAGTGGTCGGCGCTGCCTGCCACCGAGATGTTCCTGCGCGACAATCGCGGCGACAGCGACTTCTCGGCCTTCATGTCGGTGTGGTTCTACGAGGAGCAGAAGCACTCGCTCGTGCTGATGGAATACCTGAACCGGTTCCGCCCGCAGTTCGCACCTACCGAGCAGGAGCTGCATGCCGTGCGCTTCGAGTTCGACCCGGCGCCGCCCTACGAGACGCTCATGCTGCACTTCTGCGGCGAGATTCGGCTCAACCACTGGTACCGCCGCGCCGCGCAGTGGCACACGGAGCCAGTCGTCAAGCGCATCTACGAGACCATTTCCCGCGACGAGGCGCGCCATGCGGGGGCCTACCTGCAGTACATGAAGCGGGCGCTGGCCAACGGCGGCGATGCCGCGCGCGCGGCCTTCGCGAAGATCGGGTTGCTCATGGCGAGCAGCCACCGCAGCCAGAAAGCGCTGCATCCAACCAATCTGCACGTGAACCGGGAGCTGTTTCCGCAGGACACCGTGCAGAGCCGCCTGCCGGACCCGGAGTGGCTGGAGCGCTGGCTCGACCGGCAGATCCGCTTCGACCGGGAATGGGAATCCAAGGTGGTCAGCATGATCCTGCGCAACCTGTCATCCCTGTTCGAACGCAGCATCAGGAACGTGGCCGAGCTCAACCGCTACCGCAAGGAGTTGGCCGCCCGCCTGGCGCCCCTGGAGCAGGCCGCCTGAGCAGCCCCCCGAGGCTGGTAACATGGCAACGGTGACCAGCCCCGAGTTCGAAGCAAAGCTCTGCCCCCCCGAGCAGCTGCCGGCGCGATCCACCTGCCTACCGCGCCCGCTCGTCTTCACCAATGGCGTGTTCGACATCCTGCACCGCGGTCACGTCACCTATCTGGCGCAAGCGCGCGCCCTGGGCGCGAGCCTGGTCCTGGGGCTGAACACGGACGCCTCGGTGAAGCGCCTCGGCAAGGGCGACGACCGCCCCATCAACGTGCTGGAGGATCGCGCCGCCGTCGTCGCCGCTCTGCAGTGCGTGGATCTGGTCACCTGGTTCGACGACGACACCCCCCTCGCGCTGATCCTGGCATGCCGCCCGGATGTGCTGGTGAAAGGCGGCGACTGGCCGGTCGACAAAATCGTCGGCGCAGCCGAGGTGCGCTCCTGGGGCGGCAGCGTGCACTCCATTCCCTTCCTCTTCGAACGCTCCACCACGAGCACGCTGTCGCGCATCCGCGGCGCGTGATCGGCCGTACACGCGAGAGCGCAAACACAACGCCAACCCTGGACTGATCATGTTCATCAAGACCCGACCCGGTTTCTGGAAGGACCTGTGGGCGCTGCTGAAGCCCTACTGGTTCGCTGAGGACAAAGACACGCTGCGGTTCTTCGGGCTCAGGTTCACCGCCAGCGAGAAGCTGATCGGCAGGACCTTGCTCATCACCATCATCGTGCTCACTCTGGGTCTGGTTTACCTGAACGTCCAGTTCAACAGCTGGTACAACGATTTCTACAACGCGCTGCAGGACAAGAAGCAGGCCGAGTTCTTCAAGCAGATGCTCAAGTTCTGCGTGCTGGCATCGAGCTACATCGTGGTGGCGGTGTACGCCTTCTACCTGAACCAGATGCTGCAGATCCGCTGGCGGCGCTGGATGACCGATCGCTATCTGCAGGAGTGGCTGTCCCAGCGCACCTACTACCGCATGCAGCTCACCGGCAAGCAGACCGATAACCCGGACCAGCGCATCTCGGAGGACATGAAGCTGTTCGTGGACGATTCGCTCAGCCTGTCGCTGGGGTTCCTGAACGCTGCGGTCACGCTGGTGTCCTTCGTCGGCATCCTGTGGGTGCTGTCCGGTGCGCTGACCGTTCCGCTGGCAGGACGCAGCTTCGAGATCCCAGGTTACATGGTGTGGGTGGCGCTGGTCTACGCGATCGTCGGCACCTGGCTCACCCACAAGCTGGGCAAGCCGCTGATCTTGCTGAACTTCAACCAGCAGCGCTTTGAGGCCGATTTCCGCTTCAACCTGGTGCGCTTCCGCGAGAACACCGAAGGCGTGGCCTTGTACCGCGGCGAGCCGGGCGAGCTGCAGAGCTTCCGCGAGCGCTTCACGCACGTAGTCGGCAACTGGTGGGCGCTGATGAAGCGACAAAAAATTCTCAACTTCTTCACCATCGGCTACAACCAGATTGCCGTGATCTTCCCGTTCCTGGTCGGCGCGCCACGCTACTTCTCGGGGGCCATCCCGCTCGGCGGACTGATCCAGATCTCCAACGCGTTCGGCCAAGTGCAGGGCGCGCTGTCGTGGTTCATCGGCGCGTACAGCACCTTCGCGTCGTGGAAAGCCACGGTCGACCGTCTCACCGGCTTCCACACCGCCGTAGTCACCGCGCAGAAACAGCAGCGCGAGAATCCCGGTGTGGCAGTGGAGCAGGGCGAAGGCA
>Ga0105095_10000457_pt1 | contig 19809 bp, 19 predicted proteins | sample PPLLak2March2015_2_FD_79180 | JGI IMG/M metagenome (GOLD analysis project Ga0105095, IMG submission 79180) | Freshwater sediment microbial communities from Prairie Pothole Lake near Jamestown, North Dakota, USA - PPLs Lake P8 Core (3) Depth... | ecosystem: Environmental > Aquatic > Freshwater >...
GCCAGCTCGGTCCGCCCGGCGCCCACCAGCCCGGCCAGCGCCACGATCTCGCCTGCGCGCACCGTCAGCGCCGCATCGCGGAAGGCCGGGTGCCGGGCGAGTCCGCGGACGACGAGTACCGGGACCTCGCCCGGCGCCCGGCCGGGCGGATGGCGGATGTACTCCACGTCCCGCCCCACCATCCGCCGGATGACCTCCGCGTCATCCAGGTCCGCCGCGGGCCCGGTGAAGACCGTCTGGCCGTCCCGGAGAATGGTGAGGTCGTCTGCGAGCTCCCGGATCTCCTCGAGGCGGTGCGACACGAACACCACGGCGGCGCCCGCGTCGCGCAGGCTGCGCACCTGCGTGAACAGGTGGCCGACTTCCGCGGGGGTGAGCGTGGCGGTGGGCTCGTCGAGCGCGATCACGCGCGCCCGGCGCGCGAGCGCGCGGCCCAGCTCGACGAGCTGCCGTTGCGCCACCGAGAGGCGCTGGACGGGGATCGATGGATCGGCCAGGGCCAGGCCGAGGCGCCCGAAGATCTCGGCGGCGGCGGCGCGCATGGCGTTCCGGTCGAGCAGCCCGTAGCGCCCGGGCTCCATGCCGAGGAACAGGTTCGCGTCGGCGCCGAGCTGCGGGACGAGGGCCAGCTCCTGGTAGATGACCGTGATGCCGGCTTCACGGGCCTGGCGCGGCGAACGGAACCGCACCGGGTGGCCGTCGAGCAGGAGCCGTCCGGCGTCCGGCTGCGCCGCGCCGGCCAGGATGCGCAGCAGCGTGGACTTGCCGGCGCCGTTCTCGCCGATCAGACCGTGCACGCGGCCGGGTGCCAGGGCCAGGCGCGCCTCGGCAAGGGCGGTCACGCCCGGGTAACGCTTGGTGATATCTTCCAGCGCCAGCACGCGGTTGGCCGCTCCATCCAATGCGCGGCCAATCTACCGTCTCCCTCCAGCGGGGGCCACGATCCCCATCCCGCTCGCCGCCACCCTGTTCGCGTACGCCGTCCTGTCGAACGTGGCACTGGCGGTGGTGCCGCATGAGCCGGTCGTGCTGTGGTACGGGGCGCGCTATGGCATCTGGCTCACCGCCGCCATCGCGACGCTCGGCACCGTGACCGCGGCGTGGGTGGATCACCGGGTGTTCGTGCCGCTGATCCAGCGGGTGCAGCACCGGTCGTTCTTCGCGAAGGGCTCGATCGGCTGGCTGCGGGCGCGGTTCTCCCGCGTGCCGTTCCTGGTGCTGGCCGTGTCGGGGCTCACCCCCCTGCCGTTCTTCCCGTTCAAGGCGATGGCGTTCGCGGAGCACTACCCGCGCGGCCGCTACGTCGCCGCGATCGCGGTGGGCCGCTTCCCCCGATACGTCATACTCGCGTGGCTCGGCATCGTGATCCAGATTCCGACCTGGGTGCTCGTGGTGCTGTTCGCGCTCATGCTCCTTCCTTCCCTGAGGCTCGCATGGAAACGGCGAAGCGGGAAATGACGTTTCTGCTCGCGGCGCCCGAGCGACGATTGCTCCGCTGGATCGCCGCCCGCCTGCCGCGCGCCTGGATGCCGGACCACCTCACGGCGCTGGGGGTCCTGGGGGCGGTGCTCACCACGGTGGGCTACGGCCTCTCGCCGCGGCATCCGGGATGGCTCTGGCTCGCGAGCGGCGGGCTGGTCGTGAACTGGTTCGGCGACAGTCTCGACGGGACGCTGGCCCGGGTCCGCCAGATCGAGCGTCCCAAGTACGGCTACTACATCGATCACATGGTGGACGCGGTCAACACGGCGCTCATCGGCGCGGGCATCGGGCTGTCGCCCTACGTGAGCCTCCCGATCGCGATGATCCTCGTGATCCTGTATCTGTGTCTCTCGATCAACGTGTACCTGGAATCCAGCGTGTTCGGCCTGTTCGAGCTGGGCTTCGGGATCTTCGGGCCCACCGAAGTCCGGCTCCTGCTGGTGCTGGCCAACGCCGGGCTGTTCGCCGGGGCCATGTGGGCCGGGCTCACGGGGGCCGAGGTGGCCCGGATCGCGAACATCGTGTTCGTCCTGGTATGCCTTGGTCTGGGCTACGCGCTGCTCGCCCGGTTCCGGATCAACCTCATCCGGCTCTCGCGGATGGAGCCGCCGCGGCGGGTGTGACGCGGAGTTGCGCGCGCGTCGGCGTCGCCGTCTTTTTGGAGAGCCACGAGCTACACGTGCTTCGGACCGACCACGGGAGAAACGCCATGGGATGCCGTCGGGGAATGGGGGAGCAGGGACGGTGGGTCGCGGTGGCCGCCGCGCTGGCGCTGGCTGCCTGCGCGCCCGAGGGAACGCCGGCCGGAGGTGAGTCGGCGCAGACGACGTCCGCCGACAACGTGATCCTCGCTGCCGCCATGGTGAACATGCCGGCGGGCCTCCCGGCCTCCGAGCTGCCGGATCCCGCGGGCCAGGGGGCCCAGCTCACGGTCAAGTTCTGCGGGCAGGCGTGTCACGGATTGCCGGCGCCGTCCTCGCATTCGGCCACCGACTGGCCGGTGGTGCTGCGCCGTATGTGGCTCCGCATGTCGAGCCTCGACACCGCCTACCACGTCGCCGTGCCGACGGCGGCCGAGCGGGTGGTGGTTCTCGACTATATGCTGGCGAACGCGCTGACTGTCACGGAAGGGCTGCTGCCCGACGCCCCGGGCCGGCTCCTGTTTGTGCAGAAGTGCGGGTCGTGCCACGGGCTCCCGGATCCTCGCCAGCATGCGCCGGACGACTGGGTCTCCGTCGTGCGTCGGATGAACGGGCGCATGGAGAACCTGCTGAGGAAGGTCCTGAGCCAGGACGAGATGCAGCGGATCGTGTTGTACCTGGAGGCCGCGTCGCGATCCTAGACCAGACGGATGAACAGGACGGACAGGGACGGACGGGGACGGACGGAATCCCGAAGGGTCCCGGGTTGAAACCCGGGCTCGGCCGAGCAACAGCGTCCTGAAGGACGCCGCGCGAAGACGGTTCACGCTTCAGCGTCTGGTTCCTGGGCCGAGCCCGCACTTCAGTGCGGGACCCTCAGATCGGACCGTCTAGCCGCCCGACCGCCTGACTGCCTGAGCACCTCGGGCCACGAGCCCCCGCGGCACCACGCGCATCACGCCCAACAGGACCCGGTGCCGCAGGCCGGGCACGACCCGCGGCGCGCGGCGCCGCACCGCCTGCGCGATGGCCTCGGCCACGTCGGCCGGATCCTCCAGGAACCAATCGTACAAGCGCCCGGACCGGCGCACGCCGGCGGCGGCGTGGAAGCCGGTGGCGACCGGCCCCGGGTAGGCCGCCGTGACCGTGACACCGGTGCCGCGCAGCTCCGCGGCCAGGGAGTCCGAGAACGAGCGGACGAAGGCCTTGGTGGCGTAGTAGACGCTCTGGTTCGGGCCGGGGACGTAGGCCGCGACGGAGGCGATGTTCACCACGTGGCCGTGGCCGCGCACGACCATGCCCGGCAGCAGGCCCTTCGTGAGCTGGAGCAGGCTCCCGATGTTGAGCTGGACCATGGCCAGCTCCCGGTCGATAGCGGTCCGGACGAACGGTCCTTGGAGCCCCGCTCCCGCGTTGTTTACCAGGAGATCCACGTCCCGGCCGGTGGCGCCGACCGTCTCCAGCACCCGATCCGCCCCACCAGCCGTGGCCAGATCGGCGACGATGATCTGCGTTCGGACGCCGGAAACTCCACCCGCCAGGGCTTCGAGCTTATCCATGGAGCGCGCCACGAGGACGAGATCGTATCCATCTGCGGCAAAACGCTTTGCGAGCTCGAGCCCGATGCCGCCGGACGCGCCGGTGATCAGTGCGGTCGCCATTGTGTCGTTATGATAGCTCGTTAATGTTGGCTCTGCCCCTCTGCCCCTCTGCCCCTCTGCCCCTCTGTCCTAGTTCGTCCTCTCCAGCCCCGTCAGCAACGCCCGCGTCGCGGCGCGGAAGTCGCCGGCGAAATCGAGGCGGAAGACTTCGAGCCCGGGCGCTTCGAGCACGTCTCGCACGGGGGCCGCGGGCTCGGCCAGGGACTGGATTCCCATGGCCAGCGCCTGGAGGCGCAGCAGCAGTCTGGGGCCGTCGCCGGGCCGGAGGAAGACGGTGCGTCGCTCCAGCACGGAGCCGGTGGTCGCCAGGCGGCCGGCCACGCGCCACCGGAACCGCAGGGCCCGGTCGGTGTCGAGGTTGCGCTCGATCACCGGACCCAGCTGGGCGAGGAGCCGGCGGAGCAGGGGCCGGCGGGTCAGCGAATCGGTCACCAGGTCGGCGAGACCGGCGGCGGGTACCCAGCCCGAGCCGCTGGCGAGGCTCGCGTCGAGCGCGTCGAACCAATCCTCCAGGCCGCCCTCGAGGAGCCCCAGGAAAAGCTCCTCCTTGGTCCGGAAGTAGAGGTAGGGGGTTCCCTTGGCGACGCCGGCTAGCCGCGCGACGTCGGCCATGCTGATGGTCTCCGGGTCCGCACCCGCTTCCGCCAGTTTGCGCGCCGCGTCGAGGATCTGGGAGCGCCGCGCGCTCTTTGCCTTGGGAGTCCGCGCACGCCGATGCTCTTGTTGACTCATGGTCATTAAACTAATGACCGGGAGTCATTACGCAACCGGCCTGAATAGGCCCCTCAGTGGGCCAGGTCGCGCAGTACGGTCTCGTCCAGCCGGTGCCCGCCGTCGAACCAGATCTGGGTGACGGTGAGCCCGTAACCCGCCAACCGCTCCAGATCACGCCCGACGGAGCCCTCGGCGAGAAGCGAATCGGTGTGCCCGTTCACGAGCACGAGATCCACCCCGCGGAGTCGGTCAGCGGCCACATCGGCGCTCAGGTCCGGCGGCACGCCGCCGCCCCACAGCACGAGGCGACGGGGCCGCACGGCGCCCAGCACCGCCCAGCGGCATGCCGTGGCCGCTCCCTGTGAGAAGCCCAGAACGTTCACGGGCCTGACCGGGCCAGCGCCCGACATGCGGGCGTGCACGGCATCGAGATAGCCCACGTAGTCGCGGATCTCCGACTCCCGGGCGTCGCGCGTCATCCACGATGCCCCCACGGGTCCGGCGCCCGCTTTCGTGTAGAACCGCGACAAGGCTTCCGGGACCACGAGCGCCCGGCCCTCACCGGCCAGCGGCAGGCAGGCGCGGGAGAATGACTCCGCCAGCTGTCCGTAGCCGTGCAGCGCGTACCACAGCGAACTGGCATCGGCGGGCCGGCCCACCACCACGCAGCGCGCGGTGCGTGGGACGGACAGTTCGACGACTTCGGAGGGGGTGTCCCCGCCGGGGGCCGGGCGGTCAGGCGTCCGGGCCACCCTCGGCGGGGCTGATCTGGTCGTGCAGGGTGCGCAGGTCGAGGATCTCGAGCTCGCGGACGCCGCCGGGCAGCTGGACGACCGCGACGTCGCCCACGCCACGGTCTACGAGGCCGCGGCCCAGCGGCGACGACACCGAGATGTGGCCGAGGTCGAAATCCATCGCTTCGGGGATCACCAGTTCCAGGTCCTCGGTCTCTCCGGTGGTCAGATCCTTCACGGTGACCCGGGAGCCCAGTCCCACGCGCCCCTGGGGTACCTTGGTCAGGTCGATCTGGGACAGCTTCGCGAGGCGGCTCCGCAGCTGGGTCAGCCGCGCCTGGACGAAGTGCTGCCGTTCGAGGGCGGCGTGATAGTCGCCGTTTTCGCGCAGGTCCCCGTTCTGGATAGCCTTCTTGAGGGCCGACGGAATCGTGATCGTCAGCTCGTGATTCAGGGCCTCGACTTCGCCCTGGAGCATGCGCATGGCCTTCTGGAGCATCCGGCAATGGTAAGCCCGCCCCGGCAGGGCGTCCAGCAGGTCCCAGGGCCCGCCAAAGGCCGTTCTGGGGCCCGAATCCCGGAACCCTCAGTCGGATTTAGGCTTACAGGCGTTGACCGACCGGCATGGTCGGGCTAACATACGCCGCCTGCGCCGCCAGCACGGCGCCCTCAGCAGAACAACTCGCTCCACCGTTCGTTTCCCCATGCTCGAGCAGGGAATGGCCAGAGCTTTCTCTCGTCGTTTTCGCGCATCTCCGTGGCTGGCGGGGCTCGTCCTGGCGACGCCGCTGGTGCTGGCGGCGTGCAGCGGCGATCCCTATCCCCAGTCCACACTCCACCCGGCCTCCGGCGTGGGCGAGGCGATCGACGCGCTTTACCGGAACATCTTCTGGTGGGCCGTGGCCGTGTTCGTCGTGGTGCAGACGGCGCTCGTCTACACCCTCATCCGGTTCCGCGCCCGGCCGGGCGGACCCGAGGCCCGCCAGATCCACGGCAATACGCTCGTCGAGATCACGTGGACCCTGGCCCCCGCGGCCATCATCATCGCGATCGCCGTGCCCACGATCCGGACGATCTTCGACGTCAAAGGCGACGGCCCGCCGGACGCCCTCCAGGTCGAGGTCATTGGCCATCAGTGGTGGTGGGAGTACCGCTATCCCGCGCTCGGGATCGCCACGGCGAACGAGCTGCATCTCCCGCAGGGCCGCCCGGTGGTGCTGGCCATCACCTCGGCGGACGTGATCCACTCCTTCTGGGCTCCCAAGCTCCACGGCAAGCGGGACGCGATGCCCGGACGCGTCACGCACCTGGCGTTCACGCCCGACTCCGTCGACACCTATCTCGGCCAGTGCGCGGAGTTCTGCGGGGCGTCGCACGCCAACATGCGGCTCCGGGTAGTGGTGCAGGCGCCCGCGGACTTCGAGGCGTGGGCGGCGCGCCAGGCGGAGGTGGCGGCGGTCGATTCCACCCAGGCGCTCGTCCTCGCGGGGGAGGCGGCGTTCAAGAAGATCCGCGATCCCGGGGCGCACTCCTGTATCGTCTGCCACACCATGGCCGGCGTGTCGGGGGGCGTTGCCGGACCCAACCTGAGCCACGTCGGGAGCCGGAGCACCATCGCCTCGGGCCTCCTGCCCAACGACTCGGCGGGCCTGGCCCGCTGGCTGCGCGACCCGCTCGGCGAGAAGCCCGGCAGCCTCATGCCCAGGATCGACCTCACGGACGACGAGATCGCGGCGCTGGTCGCGTATCTCGGGAGCAGGAAGTAGCCATGGCGACCACCGCGATGCCGCATCCCGAGACCGCCGCCCCGGCGGCGCCCACCGGCCTGTGGAGCTGGGTCACCACGACCGACCACAAGCGGATCGGGATCCTTTACGGGGTCACCGCCTTCTTCTTCTTCCTGGTGGGCGGGCTCGAGGCCCTGGTGATCCGCCTCCAGCTCGGCGCGCCGGGCAACACCCTCGTCAGCGCCGAGGCGTACAACCAGCTGTTCACGATGCACGGCACGACGATGGTGTTCCTCGCGCTCATGCCGCTCTCGGCCGCGTTCTTCAACTTCATCATCCCGCTCCAGATCGGCGCGCGCGACGTGGCCTTCCCGCGCCTCAACGCGTTCAGCTACTGGGTGTTCCTGCTGGGCGGCCTGTTCATGAACGCGAGCTTCTTCGTGGGCCCGCTGTTCGGCGCCGACACGCTGAGCGTGGCGCCCAACGGCGGCTGGTTCGGCTACGCGAACCTCACGTCCTCCCAGTACTCGCCGGGGCCCAACATCGACTTCTGGGTGATCGGCCTCCAGATCCTGGGCATCGCATCGCTCGCCGCGGGCTTCAACTTCATCACGACCATCATCAACCTGCGCGCGCCCGGCATGTCGCTCATGCGCATGCCCGTGTTCACCTGGATGAGCTTCGTCACGCAGTTCCTGATCGTGACCGCCTTCCCGGTGATCACGATCGGGGTGGTCTTCCTGATGTTCGACCGCTTCTTCGGCACGACGTTCTACAACGTGGCGGCGGGCGGCGACGTCCTGCTCTGGCAGCACCTGTTCTGGCTGTTCGGTCACCCCGAGGTCTACATCCTGATCCTCCCGGCGATGGGGATCGTGTCGGAGGTGCTGCCCACGTTCTCGCGGAAGCCGCTGTTCGGCTACGCCGTGGTGGTGTATTCCGGCGTGCTGATCGGCGTCGTGGGCTGGGGCGTGTGGGCCCACCACATGTTCTCGGTGGGCCTCGGGCCGATCGCCGACTCGGTGTTCTCGGCGTCCACGATGCTCATCGCGGTGCCCACGGGGGTGAAGATCTTCAACTGGATCGGCACGCTGTGGGGCGGGCGGCTCGAGTTCCGCCCACCCATGCTGTTCGCGGTGGGCTTCGTCTCGCTGTTCATCATCGGCGGGATCTCGGGCGTGATGCACGCCTCCCCGCCGGCGGACCTGCAGCAGACCGACACGTACTTCGTGGTGGCGCACTTCCACTACGTGCTGTTCGGCGGGACCGTGTCGGGCCTGTTCGCCGGGATGTACTACTGGTGGCCAAAGGTGTTCGGCCGCACGCTGCGCGACGGGCTCGGCAAGCTGCACTTCTGGCTCATGTTCGTGGGGATGAACCTCACGTTCTTCCCGATGCACTTCAGCGGGCTGCTCGGAATGCCGCGCCGGATCTACACGTACGGTCCGGAGCTCGGGGTGGCGACGTACAACCTCGTCTCGACCATCGGCGCCCTGCTCACCGGGGTGGCCATGCTCGTGTTCCTCTGGAACGTGCTGGTGAGCCGCCGGGGCGCGGCGGCGGGGCCCAATCCGTGGAACGCCGCGACGCTCGAGTGGGCCACGAGCTCGCCGCCGCCGGTCTACAACTTCTCCGTGATCCCCACCGTGAAGGACGGGCTGCCGCTGTGGCGGGAGGGCGGCATGGAGCCGTCGCCGCTGCCCGCCGTGCCGCCCGCGCCCATCCATGTGCCCGGCGGCTCGATCTGGCCGCTGTGCACCGCGGTCGGCATCGTCGTCATCGGGGTCGGCGGGCTGATGCACCAGAGCCTCTGGCCGAGCCTCGGGACCGCGCTCGCCGGCGCCGCCCTCACGGTGGTGAGCATCTATCAGTGGGCCTTCGAGCCCTTCGAGGTCTGAGATGAGTCACGCGGCAGTTGCCCATCACACCAGCACCGGCCTCGACAGCCGGAAGATCGCGTTCTGGACGTTCATCGGCTCCGAGTGCCTGCTGTTCGGCTCGCTGATCGCCACCTACCTCGTGTACCAGGGACGGAGCGTGTCGGGCCCCACGACGCACGAGATCCTGAACATCCCGCTCACCTCCATCAGCACCTTCGACCTGCTGATGTCGAGTCTCGCCATGGTGCTCGCCCTGGCGGCGGTGCAGCGCGGCGACCGCACGTGGACGCGCGTCTGGCTCGCGACCACCGCCCTGCTGGGCGCCGTCTTCCTGGGCTTCCAGGCGTACGAGTTCCAGCATTTCGTGCACGAGGGGCTCGGGTTCACCACGAGCCTGTTCGGGTCCACGTTCTTCACGCTGACGGGCTTCCACGGCGCCCACGTCTTCGTGGGGGTGCTCTGGCTGCTCACCTTGCTGGTCCGCTCGTTCCAGGGCAAGCTCGGCCCCGCCAAGGCGCTCAATGTCGAGATCGCCGGGCTCTACTGGCACTTCGTGGACGTGGTCTGGATCGTGATCTTCACCGTCGTCTATCTGATTCAGACGACGCCGCTTCCCGCCGCCTGAGGACGCCATGACCGAACACACCGACGTGCGGCATGCCGGCGAGGCCCACGCGTCCACGCGGACGTACCTCGTGATCGCGGCCATCCTCACCATCATCACGATCATCGAGGTCGGCGTGTTCTACGTGCCGACCCTGCACGCCATCCTGCCGCCGACGCTGATCATCCTCTCGGCGGCCAAGTTCACGCTCGTCGTGGGCTTCTACATGCACCTGAAGTACGACCACAGTCTGTTCCGGGCGGTGTTCCTCTTCCCGCTGGCCATCGCGCTGGCGGTGATCGTCGGGCTGCTCTTTCTGTTCAGGGTGCTTTGAAAAGAGGGATAGAGGGATAGAGGGATGGGTGGATAGGATGAGAAAACGGTGGCGGAGTCGCTCTCCGCCACCGTTTCGTCATCCGGGATGATCCGTCCGGATTCTATCCCTCTACCACTCTATCCCTCCATCCCTCTATCTCGGCACTCTGATCCTCACCACCCGCGTCACGCCGCCGTTGGCCGTGTTGTAGAGCCGGAGCGAGACGACCTCGCCGGCAGGCACCGCGCGGAGCGCGCGCTGGAACTCCTCGACCGTGTGCGTCCGGGTGTTATTGACGTGGGTGATGATGTCGGCCGACCCGGCCTGCGGCGGGAACACGCGTCCCTGGGCCGGGCTGTCCACGTCCACATCGGTCACGAGCGGTCCGGTGTGCTCGTCCCCCAGCCGCCGGCCCACCTCCGCGGGAGGCTGCCGCACGCTGATGCCCATGGCCTTCGCGGTGCCGGCCGTATCCTCGCCCGGCTCCGCGGGCTCCGGCGTGGAGCCCTGCGCCACCTGTTCGGCGGCCGGCGCCTCGATCAGGCGCACGTTGACGGTCTTCCGCTCGCCGCCCTTGCGCGCGAGGGTGACGCGCACCGTGCTGCCGGGGGCCTTGAAGCCCACGAGCTGCTGGAGCTGCGCCACGTAGCTGACGGGCTCCCCGTCCAGCTCGATGATGAGGTCGCCGGGCTCGATGCCCGCCTTCTGGGCCGGGCTGTCCGGCATGGAGTAGTCGTTGACCACCACCCCGCGCACTTCCTTGAGTCCGACGTACTCCGCGTCCTCCTGCGTCGCTTCGTCGATCGAGACGCCCAGGATGGACCGGTGCACGCGGCCGTCGGCAATGAGCTGGTTGCCCACCACGCGGGCCAGGTTGGCCGGGATCGCGAAGCCGTAGCCCTGGTAGAACCCGTTCTCCGAGGCGATCGCGGAGTTCACGCCGATCACCTCGCCGTGGATGTTCACGAGCGGCCCGCCGGAGTTGCCGGGGTTGATCACCGCGTCGGTCTGGATGAAGTCGGTGATGCTGTACGAGCCGCGGTTGGGCAGGCCCTGCAGCCTTCGCCCCGTGGCGCTCACGATGCCGGCCGTCACGGTGAACGAGAACGCCTCACCCAGCGGGTTGCCCACGGCCAGCACCCACTCGCCGATCCGCACGTCGTCGGAATTGCCGAGCGGGGCGGTGGACAGGTCGGTGGCGTCGATCTTGATGACGGCGACGTCCGTCTCCGGGTCGCGCCCCACCACCTTCGCCTCGAACTGCCGCTTGTCGAGCAGGCGCACGATGACCTTGTCCGCGTCTTCAACGACGTGGTTGTTGGTCACGATGTAGCCGTCGCTCGAGATGATGAAGCCGGATCCGGTCCCGCGCCGCAGCTGCGGACCGCGCGGCTGGCCGCGTGGGACGAAGAAGTCCTCGAATCCCGGCGGCAGCTGCATGCCGGAGTGCGGGTTCTCCGTCGTGTAGGCCTCGCTCCGGATGAACACCACGGCCGGCCGCACCCGGTCCACGACGGCCGTGAACGCCGCTTCGAGGTCTGCCAGGGGCGCCGCAGCCGGCGGGACATCCGCCCGCTGTTGTGTCTGCGTGATGGTGGCGGCGGCGGGTTCCGGCATCTGGAACTCGCCACGGCCTGCCGCGCGGGTGGGGCTGCCCAGCGCGGCCACGAAGCCGCCCGCGATGACCAGGGTGACGGTCAGCAGCCCGCCGAACTTGAGCCAGTCTCGGGAACGTGTCATTGGTCCTGCTCGATGGTGAAGGTCCTGCGCCTGCGTCCGCGGTCGCTGCCCAGCGGGCCCGACCGTGGACTAAGATAACCCGCGCCCGGAGCGGAGTTCCGGGCGGGAGCGGCCGGGCCGCGCCGGCCAGCACCGACGCGGCCCGTTCCGGTCCTGCGACCTACTTGTTGTCGTCGACGACCTCGTAATCGGCGTCCACGACGTCATCTTTCTTCTTCTCCGGCTCGCCGGCCGAGGCCCCCTCGCCGGTCCCGGTGCCTGCGCCGGCCGACTCTGACGAGGCCGACTGCGCCTGCTCGTACAGCGAGGCCCCCGCCGCCGAGAACGCCTGGGTCAGCTCGTCGAGCGCGGTGCGGATCCCGTCCGGGGCGCCCGTCCGCAGCGCCTCCTTGGCGCCGGTGACCGCCTTGTCGAGGCGTTCCTTGTTGGCCGCGTCGAGCCGGTCCACCCACTCCTTGGAGTCCTTCTCGACCTGGTAGACCATGGCGTCGAGCCGGTTGCGCCGGTCGATCTCGTCGCGCTTTTCCTGGTCTTCCGACGCGTGCTGCTCGGCCTCCTTCACCATCCGGTCGACCTCGCCCTCGGACAGCCCGCTCGAGCCCTCGATCCGGATCTTCTGTTCCTTCGCGGTGGCCTGGTCCTTGGCGGATACGTGCAGGATGCCGTTGGCGTCGATGTCGAACGTGACCTCGATCTTGGGCATGCCGCGGGGCGCGGGCGGGATGCCGGTGAGCTGGAAGCGGCCCAGCGTCCGGTTGTCGCGCGCGAGCTTCCGCTCGCCCTGGAGCACGTGGATCTCGACCGTCGTCTGGCTGTCCTCCGCCGTCGAGAACACCTCCGACCGCTTGGTCGGGATGGTCGTGTTGCGCGGGATCAGCACGGTCGTGACGCCGCCCAGGGTCTCGATGCCGAGCGACAGGGGCGTCACGTCGAGCAGGAGGACGTCCTTCACCTCGCCCGCGAGCACGCCGCCCTGGATGGCCGCCCCGATCGCGACGACTTCATCCGGGTTCACGCCCTTGTGCGGGTCGCGTCCGAAGTAGTCCTTCACGATCTGTTGCACCTTGGGGATCCGGGTGGAACCGCCCACGAGGATCACCTCGTCGATCTTCGACGGCTCGAGGCCGGCGTCCTGGAGCGCCTGCTTCATGGGCGGGATGGTCCGCTGAATCAGGTCGTCCACCAGCTGCTCGAACTTGGCCCGGGTGAGCGTCATGTTGAGGTGCTTGGGCCCCGACTGGTCCGCCGTGATGAACGGCAGATTGATCTCGGTCTGCATGGTGGTGGACAGCTCCATCTTGGCCTTCTCGGCGCCCTCCTTCAGGCGCTGGAGCGCCATGGGGTCCTTGGAGAGGTCGATGCCCTGGTCCTTCTTGAACTCCTCCACCAGCCACTGGATCACGCGGTCGTCGAAGTCGTCGCCGCCCAGGTGCGTGTCGCCGTTGGTGGACTTCACCTCGAAGACGCCTTCGGCCAGTTCGAGCACGGAGATGTCGTAGGTGCCGCCGCCCAGGTCGAACACGGCAATCTTCTCTTCCTTCTTCTTGTCGAGGCCGTACGCGAGCGCGGCGGCGGTGGGCTCGTTGATGATGCGGAGCACGTCGAGGCCCGCGATCTTGCCCGCGTCCTTCGTGGCCTGCCGCTGCGCGTCGTTGAAGTAGGCTGGGACCGTGACGACCGCCTTCTCGACCTTGTGGCCGAGATAGTCCTCCGCGGTCTGCCGCATCTTCTGGAGGATCATGGCGGAGATCTCCGGGGGCGTGTAGTGCTTGCCCCCGATGTCCACCACCGCCAGGTCGTTCTTGCCCGTGAGCACACCGTACGGGACCCGCTTCTTCTCCTCCGTGATCTCGTTCAGCCGGCGGCCCATGAAGCGCTTGATGGAGAAGACCGTGTTCTTGGGGTTGGTCACCGCCTGTCGCTTGGCGACCTGCCCGACCAGCCGCTCGCCGTCCTTCGTGAACGCCACGACGGACGGCGTGGTGCGCCCGCCCTCGGAGTTCGGGATGACGACGGGGTCTCCCCCTTCCATCACCGCGACCACCGAATTGGTGGTGCCCAGGTCGATCCCGATCACTTTCTGCGCCATGGTATTCCTCGACAGTACAAGGAGATGCGTGGGGAGGCCGAACAGTCGCCATTGGTAGAGGCAAGCGACATGCCGACAAAAGGGGCCAAAATGGCAGAGACGTTGGCCGTTTGCCGTTAACCCGTTGGCCGTTAGCCGTCGGCCGTTGGCCGTGGCGCGGGGAGGGTGACTGGCCCGAGGCGCCACGGCTAACGGCTAACGGCCAACGGCTAACCTATATTGCTCAACCATGTTCCCGTACAAGGACGAGAACCCCACCACACTCACGCCGGTGGTCACGGTGGGGCTGGTGGTCGTGAACCTGCTTGCCTGGTTCCTGGTCCAGGGGGCGGGGAGTGGGCAGGCGCTCGCCGAGTCGATCTGCGAGCTGGGGCTCATCCCGGGAGACCTGCTGGGGCGTCTGCCGGAAGGCTATGAACTGCCGATCGGGCAGGACATGGCCTGCGTGATGACCGGCAGCGGCGCGTGGCACACCCCGCTCACGTCCATGTTCCTGCACGGCGGCTGGTTCCACCTGCTCGGGAACATGTGGTTCCTCTGGGTCTTCGGGAACAACGTCGAGGATGCGATGGGGCACGTCCGGTTCGTCGTGTTCTACCTGCTCTGCGGCCTGCTGGCGGCGGCGGCGCAGGTGGCAAGCGGGCCGTCGTCGCCGGTGCCGATGGTGGGCGCGTCGGGCGCCATCAGCGGCGTGATGGGCGCCTATCTCGTGCTCTACCCGCGCGTGCGGGTGCACACGATCATCTTCCTCGGCATCATCTTCTTCCGCGTCACCCTGCCGGCCTGGATGATGCTCGTCTACTGGGCGTTCCTCCAGATGCTGGGAAGCCTGCCCGCGATTGCCGGCGCGGAAACCGGTGGCGGCGTGGCCGTCATGGCGCACCTCGGCGGGTTCGTGGCGGGTGTGGTGCTGATCAAGCTGTTTGCGAAGACGGACAATGTCGCGCGGCATCGAACACCGGTGGCGGCCGGAGCAGCCTGACGAAGACCGACAAAGACGGGACGGACAACCGGAGACGGACAAACTGAGACGGACGGGGACAGGCTGCGACTGCCGTCTCCGTCCGTCTTTGATCAGCCCGTCTTCGTTCAGTCCGTCCTGTTTGTCCGCATCTCCGCCCCGTGCTTGATGTTCTTCCCCTCGACCAGGAACACCACGTCTTCGGCGACGTTCGTGGCGAGGTCGGCCACGCGCTCGAGGTTCCGGCTCACCAGGAACAGCTCCATCGCGGCCCCGATGGTGTGCGGGTCTTCGGCCATGTGCGTGATGAGGATGCGGAACAATGAGCGGTGGAGCGCATCCACCTGATCGTCCCGGCGGCACACCTCCCGCCCGCCGGCGGCGTCGCCGCGCACGAACGCGTCGATGGACTGGGCGAGCATCTCCCTGGCCAGGCGCCCCATCTCCACCAGCTCTGGCTCGGGCGCGATCATCCGGTGTTCCATCAGGCGCTTGGCGCATTGCGAGATGTTGACCGCGTGGTCGCCCACGCGCTCGAGGTCGTTCGAGATCTTGAGCGCCGCGAGCACCAGCCGGAGATCCCGCGCCATGGGCTGGTGCAGCGCGAGCAGGTTGGTGACCGTCTCCTCGATCTCCGTCTCGAGCGCGTCAATGGCCGGGTCCTGCTCCACTACCCGCTCCGCGGCCGCAACGTCGCGCTCGAGCACGGCGCGGACCGCCCGGTCGAGCGCCTCCTGCGCCGCCGCGGACATCCGGAGGAGGCGGTCCTTGAGCCGGGTCAGCTCGTCGTCGAAGTGCCGATGGGCGGTGCTGGTCATCCGAATCTCCCTGTGACGTACGCCTCGGTCCGCTTCTCGCGTGGCCGGGTGAACAGCTGATCCGATTCGCCGAACTCTACGAGCTCCCCGAGATAGAAGAAAGCGGTTTCGTCGGCGATGCGGGCGGCCTGATGCAGGTTGTGGGTGACGATGATGATCGTGATGGTCTGCTTGAGCTCGACCAGCAGCTCCTCGATGTGCTGGGTGGCGATGGGGTCGAGCGCCGAGCACGGTTCGTCGAGCAGCAGGATGGCGGGATCGTTGGCGAGCGCGCGCGCGATGCACAGCCGCTGCTGCTGCCCGCCTGAGAGACTGGTCCCAAGGTCGTCGAGCCGGTCCGCCACCTCGTCCCACAGCGCCGCCCGCTTGAGGGCCTGCTCCACCCGCTCGGGCAGCTCGCGTTCCGTGGCGAGCGCGTTCACGCGGGGCCCGTAGGCCACGTTGTCGAACACGCTCTTGGGGAACGGGTTGGGCTTCTGGAACACCATGCCGATGTCGCGGCGGAGCTGCACGGCGTCCACCGATGGCGCGTACAGCGAGCCGGCCGGCGTCCGGATGTCCCCCTGGTGCCGGGTGTTGGTGAGCAGCTCGTTCATCCGGTTGATGGACTTGAGCAGGGTGCTCTTGCCGCAGCCCGACGGTCCGATGAAGGCCGTGATACGGTTGGGGGCCACGGCCAGCGAGACGTCGCGGAGGGCCTGGACCTTCCCGTACCAGAACGAGAAACGCTCGATTTCGAGCATCGGGGCGGGGGCGATCATCCGAACCGTCCCGTCACGTACGCCTCGGTCCGGGGTTCGGTGGGCGTGGTGAAGATCTTCGTGGTGACGTCGTGCTCCACCATCTCCCCGAGGTAGAAGAAGGCCGTGAAGTCGGAGACGCGGGCGGCCTGCTGCATGTTGTGCGTCACGATGACCACCGTGAAGTCCCGCTTGAGCCCCTGGACCAGCTCCTCGATGGACTGCGTGGCGATGGGGTCCAGCGCCGACGTCGGCTCGTCCAGCAGGAGTACCTCCGGGGCCGGCGCGATGGCGCGCGCGATGCACAGGCGCTGCTGCTGCCCGCCCGACAGGGCGAGCGGGCTCGCGTCGAGCCGGTGCCGCACCTCGTCCCACAGCGCGGCGCCGCGCAGCGCCCGCTCGACGGACTCGGCCAGCGCCGCGCGTGACCGCCGCCCGTTCACGCGCAGGCCCGCCGCGACGTTGTCGAAGATCGACATCGTGGGGAAGGGATTCGGATGCTGAAACACCATCCCGATGCGCCGCCGCACCGACACCGGGTCCACCGCGGGGGCGTAGATGTCGTCCTCCTCGAGCAGGACCCGGCCCTCCACGCTCGCCCCCCGCGACAGCTCGTGCAGCCGGTTGAGGCAGCGCAGGAAGGTGCTCTTGCCGCAGCCCGATGGGCCGATGATGGCCGTCACGGTGTTCGCGGGGAACGCGAGCGTGGCGTCCTTCACGGCCGCGTTCGCGCCGAAGCGTGCCGTGATCCGCTCGGCCCGGAGCCGCGCCAGGCGCTCAGCCACGGCTCACCCGCGAGCGGGTCACCCACCGTGCGGCCAGCCCGAGGAGCAGGACCATGGCCATCAGCACCAGCGCCGCGCCCCACGCGAGGCGGTGCCACGCCACGAACGGGCTCGTGGCGAACACGTAGATCTGCAGCGAGAGCGTCTGCATGGGCTGCAGCAGATCGGTCTTGAAGTTGAGGTTCCCGAGGGTCGTGAAGAGCAGGGGCGCCGTCTCCCCCGCGATGCGGGCGGTCGCGACGAGCCCGCCGGTGAGAATGCCCGGCCAGGCGGTCCGCACCATCACCGTGAGGGTGGTGCGCCACCGGGGGTAGCCCAGGGCGAGCGCCGCCTCCCGCAGGGAGTTGGGCACCAGCCGGACCATCTCCTCGGTGGTGCGGGTGACCATGGGCAGCATGAGCACGGCGAGCGCCACCCCTCCCGAGAAGCCGGAGAAGTGCCCCATCGGCCGCACGATCCAGATCCACACGAAGATCCCGGCGATCACCGAGGGCGTGCCGTTCAGCACGTCGGCTACGAACCGCACGGTCGTCGCGAACCGCGTGTCGGGGTACTCGGCCAGGTATATGCCGGCGCCGATCCCGATCGGGAGGCCGATGAGGCTCCCCACGCCCACGACGAGCAGGGTGCCGACGATGGCGTTGGCCACCCCGCCGCCGAGCGCTCCGGCCGCCGGTGGGTTCTGGACGAAAAAGTCCCAGTTGAGGCTCGAGGCGCCCTTGATGACGAGGTCCGCGAAGATGGCGAACAGGGGCAACAGGGCCAGGACGGCGGTCACGACCGTGAGGCCGGTCATCACCCGGCTCACGAGGCGGCGGCGGGCGACGCGCAGGATCACAGCGCCGTGCTCCCGGCGGCGCTGTCGCGCGCCACGCGCCATACGAGGAGCCGCGCGAGCGCGTTCACGCCCAGCGTGACGGCGAGCAGGACGAGGCCGATTTCGAACAGGGCCGCCCGCTGCAGCCCGGCCGCCTCGTTGAACTCGTTGGCGATGACGGCGGCCATGGTGTAGCCGGGCTCCACCAGCGACACGCTGAGATCGTGCCGGTTGCCGATGACCATCACCACGGCCATGGTCTCCCCCAGCGCCCGCCCGAGGCCGAGCACGACGGCTCCCACCAGTCCGGGCCGCGCGTACGGCAGCACGGCCGACCAGACGGCTTCCCATCGCGTGGCCCCGAGCGCGAGCGCCGCCTCGCGCTGCGAGGGCGGCACCGCCGCCAGCACCTCGCGGCTCACCGAGCTGATGTAGGGCAGGATCATGATGGCCAGGATGATCCCGGCCGCGAGCATCGAGTTGCCGTAGAACGTGCCGCCGAACAGCGGGGTCCAGCCGAACACGGCCTGGAGCGGTGGAACGACGTAGACGCGCAGCAGCGGGATGAGGACGAACACGCCCCACAGGCCGTAGACGACGCTGGGGATGGCCGCGAGCAGCTCGACGAGCGTGCCGATCGGGCGGCGGAGCCGGCGCGGGGCGAACTCCGTGAGGAAGATTGCCACGCCCACGGCCAGGGGCACCGCGATGAGCAGCGCGATGAGCGACGAGTACAGCGTCCCGACGATCATCGGGCCGGCGCCGAACTCGCCGGCCACCGGGTCCCACGTGCCCGAGGTGAGGAACCGAAACCCGAAGGCCTTGATGGAGGGCCAGGCCGACCAGGCGAGCTGGCCGACGAGCGCGAGGAGCAGCAGCGGCACCACGGCGGCGAGGCAGGTCAGCACGAGGCGGAACGCCGCATCGCCCCGACCGGCCCCGGTGGTACCGCCCAACCCCGCCGCCACGCTACCCTCGCGGAAGACGCCGCAGCGGCGTCAGTTGGTGCCCGCGCCCGACCAGACCGCGGACCCGGCCGCCGAGACTGCCTTCAGGTGCGCCTCCACCAGCGGCAGCACGGCCTGCGGCAGCGGCGCGTACCCCAGTGCCTCCGCCGACGCCTGCCCCTGCATCAGCGCCCACCAGATGAACTCGACCAGGGCCTTGGCCTTGGCGGCATCCTCGCCGTAGTCTCTGCGCACGAGCAGCCAGGTGAACGACGCGACCGGGTAGGTCCGCTCGCCGGGCGCGTTGATGAGGGATATCCGGAAATCGGTGTCGGGGCCCAGCGTGGCCGCGGTTCCCGCCGCCGCCTCCGACACGGTGGAGAGGTCCGGGGTCACGAAGTTGCCATGCGCGTTCCGCACGGCACCCACCGCCATGTTGTTGAGCATGGCGTATCCAAGCTCGACGTACCCGATCGCGCCGGGCGTCTGCTGGACCGTCGCCGATACGCCTTCGTTGCCGCGGCCGCCGATGCCCACGGGCCAGTTCACCGACTTGCCCGTGCCCACCTTGGACTGCCAGTCGGAACTGATCGCCGAGAGGAACTCGGTCCAGATGTAGGTGGTGCCCGAGCCGTCCGAGCGCCGCACCACGACGATCTCCCGATCGGGCAGCGTCACACCAGGGTTCGTGCTGCGCAGACGGACGTCGTCCCACCGCGTGATCTCACCCAGGTAGATGCCGGCGAGCGCCTCCGGCGCGAACCGGATCGTCTCGGTCACCTCGGGCAGGTTGTACGTCGGCACGACCGCGCCGAGCACCATGGGGATGTGCAGCACGTTGCCCTCGACCTTGGCCATCTCCTCCTCGGTCATGGGCGCGTCCGACGCGCCGAAGTCCACGGTGCCGTCGGTGTACTGCTGGATCCCGCCGCCCGAGCCGATCGACTGGTAGTTGAGCTGCACGCCGGGGTTGGCGGTGTTGTAGTCGGTGATCCACTTCTGGTAGATGATGTTCGGGAACGTGGCGCCGGCGCCGTTCAGCAGCACCATCTCGCCCTGCCCCCCGCAGGCAAGCGCGCCGCCGATCACGACGAGCGCCGCTCTGGAACCGAGCCGAGGGAATGACATCGCGAGTGACTCCAGGATCATGAAA
>Ga0105095_10000460_pt1 | contig 19762 bp, 14 predicted proteins | sample PPLLak2March2015_2_FD_79180 | JGI IMG/M metagenome (GOLD analysis project Ga0105095, IMG submission 79180) | Freshwater sediment microbial communities from Prairie Pothole Lake near Jamestown, North Dakota, USA - PPLs Lake P8 Core (3) Depth... | ecosystem: Environmental > Aquatic > Freshwater >...
ACACGGGCCGAGGCGGGTGCCGGGACGGAGCGTCACAGGCTTGAGCGGGACGCCGTGATTGTACGTCCGACGGACGCGCTCCTCCCGACACGACGTGGTCTCGCAGACCAGATTCGGGCCAATCGATCGCGATTCCCGGTGGTCGTCGTATTTCCTCAGGCCGCGGTCGGCAAGAGATGGCTGGACGGTGACATGGAGGAACGAGCTCGACCGCACGGTGTCCGAATTCGGCGGCGACCCCGCACGGTTGTATCTCACTGGATTCTCGATGGGCGCCACCGGCGCCTACAGGATCGCGTATCGGTGGCCGGCGCGTTTTGCAGCGATTGCGGCGATCGCAGGCCGCGTCGATACCTCGGATGCGGCGACCTATTCGGACCGTGACAAGGAAGCCGATCGCAAGGCGAACCCGTTTGTCACCGCAGCCGATCCTTTTGCCGCTCTGGCGGCGAAGATCAACACATTCCGATCCGGGTGTTTCACGGAGACGTCGATGAGACGGTACCTGTAGACCAATCCCGCCGCCTCGTTCCCGCGCTCAGGACTGCTGGAGCGAACGTGCAGTACCAGGAGTACCCAGGAGCCACGCACGTCGGCGCAGCAGAGAAGGCCTATGCCGAGGCCGATCTCATCTCGTGGCTCTTGGCCCAGCATCGGTGACCGCGCATTTCATCGATGCTCATCGTCGCAACGCGGTCTGCCAGTCCACGAGAACCGTGAGTGAAATGTCGGAACCTGCCCCTGAGACCGGAGTCAGCGCGAGGATCCGTCCGTCAGGGGCGATGTCGTAGGGATGTAGCTGAATGGCCGGGGGCTCGATCAACCGCATCACGGGGCGCGGAGCTCGAGGGGTTGCCGACGTGCCGGTCAACTGAACGGGCACAGCAACCAGTTGGCCATCCAGCGACCGAAAATACAGCTCGTCTCCCCTTCTGCTCCACCGCGGATAGCTGCCACCGTTGGCGGAGACGCGTCGGGGATTCCTCGGATCTGGAAAACTCCCGACATACACGTCGTTGCGCCCGGATTCGTTCGAGGTGAATGCCAGGAGCTGGCCGTCCGGGGAAAGCTGACCCTGCAAATCGGCGGCGGGCGACCGAAGGACCGGCATCGGCCTGCTCTCGCCCCCTATAACGAACGCCATTACATCGAGCCCCGGGTTCTGGCGTGTGTACAAGAGGTACTTGCCATCCCGAGACCAGTCGGTCGGGAACACCTGATGGTCGGACCGCAGCAGCGGACGTTCGCCGGGTTCGCCGCTGGCGCTCTTCTCGAACAGCGTCTGCCGGCCCAATCCGGAGAACGCAATGCGCTGGCCATCCGGAGACCAGATCCCGAAAGCTCCCCGGTTGTCCGCGGTCACGCGGGTCCGAGCGCCGGTGGTCAAGTCCACGCGCCAGATATCTCGATTCCCGACCGCGTCGTCCACGAAGGTGAGCGCCTGTGTGCCATCGGGCGAGATACGAAGCCCGACGTAACGGTCGGGCGTGGCAACGGTGCTCTGCGGATTGCCGTGCGTGTCGAACCACGTCATCTGATACCGATTGCTCCGCGACGCGTAGAGGATCGTACCGTCGTTCGCCACGGAGAGATTCGACCGGTTCGCGCCTGTGAAGGTCAGTGCGCTTCCCGCGCCGGGAATCGTGGCCGCCGGGCCCGTGATTCGCATCGAGCCGACATCGAATGGGTGTACGACCAGCGAGTCTCCCTGGACCATCACCACGTACCCAGGACCGTTACCACGCGGCGGCACATACGCGGCGTCGGCGGACGCGTCCGCGATTCGCTGCGTCTCGCCGCCACGGTCGAGGGCCGCCAGGTACACGCCAGGCCGGTCTCCCTGGACGAAGAAGAAGAGAGTGCGCCCATCGGGAAGAAATCGAGGCCACCGATGACTCACTTCGGGAGCCACGAGAGTCGTCAGCGGGGAGGGCGTCCCGCCAGACGCGCTGATCCTCTGCAACGGTCCCACGCCGTCGGCGAAGACAATCGTGCCGTCCGCACCCCAACTGCCCCCACGCGGTTCCAGAACCGAGGCCAGGGTGGTTGATGCGCCTCCCGACGCGTCCACGCGCCGCAGCGAGCCGCGCGCGAAATAGGCCAGCGAGCGACCGTCTGGAGACCAGAAGGGAAACTGTGCGTCGTCGGTGTCGGGCAGTTCCTGAGAGGTGATCGAGTCGAGCGGGCGAAGCCAGAGCCTCGACACGCCCTCCACCCGTGCCACGAAGGCCACTGCTCTTCCGTCCGGGGCAATGGCACTGCCGCCGCCCAGGATCGACAGCGCGATCGTGCCACCAGCGGGTGGACCGATCTCCAGGCTGAACGCTCGAGACAATGCGACCGGCGCTCGGCCCGAGGCCAGGAACCAGCCCAGGGCGCCACCGACCGCGAGCAGAGCGATAGCCATCGCCATCCATCGCGCCGGTGACGACGCCCGGGCACTCACAGGCGGTGTTGCCTCGCCCGCCCAGCCGAGCGCTGTTCCTATGTCACGGACCGATTGCCACCGATCGTCCGGATCCTTAGCCCAGGCACCGCGTCACGATCCGGTCCAGCAGAGGCGGCGCGAGCGGCTGGACGCGTGACAGAGGCGGTGGCTCGTCCTTCAGGATTGCGCCAATCACGCTGGCCGGCGTATCGCCCTGGAACGGGCGCGTGCCGGTGACCGTCTCGTAGATCACCGCGCCGAGCGCCCAGATGTCGCTGCGCGCGTCGGCCTCCCTGCCTTCCACCTGCTCGGGCGCCATGTATGGCAGGGTCCCGAGCAGCGTCCCCTGCGCGGTGCCTGACATCGCCGTCGCCGACGTGCCCATGGCCGACATCGAGATCGGCCCCGTCGGGGCGGTGAGCTTCGCGAGCCCGAAGTCGAGGAGCTTCGCGCCCGTCTTCGTCAGCATGATGTTCGCTGGCTTGAGGTCGCGATGCGTGATGCCCTGCCGGTGCGCCTTGTCGAGCGCATCGGCGATCTCGATCGCCATCTTCACGGCCTGGTCCAGCGGCAGCGGCCCCTTCTCGAGGCGTGCCGCCAGCGTCTGGCCGTCGAGATGCGGCATGACGAGGTAGTGGGTGCCATCGACGCTGCCGACGTCGTAGATGCCGCAGATATGGGGATGGTCCAGGGCGGCAACGGCGTGCGCCTCGCGCTCGAAGCGGGCTCGCAACTCGGGATCGCCCGCGACGTCGCTCGGCAGGACCTTGATCGCGACCGTCCGATCGAGGCGCGTGTCGCGTGCCTGGTAGACCTCACCCATCCCGCCCGCGCCGATCAGGGCGGTCACTTCATACGGGCCGAGGCGGGTGCCGGGACTGAGCGTCACAGGCTTGGACGGGAACGCCGCGATTATACGTCCGCCCATCGCGACTTTCGGGCGACGCGCCGTGATTGGCTTCGAGGGTAGAATCCGCTTGATCCATGCGTTCAACGCTGTTTCTTGTCGGTCTCTGTGTTCTGGGAACGTCCGTCCTGGCAGTGCGCCCTGGCGCGCAGTCCGGCGGAGCCGGGCGCGATCCCTCGCCGCATCAGGTGCGATGGGTGACGGTCGATTCCTCAGTCAAACTGGAGGTGCTGGACTGGGGCGGATCGGGCCCGCCCCTCGTGCTGCTCGCGTGTTACCTCAGCACGCACGTCTACGACGAGTTCGCTCCGAAGCTGACGGATCAGTTCCATGTGTACGGCATGACACGACGCGGGATCGGTGCGTCCGACAAGCCCGCCACCGGGTATAGCGTGCAGCAGTCGGCACACGATCTGTTCGAGGTCTTCAACTCCCTGAAACTTCAGCACGCTCTCCTGGTCGGCCATTCATGCGCCGGCCAGGTCCTGACGATGTTCGCCGCGCAGCATGCCGATCGTCTCCGCGGGCTCGTGTATCTCGACGGAGCGGCCGACCCCACGCTGACCCCCGCCGATGTTGGTTCGCCGATGCCGGATCCCGCAACGCTGCCGCGCCCGGCATCCGAACGACGCCAGAGGGACTGGGACTTTCCCGAAGCGGTGGGCCAGGACCAGTTGGATCCCGTGATTCGCAGGGCGATCACGGTCGATGCGAGGATGAAGCCCGATTATGCACGGGTGCGCGTGCCGGTGCTGGCGATCTACCAGGCCCAGCGCCCGTTCGAGGAAGTGGCCGCCGGCTATATGATTCGCAACGACCAGGAGCGCGCGGCCTTACGCCAGGAGTACGCGGCCACGCGCGCCCTCTACACCCGATGGCAACAGGATCTCCGCGCGGGTGTCCCGACGGCTCGAATCGTGGAGCTGACAGGCGCGAATCTGTTCATGTTCCTGTCGAACGAGGCTGACGTGCTTCGGGAGATACGAGCCTTCGCGTCCACATTGACCGGCCGGTAGAGAGCCACGCACAGCTCGCGTGCGAAGGCTGGGGGGAACGCTAAGGCTGGGTGAGCACCATGCCGCAATTCATCCTTGCCAGCTACATGCTCCTTGGACTGGTCGCACTCCTCTGGATCGTCGTGCGACGGATGAGGGACTGGTGGCGGGCCAGGTCGGACACGATTGCCGACAGTGCCGCCCCTTCCCCCGGCGATCCACGCCTTGTCGTGACGCTCGTGCACGGGACCTGGGGGCGGAAGGCCGAGTGGACGCGACACTCGTCGCCGTTGTGCCGGTCACTCCTGTCGCAGGCTCCCGGGCAGGTGTACCTGGCACCGTTTCCCTGGTCGGGCCGCAACACCTCGCGAGCCCGCATTGCCGCAGCCGAGCGTCTGCGGTATCACATCATAAGCCTCATCGAACGCTATCCAGCGGCAGCCCACTTCGTAGTTGCGCACAGTCACGGCGGAAACATCGCCCTGTATTCCGCACAAGATGAGCGTGTTCGTGCAGGACTGGCCGGGATCGCCTGTCTCTCAACGCCCTTTCTCCATGTGCGTCGAAGAGCGCTCGGACCGATCTCCGGGGGCCAACTGTTCGCGGCAATGGGTATCGGGCTGCCCTATCTGTTTGCAGCCTTGCTGCAGGCCCTTGGTATCGGCGAGGACGCGGCGGTTCTCTGGAGCATTGGCATGGCCGTGTGCGTCACATGGCCGCTCGCGCGCGTGTCGAGGTCAGCCAGCGACAGGATGCTGAATTCACTCCGTCTCCCGAACGAACCGCCAACCGCCACGTTGATTGTTCGTGCGATGGGCGACGAAGCCAGCGGTGGCCCTGGCCGCCGGCAGCGCCTACATGATTCTCGAAAGCGTCTATGGTCCCGTGCCTGGAGAGCCATGGGCACCGCTCCTGTCTGTCGCCGCCGCTGGGTTGGCAGCGGCCGGCGCAGTGTGCCTGGCAGCGTGGTGGCTTGGTGCCGGGGCGGGTCTGTACGGCTGGACTCTGAAGTTCTTGTTGACTGGCCTGCTTCTGATTCCGCTTGCTACCCTCGTTCTGATAGTGGCTCTGCCATTCGGCGCTGATTTGTTGATCTTGGCGCCGCACCTGGAGATCAGCGCCGAAGCCACTCCCCCCGGCGTCTGGACCGTGCACTATCTGCGGGCCGACGTCGCGTCCGCGGAAGATGCTGCTCCAGACGATCCGCTGATGCATAGCACCTACTACGATCCACGAGCGATTGCGATACTCGGTGAATGGATTCGCAGCCAGACTTCGGCTCGAATGGCAGGCCGCGGAGCCGGCTAGGTGGCCGAGCGCCGCGCAGAACCATCCGTTTGGGGCCCCCCTTTGTATGGGATGGGCGGAATACTTCGTTCGCCGCGGCGTGCCCGTCTATGGACACCGACAACCAGCAGATAGCAGACCTGATCCTGGCGTGGCTGGACCGGCACGCACGCGCCCGCTGAGTGGCGGAGCCGCAGTAACGTGACACAGCGCTACTGAACGACGACGGTGACCTCGTTGGACGGCTCGCCTAAACCGCTGCCATTCGCGGATCGGACGCGCACATAGTAGGTGCCGCGCGGCACGCCGGTCACCGTGAGGCTCGTCGCTCCGGCGGCCATTGGCAGGCGTGCAAGATCGGCGGCGCCGGGTCCTGAGCCAGCCTCCAGGACCAACCCGGTCGCGATCGATCGTCCGCTCTCATTGGTCCACCGGAGCGTCACGGCGCTTCCCGCCACTGCCGCCGAGAGATTGGTCGCGCGCGGCGGGCGCGGGCCCAGCACAACGCCCACGACACGCGTGCGAACGGGCAGGTCCGCCTCGATCACCGTGGTGAGCGTGGTGGTGTCCACCACCTGAATCCGCGTTTGATAGCCGCCCGTGGTCACCACACCACTCCAGACCACGTAGGCCAGGGGCCGCTCGGGATCGAACGCAACGGACGCCTTCGCAAACCCGAACGGCGCGGCAAGCCGGCCCAGGGGCGCCAGCGTGACGCCGTCCAGCATGCGCACCGCGTTCGATGCACCTGCAAGCAGATGCCCCGTGCGCGGGTCGAGCAGCATGGGATCGTCGGGACAGTCGTTCACCGCGCCGGTGTGCTCGGCCAGCACCGCCCCCGTGGCCACGTCGTAACGCCGGTCGACGGGCGGCTGGCCGACGGTGCGCCAGGCAGCCGTATACAGCACGGCTCCTCCCTCGTCGGGCACCTGATAGGACGAACCGTCCGGGACCGTCGCCAGCAGCGTGCCCGTGGTGCTATCGACGACGACCGTCCGGTCGAAGACCGAGGAACCGCAGCGCGCGAACAGCCGCGCTCCATCGCCGCTGACGCCCCTCACTTCAGATTGACAGGGGACCGGCAGTGTACGCAGCCTGCCGGGTTCGGCGATGGTCACGTCGGCCCCGAACCCGGATTGCAGAAAGACGCGCATCACCGAAGAGTGGGCGAAGAGCGCGCTGATGGGGGCGTTGCCGATGCCGCCTGTCACCACCGGCACACTCTGCTGGCGCGCTGACACGTCGAGGAGGCTCAGATAGGATGGCGCGCTCAACTGGTGCTCGGTGCCCGTCCACAGCAGGTAGCGGCCGTCGGGCGTCACGCGCGGCCCGACGCCATGGACCCTCGCGTGAAGAACCGGCGTGCTGGACAGGAGCCGCCTCCCGTCCACGTCGATGTCGAGCACCTGCCCAGGAGGGCAGTCCTGGGGCTGGCAGTCGATGCCGAAGGCCCCTGCGAAGAGAACATAGAGACGGGTCTGTGCGGCCGCCGGCTCGACACCCAACGCGAGCGTCAGGAGAAGCAGCAGGCCCCGGATGGCGCGAATCACGGTCACGACGGCGTCCGCTGAATCAGACATGTGAGCCCTCGCAGGTGAGAACCTCTCGCGATCGATGATCGAACGGCCTGTGGCTGGAGCGGTGCGACTATACTGCCTCGGATCCCATACAACTCCCCCCAGGGTATCGGCTCGGTCCTTACGACATCGACGCACTGCCCGGATCGAGACGACGTATCGATAGAACAACGGCGTCGAGGGGGACATCGCATGCGGCGATCGCTTCTCGGGAGTGCCACGTCACCATGGCTCCATCCGTTCGGTGACATTCCGGAAGCCGACGATCTGCCGCCTGTCCGGCAGCTGATGCCCGCTGACGATGGCACAGCAGGATGCCGACCACGCGATCCGCCTGCTTCCCAGCGCCTGTCATTGGCAGCCGTCACATCGAATGTGGCCAGCCTATCGGCTGTTCGCGACCAGATACGCTGCGATCGTCGCTTCGCCACGGTCGCTGTCGATTGATTGCCGGAACATGAAAAGAAGGAAGGGTTGAACACTGTGACGCTGAGAAGGCTTACGCGCATTCATTGGTCGCTGCTGGGCCCGTTGCTGTTGGGCGCAGCGTGGTCATGCCGACCGCAGACTACCGCGACGGGGCAGGATTGGCCGCCATTGCTGCCCCACAATCCGTTCTTCGTGCGCAATTACGGCGGCAAGTGCCTGGACTTCGGCGGGCCGCCACACGTGAGCGGTGAGCCGGTCTTCATCTACGACTGCAACGGCACCGCCGCACAACTCGTCGTGCCGGTCGAGATTGATCCCAATCCGACTGGCCGTCATCAGGTCTTGCTCCATGCCGGTGACAAGGTCATCGGCGTGAAGGGCAACGCGCTCATCCAGCAGGCACTGCTCGAGCTACAGGAGTACAACGGGTCGGCGGGACAACTCTTTGAACTCGACGGCGACAGCATCATCCTGGCTGCGGACCGCCAGTTGGTCGTCGAGGTGCAGCACGCGCGCGGCACGAACCTGACGCCGGTCTGGCTCGGCAACCGCGACCTCGCCGATGCGGAGTTCTGGGACTTCACCGCCAGCGATGGGGCGAACCATCGTCCGACGCGCGGCTTTCTGCGCATCTCGCAGGTGGACACTTTCGATAACAACGGCGAGTTGCGCGCGCGGTCGGCTTTTCTGGAGGCCGTCAGGAACGCGCATCCGGGCACCGTCATTGAACTGGATGGCAATGTCGCGATCAATCTGACCGATCTGGGATGGTTGGACATTCCCGCCGGAGTGACCATTCGCGGTGACCGGCGCGGCACGCGCCTCGGGCCGGAGATACGCACCTCGCGCGCCTCCGATTTCATGTTCAACATCGCGGGCAGTGAGGTGCGTCTGACAGGGTTGCGCCTGCGCGGGCCGTCGCGGAGCACGAACTGGACGCGGTCTGATCGGGCGATATTTGCCCACAGCCAAGACACGACGATCATCGATCACAACGACCTCTCGGATTGGCCGGTAGCGGCCATTGAAGTCACCGGCGATGGCATTCGGGATCATCGGGAGCCGCGTCCGGACAACGTCCGTATCGCACGCAATGTCATCCATCACAACCGGAAAGCTGGATATGGTTACGGCGTGGTGACGGGCGGGAGCGGGTATGCCTCGATTGAAGGCAATACCTTGCTTGAAAATCGCCATGCCATTGCGGGCGATGGCACGGAGACCAGCGGCTATCGCGCCTGGTTCAACCTCGTGCTGCACGATGCGCCGGATTACGGCAACGGCATTCAACAGGACTTCGACATGCACGGGACGGGAGATGGCGGTTTCGGTGGCATCGCGGGAAAGTACATCGAGATTGCCCGCAACACGTTCCTCGGCGCAGACCGCGAGAACTTCTGGCTGCGAGGCACGCCCACCTACCTGGCTGAATTTCACCACAACGTATTGGTCGGCTGGCAAACGGGTACGCTCAGAATCAGAAATGATGGCGACCCCGACAAGTTGATCGTCCGCGATAACGATCTCTTTGCCTCCAATCCCACCGACCGCTTCGGCGTGGGCGATTTCGACGGCGACGGCACCCAGGACTTGTTCCTCGCCACGGGCGCGGCCTGGTATTACGCCCCGGCGGGCCAAGCCGAGTGGCGTTACCTCAATGCCCAGACCGACAAGCTGGACACACTGCTGTTCGGTGATTTCGACGCCGACGGCCGGACCGATGTCTTCACGCAGCACGACGGGAGCAGGTGGGATGCGTCCTGGGGCGGCGCTTCGCGGTGGGAGGCGATCAATGGCAGCGGGCCATTGCTGGGCAGCGCGGCCATCGGCGATTTCGATGGCGACCGCCGGGCGGATGTCTTCTACGCCAACGGAAACGAGTGGTTTGTCTCGTTCGGCGGCACCGGGTTCTTTACGCACTATGCGCTCGCGATCCACCGGGTCCCTGACCTGCGCTTCGGGGATCTCAATGGCGATCGGAAAACGGATGTCTTCGGCGTAGTGGGCGATCAATGGATGGCGGTCTATGGCGGGACGCATTATTGGGCGCCGTTGCGCGCGAAATTGACCAGTTCCGTCACCGGCCTGTTCGTGGCGGACTTCAATGGCGACGAGCGGGACGACATCGCGAGAACACGCTTTGGCAACACCCTGCAGGTGTCGCTGGGCGGCACGGCCGGGTGGACGACGTTGCGTTCAGGGCTGGGGGCACTCGTGGCCATCGGGCGCTTCGACGGCGCGCGCGGCGCAGATGTGCTGTTCTGGGCACCGGGCAACGTCCTCAACATCGCTTCCGGCGGAGCAGGCGCTACGCAAGGACACAGCCGCCACGATATGCGCTGACGAGGTAGTGCCGCGCGGACGCGACCACTCCTGCAAAACGCCGAAGTGATGTTCGACGCCAACCGTCGGCGTGGCTGGGTTCTGTGGGCGCTCTGACCGACGCGCGGTCTTGGCATCGCCGAGGGCAACCCACGGCATATAGCCCGCCGGGTGATGGTAGCGTGACGGGATGATGGGTGTCGTGAGGCCGATGGGGTTCGTTGTGTTGTTGCCCCTGCTGCTGGTCCCGCAGGCCACAGCGCAACAGGTTGCGCCGACTGCCGAGCCCGCCCCGCTGGCCCGTGGCTACCGTACTCGCACGCTGGCCGGAGGCTGGGGGCACTCGTGGCTGCACGGCTGGCCCGGCTACGGCAAGGCGGTCAGCGACATCCAGTACGTCGGCTTCTACCCGCAGATGGGCTGGTTCGTCACGAACTGGCTCGAACTGTACGGCGAAGGGACGGCGCACGTGTACTATCGCCCCCATGCCGCGATTCTCGGCGGAGTTGTCGGCATCGGCGGGCGGCACTACTTCCTGAGGGACCGGCCGTGGACGCCGTACTACATGCTGGGCGGCGGAATGGTCTGGACGTCTCTCGAGGTGCCGGAGGTGGACCGGATCTGGAACTTCCAGGTGGTGTGGGGCGTGGGCATCAAACGCATCACCCGCCGCGGGCCGGCGCTGATGCTGGAGTTCCGCAACCACCACATCTCGAACGCCGGCACTCGCGGCGAGAACCTTGGCGTCAATGCCGCGATGGTGGTAGCGGGCGTTCACTGGGTGCTGCGGTAAGCCGCGCCCGAAGGCGGAAGAAGTCTGACGCGCCCAGGCGCGAGGCCGATCTCGCTGGCGAGCTCGCGCGCGAGGTCAGGAGTGAAACAGTGACGACCCGCACACCCCTCTGCCCGTTCGAGCACGTCGAGGACGCCGACCTTGAAGCCCGCCGGATTGATAAAACGGCCCTGCTGACTGTCAAGCTCCTGCAAAAGCGCTATCCGCCTCCGGCCCCAGTGCTCCGTGGCGTGCATCCGAAATCCCACGGCTGCGTTCGGGCCACGTTCACCGTCAACGCCGATGTTCCTCCGGAGTTGCAGGTCGGGCTTTTCGCGGAGCCGGGCAGGCACTTCGAGGCGATCGTCCGGTTCTCGAATGCGGCGGCCCTGGTCGGGCCGGATGTGGACTGCAGCGGAAGACGCGCCGCTCCCGCGATGCCCGACAGGCATGGCAGCCGTGGCATGGCAGTAAAGGTACTGGATGTGGGCGGCGAGGTGCTGGCGCAGGACGACGAGGCGTGTAACCAGGACTTCTTGATGATCAACCAGCCCGTCTTCGCCTTCGCCACCGCGGGCGACTATCTCCGGCTGGACAGGACCCTCGCCGCGCACGACGACGACCCGGCGGGGTTCTTTGCCCCTTTGCGGGCTCAGGATCCCACGCTTCCCCCATCAGAACGAGCCGCCGTTCTGAAATACATCGAGGACGAGCGAATCGATGCGGATGCGATCAGAAGAATGCTGCAAACGAAGACGATCATCGACGGCATCCAGGCCACGCCGGTCGCCAATCCCCTGGGAATTCGCTACTTCAGTGCCGCGCCGTTTCTCTTCGGCGCTGACCGCGTCATGAAGTTCTCGGCCCGTCCCTGCGCCGAGGTTCAGCCGAGCACCGTGCCAGATCCTCCGCCGGACCACTACTTGCGCGAAGTGCTCACCCAGGCCTTGCGAGCGGCCGGCTCCGTCGAGTTCGACTTCATGGTGCAAGTGCGAGGCGGCGGGGATGATCTCGGCATCGAGAATGCTTCGTCGGCATGGGACGAGGCGACCCATCCCTTCGTCAGGGTGGCCAGGATCACCATTGTCGCGCCGCAGGAGGACATCGATTCCGCGGAGCATCGAGCCCGCTGTGAACGGCTGGTATTCACGCCGTGGCATTCGCTGGCCGCGCACCAGCCGATCGGCGGCATCAATCGGCTGCGCAGGGCCGTCTACGAGGCTTCGGCGCAACATCGCCTGAAACAGGCCGAGGGCCTGGCTGGTACCTAGTGGCAGGTGACTGCTGAATCGTCGCGGCCATCCCTTGCGTTCGACCGCGGAAGATCGGCCGCGACAACGGAGCGGCCGCCAGTGATTCAGGCGTTACATCTCACCAGGACTGTCGCCGCGGGCCGTCTTCAGATCGACTTCAGGTATTCGATGATCGCCCGCTTCTCCGCTGGTGTGGGTTCCACCCCTCTGTAGTGGCCGGCACCCGCGTGACCGCTGCGGCTGTTGCCGCTGTCGTCCGCCCCTGGCCGGCGCTCGGTCGTCGTCACCTTGAAGCACGTGGGAGGGTGACTCACCGCGCCGCAGATCGCTTCGCCCTTCTGGATGTCGACTCCCACCGTGTCGGGATCGAACTCGCCGTGACCCACCCAGAAGCTCCCGGGTCGCGCCTCGGGGAAGAGGACCGACTCGAGGGTCGGCCAGACTCCGTTGTGGCCATAGGGCGCGGTGAACGCAATGCCGTTGAGCGGGCGAGCCCGGTAGACGGCCATCTCGGCCAGCGTCGGCGGCTGCGGCCGTGCCCTGAAGAAGGCGAACTTGTCGCGCTCGCGCGCCGCGGTCTCCGGGTCGGGGTACGCGTCGAGGAAGTAGGAGTCCACGGCGCTGGCGGTCGACCCCGCCAGGAGAATCAACGTCATCACCGAGCCGTCCGGCTTGCGCAGGGGGTTCGTGCTGGCGAGCTGAGCCTTCCTGAGCTTGTCGAATTCCGCGTTGACGATCGCTTGTCCGGTGAACGTGGTGTCGCGGCCTTCGAGCTCCGCGAGCCGGGCCGCAAGCAACGACGTCAGGCCCCCGACCTTCACGCGGAGCGTCGCGAGGATGCCGTCGCGCATCTTGCCATCGAGGATCTCGGTCGCCCGTGGGTTCACGGTGTATCGGGACCCTGCGTGAACCTTGATGAACTGGTCGTCGGTGCCCACCATTTCGAAGCCAACTTTGGTGACCCTCCACACGTATCGGGTCTGGCCCAGGTAGTCTTCCGCGACGAAGTGATCGGTCAGGTCGCTCGGGGCACTCCCGCCGCTCCAGTTCTCGCCGGCGACGTCCCACTGCGCGCTGAACTTGTCGAGATACGGCTGTGCGTGACAGCGCTGGCAATGGGTGGCAAAGGCGTTGGCGCCCTCGGCCAGGTTTCCCTTGGGCGATGGGAACTTCGAGGACCACTTGGGACTCTCGATCCAGTCGAGCGCCTCTTCGAGTGCGTAGAGATTCTTGACCTTGGCCGTCGAGCGGACGCGCCACCGTCCCCACGGATCCTGGTAGGTCTCCGAGTCGCCGAACACGCCGAGCACTTCGCCCACGTTGCGTGTGAGGGAGTTCGATGTCAGACAATTCGTCTGCACGCACTGCAGCCGCGCCGCGTTCCACACCGCGGGCACGCTCACCGGAACCAGAATGGGCTTGGCGTCGTTCGGGTCACCATACTGATGTCCGAACACTTCGTTCAGGATGTGGCCGACGGCGTCGATGCGGCCGGGCCCGGCCTCTCGACCGGCTGGCACCTGGCCGCGGGCGCGCAGGCCGTCGATTCGCTGCGTCGCTGCGACAAGGCGACTCGTGGCGTTCTTCTCGTCGGCCCCTTTGGCCACCATTCGGGCGAGGTAGCCGCTGCCCTTCGGATCCTGCGAAGCCTTCGAAACCGCCAGGCTCACATCGGAGATGAAGCGTTCGTAGTCCAGGTTCGACTGGCCGGCATGGATGAGAAAGCGCTCGCCGTTGTACCTCAGGTCGCCCGTGTGGCAGGCGGCACATGTCAGGCCGACGTAGTCCCGTGTCCGGTCCTGAGCGTGCTTTGCCAGCGGTGTGTACCCCTCGCCTCTTGTGTCCTTCAGCACGCCAATGGGCAGGCCCCCGGTGTTCGGAAATTCGCCCGGACCGCTGCCGGCCTCGTCGTCATTGTCCGAGTAGAGGAAGCCATAGGATTCGAGGTTCGCTCGATCAGAAAACAACAGCGCCTGGTCCGAGGCGCTCGGGATCGACATGAACACGTCGAAGTCGAGCAACTGCGACCCCTGAGGGGTGAGGTACCAGGTCCGTGCGAGCTCCCGCGCATCCTGTCCCTTTCTCCACTGATTGAGAAAGCCAGCATCCGGCGCTTTGAGTGTGTCCATGGGCGGTGTGGGAAGCGTAGGCCGGGAGCAGGCCCCGACCGTCAGCGTCAGGAGACACATGGCGACGGGCGAGATACGCGCGGGACAGGACAGGAACGAGAAAGGACGGCGACCCATGCTCGGACCTCCAGTCTGACTGCGGGTCGGTTGGGGAGCTCGCCGCGACCGCGAGCGTATCACGCCGCGAGTACCCAGCTGGGCCACCTGGCTCGTCCACCAATCCAAACGAACGTCGTCTTGCGGCATCAGCCAGCGCTGTCGTTCGAGGGCCATCGCCCCGCCCCTGGGTCTCAGGCTGCCGACCGGGCGGCGCCCAATCACCATCAGAACCGGGGTGCGGGTGCGTCAGTACCCCCACGTGGCCATCGTCAGAACCCATGTGGCCGAAACGCGCCTGTTTTCGAGCGTGCCGAAGCGAGATATGGCCCCAGATCTGGGCGCCATTGCCCTCGATCACCCGCAGGAACCCGCTACGCCTGGCTAAGTTGTTGAACACCTGTGCGGTTCGGCTCGCCACACCGTGTGAAGCCCTCGGAGAGCTTCATCGTCAGGGCCCACGATCTCGATGAGAACGCTGCCGATGGGCACAGCCTATACGGCGTGGACCGGCATCGACGCCGTTGGCACCTTCGCGGTCGGTGTTGCGGTCCTTGACGTCCGCTACCGTCAGTCGTGGTCCACGACTGACGGCACTGGCCAACGCCAACGGCGCTACTTCTTCTACGACGGCAAGAGCCAGCCCGAATGCACCGTTTGGGTGTCCACCGGGGCCGAGCGGCCACCCAGGCGGCGACATCCGTGTTGGACCACGGCCGTATGCTGGGCCGGTGTCAATCGTCGGCGGAAGCCGCGCCACGCCAGTTCCAGATCGTGCCATCAACTGTGGTGACCGTCACGTCAGCTTTGAACCCCTTGAGCGAGCCACTCCCGCCGGTGAACTGGCAGGCTCCCAGCACATCGGGCACGCCCCTGACCAGGCAATGGCCAAACGCTGTACCGCCGCCACCTTGTTCGCTCTCGATGACGACCCAACTATCGAGGAATGGATGGTCAGCAGTGAAGAACCCAGGCCCGAAATAACGAATCTTTGCGCCTCTGAGTGGACGGAAATTCGATTCAGTGACCGTACAGTAGTTCAGCTCGCCTGGGGCAAGCGTGGCGGTGCCGCATTCTTTGGTCACTGTCAGGGTTCTTGATTCCCTGCTCCCCACGCCGGCGCCGCCGGCAGCGAGGGCGGATGACATCTGGAGCGCGACCACGCACAGGAAGACAAACAGGGCGACGCGGAGAGTGGTTTTCATAAGGCTCCTTGGTTGATGAGTGTCATCGCTCTTCGAATTGCTCGGCTTGTCTGCCATCTGCGCGACGGATGCTCCCTCATGGCCGCGTGCCCTGGACCGCGTTTTCCCCCGCGCTGCATCCTCCCGAGAAGCGCGAGACAGCTCATGTGCCCACAAGCACGAGGGACGCGTCTTTTCCTCGCCAGGCCCTCCAAGCGGGTTTAGACTCACCACAGAAGGGGCCGGCACGTTGCAACCGGGGGCCACAGGCTACTCGTCGTGTACAGAGCCGCCGGGTCACCGACGATCGCCCGCGCCCGCTTCCCGGAGACACGCGCCGCCCGTCAATTCGCCCCCAATGAGGTAACGCGAGAAGCACGCCGAAACGTGCTCACCGACCAAACAGTTCAGATGGGGAGGAACAGCTGAACCCTGCACGTCACGACGTGACGGGACTGCTCCGCGCCTGGAGTGGCGGCGACATCGTCGCGCGTGATCAACTTGTTGAGGTGGTCCATCAGGAGCTTCGCCGCCGGGCGGCGGCCAGGCTTCGCAAGGAGCGACCAGGGCACGTCCTGCAGCCGACCGCCCTCGTACACGAGGCGTACATTCGGCTTGTCGGCCAAGGAGAGGCCGACTGGCAGAACCGCGCGCACTTCTTCGCGGTGGCGTCGGAGATGATGCGCCGTATCCTCGTGGACCATGCGAGGCGCCGCAAGATGGCCAAACGATCCGGCGGATGGGCTCGGGTAACCCTCGACGAGGCGACCGCGCAGCGCGACCCGCCAGACGTCGACGTCCTCGATTTGGACACTGCGCTCTCCGAGCTCGCGTCGTTTGATGGCCGAAAGAGCCGGGTCGCAGAGCTGCGATTCTTCGGAGGCCTCTCCTTGGAAGACATCGCTCGCGCGCTCGACATCTCTCGCGCCACCGTGGAGCGGGAGTGGCAGGCTGCACGCGCATGGCTGTACCGCAGAGTCACTCAGAAGCCCGAGCTCCATGACACCTGACCGCTGGCGGCAGATAACGGAGATTTTTCACTCCGCGTTAGCGTGCGATCCGACGCAGCGCGTCGCCTTCCTCGGCCAAGCGTGTGCCGCCGACCCCGCGCTGAGGAGTGAGGTCGAATCGCTGATGGCCTCGCACCACCAGGCCGGCGACTTTGGGAACGCCCCGGTGTTCATGCCCGTAGCGTCCCTTGAACCGGGTACGTCGGTCGGACCGTATCAGATCGACCAACTCCTGGGCGTCGGCGGTATGGGCGAGGTCTATCGGGCGCGCGATTCAAAGCTCGGGCGCGACGTCGCCATCAAGGTCCTGCCGCCGCACCTCACGTCGAATCCTGAGCGCCTGCTCAGATTCGAGCGCGAGGCGCGGCTGCTTGCGTCACTGAATGATCCACACATCGGCACCATTTACAGCGTCGAGGAATTCGACGGCCGGCGCGCGTTGGTGATGGAACTGGTTGAGGGTGAGGATCTGGCGCAGCGCATTGCGCGCGGACCGATTCCGATGCTCGAGGCGCTGCCGGTTGCCAAGCAAATTGCCGAGGCGCTGGAAGCCGCGCATGAACAGGGGATCATTCATCGGGACCTGAAGCCCGCGAACGTCAAGGTGCGCGCCGACGGCGTCGTTAAGGTGCTCGACTTTGGTGTCGCGAAGGTGCTCGCACCAACGTCGTCAGCCAGCGAGGATCTGACGAACTCGCGGACGCCGACAGCGCACGCGACGAACGCCGGAAACATTGTGGGTACGGCGGCGTACATGTCGCCGGAGCAGGCGCGCGGCAGGGCAGCGGACAAGCGAACGGACGTCTGGGCCTTCGGCGTCGTCTTTTGCGAAGTACTCACCGGGCAGCCGCTCTTTACAGGCAAGACGACGGCCGAGACGTTGGCGCAGGTGATCGGGCAAGAGCCTGACGTGGCGGCGCTGCCGGCGGCAACGCCAGCCGCGATCCGAGCGCTCATCAGCCGTTGCCTGACGAAGGATCCGCGCCACCGCCTTCAGGCGATCGGTGAGGCGCGCATCGCCATCGAGCGCACCATTGCGCAGTCTGACGCGCCAGCGTGGCTCGAGCGTGGAACACCGACCGCCGCATCCACGCCGCGGCTGGTCTGGCACCGCGCCTTGCCATGGGCCCTCGTGGCCGTCGCGTTCGCAGGCGCCGCACTAGCGTTCTGGCGATCAGGGCGCACGGTGGCGCCGGCGGCGGCACTGCGTCTCAGCGTCGAGCTCGGTGTGGACGCGTTGTTGGTAAACGGTCCGGTGGACGCCGTGGCCCTGTCGCCTGACGGGTCCAGTATCGCCTTCGTCGCGCGGAAGGACGCGCGCGGACCTGCCCAGCTCTACGTGAGACAAGTCAATCAACTGGAGGCGACTTCCCTGCGGGGAACGGACGATGCCAGCAGTCCGTTTTTTTCACCGGACGGGCAATGGGTCGCGTTCTTCTCCCGGGGGATGTTGAAGAAGATATCGATAGCGGGTGGCGCGGCGATTATGGTGTGCGACGCGCCGAATGGCCGTGGCGGCGCATGGGGCGAGGACGGCACTATCGTGTTTTCACCTGATAGTCAGCCGGGCGTGAAGTTGCGGCGCGTATCGTCGGCCGGGGGGATGTCGGAGCCGTTGACGTCCTCCAGTGAACACGAGCACTGGCAACGGTGGCCTCAACTGCTGCCTGGCGGGAAGGCGGTGCTCTATACGGGCGATGGCACCTCCGGCGACGCTAACGACGCGAACATCGTGTTCCAGCCGCTCCCGGGCGGTGCGAGGAAGGTCGTCCAGCGAGGCGCCTATCACGGCCGGTACCTGTCGAGCGGCCATCTTGTATCCATTCAGAACGGGAACCTCGTTGCGGCGCGCTTCGATCTCCACCGGGCTGAAGTCACGAGCGATTCGGTGACTGCCGCGGTTGGTGTCGCCTCGAACGCAGGGACCGGCGCAGCGCAATTTGCGATATCGGCCGGCGGCACCCTGATCTATCTCCAGGGGGAGAGTCCGGGCGGCGCGGGTCCAATCCACTGGTTGCACCCGGATGGGAAGACGACTCCGCTTCGGGGCACGCCGGCCAACTGGTTCAATCTCGCTTTCTCTCCGAACGGCCGCCAGCTGGCAATCCAAATCAACACGGAAGGGCAGAATGACATCTGGACATACGATTGGACCCGGGACACGCTCACGCGCGCCACGACCGAAGGAGGGGCCAACACGGAACCAGCCTGGACGCCGGATGGCAGCCGGCTTGCGTTCGCGTCGGGAAGCTCAGACACATCGGCGTTGAACCTCTATTGGAAGCGCTCCGACGGGACCGGTGACACGCCGCGGCTCACCCACAGTGAGAATCGGCAGCTGGCCCGCTCGTGGCATCCGAGTGGGAGATTCCTGGCGTTCGAAGAGCACACGTCGCCAACGAACTGGGACCTGATGGTGCTGCCGATGCATCCGGGCGACGGGTTGGAGTGGAAGCCGGGCAAGCCTACCGTCTTCCTGAACAGCCCCGCCGCGGAGCGCATGCCTATGTTCTCGCCCGACGGACGCTGGCTTGCGTATAACTCGGATGAATCGGGGCGGCAGGAAGTATACGTGCGGCCGTTTCCCGGGCCGGGCGGAAAATGGCGAATCTCAACCGATGGCGGCACCTTCGGGACGTGGTCGCGTACTAAACAGGAGATTTTTTACGGCCTTAACGGACAAATCATGGTCGCGCCGTATGCGGCGGACGGTGACTCGTTTCGGGCCGAGCCGCCGAAGTTCGTCTCCAATGCGCGCTACACGGTTCGGGGTCAGACGCGTATGTTCGACCTGCACCCGGACGGCAAGCGATTCGCGCTCGCGCCCGCGCCGGAAGCATTAGCCGGCGGAAAACAAGACAGGGTCGTGTTCATCTTCAACTTCTTCGAGGAACTGCGCCGCATTGCGCCCGCCACGAATAGATAAGACGCGCGTCGAACCGCATTCTCAAATTGCGGCAAGTCGTAGCCGTGGGTCACATGGGGAGGGGAGCACGACCCGCGACCACTCGCAGTCAATGCGAATTTCGGTCAGAGCCGCTCCTGTTCCAAATCCGGAAATCTGGGGGTCGAAAGGAGCCACATAAGGCACGCGAAGACTTGCACGCACTGTATGTGCTTGAAAATAGACAAGCTCATTTGGCTGGGATTCGTTCCCGACGAACCCGCTGCCTTCAACGATTTAGGTCGCGACTCCTGCCAGCCTCCACGCACTCGCCTCGCCGCGGTCACCGAAGTGAAAAGGCGAACTCCAACTCAATGCGTGTCGCTACGGGACGTCCATCTCGACGACCAGGCTGAAACCGCCATTCGCGAAGTGCTCGGACAGCCGCCGTGTCGAGGCCGAACTGCGGATCGAGAGACCGAACGACGG
>Ga0105095_10000461_pt1 | contig 19740 bp, 15 predicted proteins | sample PPLLak2March2015_2_FD_79180 | JGI IMG/M metagenome (GOLD analysis project Ga0105095, IMG submission 79180) | Freshwater sediment microbial communities from Prairie Pothole Lake near Jamestown, North Dakota, USA - PPLs Lake P8 Core (3) Depth... | ecosystem: Environmental > Aquatic > Freshwater >...
CCGGCGGTTCTCACTTCATCCGTACCTTTTTCTCTCTGAACGCCAGCCCTGGACCGGACTTCAGCCGCGAGTTGATTTTCAGCTCGCTGGATGCGGCGCAGCTTCTGGCTTTGCAGCCCCTCAACCGTTAAGGCATCTATCTTCTGCCGGGAGTACATCTCGTAAATAAGCGGGTGGTTCATCTCAAAGCCTCCTGTCGTGCTCTATAATCGATGCAACTATCATATAAGCAGGCCAGGGTAGCTGTCACCACCCAAAAGTGGGGAAATAGGGTGGGAATAGAGATATATTTGCCGATTTGGGATACAATACTTGTGTACCATGAGCAGCGCACCCGCCCACACCTGGATCGAGCCTTTCACCCCGCGTGAGACGGAAATCCTGCGCCTGATCGAAGCGGGATTTTCGAACCCGGAGATCGCCCACAAGCTGCACCTCTCATCGGAGACGGTCAAGTGGTACAACAAGCAGATCTTCTCTAAGTTGGGCGTGAAAAGCCGCACCCTGGCGGTAGCCCGGGCGCGGGAGTACAGGCTCCTATCAGCATCCGAAGTTCCCCCGACTGAAGAAATCCGGCGGGCGGCGCACAACCTTCCTGCGCAGCTCACGTCCTTCGTAGGAAGGTCACAGGAGATCGAGGATGTCAAGCAGCTTCTCAAAACATCGCGGCTGGTCGTCCTGACTGGTCCGGGCGGCACCGGGAAGACGCGCCTGGCATTGGAGACGGCAGCCCAGCTCACCAGCAGCTACCGAGATGGCGCCTGGCTGGTGGAGTTGGCGCCGCTACGGGAAACGGCGCTTGTGCCAGATGCCATCGCCCAGGTGCTGCACGAAGGTATCCGCGGCAACGCCCCGGCGATCGAGATCTTGAAGCACAGCTTGCGAAACCGCCATTTGCTGCTGCTGCTGGATAATTTCGAACACTTACCCGAGGCGACGCCCCAGGTGAGCGAGCTGCTTGCCGCCGCAGCGCAGGTTAGCGTCCTCGCCACCAGCCGCGAACGCCTGCACATCTACGGCGAGCAGGAGTACCCCGTCCGTCCCCTGGAGCTGCCGGACCCGGCGCGCAAGGAAAACGCCGAAAGCATGCTGGAATACGAAGCGGTAAACCTCTTCGTGCAGCGTGCCAGGGCCGTCCAGCCCGGCTTCAGGATTGAGGATACACAGGTCGAGGCGCTGGCGCAAATCTGCATCCGCCTGGATGGCCTGCCCCTGGCGCTCGAGCTGGCAGCCTCGCAGGTGAAGTTCTATCCACCCGCAATTCTGGCGAAGCGCCTGCTTGAGAACCTGAGCAGCCTGCCAGCCGGGCCGCGTGATCTGCCGGCTCGCCAGCGCACCTTGAAGGCGACCATCCAGTGGAGCTATGACCTGCTGAGCGAAGAAGAAAAAACGCTCTTTACATTGCTGGCGGTATTTCACGGCAGCGCGACGATGGAAGCCATCGAAAGTATCTGCGCTCCTTACCTGAGCGGCAGCCTGCCAGAGCTGCTGAGCTCTCTCATGGATAAGAATCTGGTGCTGGCACGCGGGGGCGGAGGCAATGAGCTGCGCTACAGTATGTTGGAGACGATCCGGGAGTACGCCTGGGAGATGGTGCAGGTTGTCGGGATGGCAGATACGATCAGCCAGGCGCACGCTGACTATTACACCCGGCTGGCGGAGCACGCCGCTGGAGAAATCCGCGACCGCCGGCAGTCTTATTGGTACCCCTACTTGCAAGCCGAGCAGGATAACCTGCGCACAGCGCTCGCCTGGTCGCTGCATGGCAGCCAGTCCGAATATGGGATCCGGCTGGCAGCAGCATTGCGCGACTATTGGTATTACAACGGCTACCTGGTCGAAGGCCGGCGCTGGATCGACCTGGCGCTCGCTAAAACCACCCGGGACCAGCCTGCGTTGCGGGCGGGCGTCCTGCTGGCATCGGGCTGGAGCGCATCTGCCGATTACGATCCGAAGCGCGCCATCCCTGAGCTGAGAGAGGCAATCCGGCTGTACCAGTCCCTGGGGGATGAGCGCAATACCGCCTGGTCGAAGATCATGCTCAGCATTTGCTATATGAGCAATCTGAAGAAATACCAGAAGGGCACCGCACTATGTAAGGAGGGATTGGAAGTCTTTTTAAAGCTGGGAGACCTGCCCGGGATCGCCCAGTCTTACAATATCTTAGGCGAGCTGGCCCGCATGGTGGGCGATTACGAGGCTGCCCGGTCGTATTACGAGACCTGCATGGATGTTTCCATCGAATCCGGCGAGCAGATGCGGGTGGCGATGAGCTTTACCAACCTGGGTTTTATCCATTACTGGAAGAAGGATTTCCGCAAATCGGTCGAGTTCAACCGCCAGGCGCTTGAGATCATCCGCATGCTGCAAAACGATTACGGGCTGGCGACGATGGTCAGCTCCGCGGCTGGATCGATGGCTATGTTGGGTACCCCTGAGCGAGCAGCCCGCCTCCTGGGTGCATCCTTTGCTGTGCTGGAAGCCAACGGCTCCGCATTCCAGCCCAGCGACCTACCCGAGATCGAGGAGTATATCCGGATTACGAGGGAGCTCCTGGGCGTAGCAGCCTTCGATGAAGCCTGGGCTGCAGGGAGGGTGATGACGCTGGCAGAAGCCGTGGAGCTGGCACTGACCCCTGTGCCAGAAGCATAGTATGGCATCTTCGGGGCGATCACTGGCGTTCACTTTATTCTGACATCGGTTATAAAATCTCCAGGAGGGTTATGATGAAGAATCTTTCGGTTATGGTGCTCCTTTCGGTGATTTTCCTGGCTTCCTGCCAGCGCGCCCCGAGCGTCGTTCAAAGCGCTCCGAAGGTGATTAAGCAAGCTTCGCCTTATATCGATGATGCGTTAAATCTGATCGGACAGGCGGATGAAGCCGCCCGGGCTGCCAGCGGGTTCAGCGATGAAGCCTGGCGCGCCCTGCAAAACAACCAGTTCGACGACTGGTCAAGATACACACAGCAGGCAGATGAAGCTGCCGTGGAGGCTCAATCGCTCTTGAAAAAAGCCAGCCTTCTAGCTGCCAAGGTGCCCGAGGAGCAGCTCACGGACGACCTGCTCCAGAGCTTCCGCGCGGCGAACACGCACTCGAGTGTCTTTAATCTCCGCGCCTTTACTACTGAGTCAATGATCATCGACGATATGATGCGCAATCCGGGGAGCACACTCGCCCAGGACCGGCGCTTCCCAGAGATCGTCAGGGCGTATGCGTGCTTGCACCTCACCACGATCCTCTTCGAGGGGAGTACCCCAACACCTGATGACTATGTAGAATTTGCTGCAGATCAGGGGATTGGACTTGTGGACGGATTATTGGAGCTGGATGGGTACGCCAGCAAGTTCATCGATCTTGCGAAGGGTTTTCAAGAAGGCGAACCATTCGCTCAGCAGATCTATAAGGGGAAAGTGAACGAGTACTGCCAGGAGCTTCTCCAATAGACTCGCTTATCGAGATTCTTCACATCTACTTCCCTGGTTAAAAAGATCGACCCCTCACTTCGCCGCAAGTGAGAGGTCATTGGATTCATTTTTAACTTCGCAATAGATCTATCGTCCTTACGAAGGTTAATTCTTCAGCAAGGCTAAACTTATTACCTTGTCCCCTGGTTGCCCAATTACCTTCTTTTCCCTATTGATTCAAATACCCATCCGCGTAGATGACTTTGTTGAGCAGGATCTGCACCGTCTTCCAGATGGCGACCTGCTCCGGGTCGCTCATGTCCACGTCCTCGACGCTCGGTTCTTCCATAGCTGCAATGCGGTCGGCGATGCTCAGGTAGAGCCTGGCCACCGGGTAGGAGGCATCGCGCTGCTCGATGACGCGCACTGTTTCCTTCAGATCTTCGTCTAACGGGCTGGCGATCATCATCTGCAAGCCGACACCCATCAGCATGGCACAGTAGACGCGGTTGATCAGCGGGCGGTTCTCGTTCGGCACCGCGTTCGAGACGTTCGATAGTCCGACCGAGATGGTGGGCGGGGGGTCCCAGGCGTACTGCAGGGTGCGTACGGCTTCGATGAGATGCGGGCAGAATTCCTGGCAGCCTGAGACGGTCAGCACCAGGGGGTCGATGATCAGGTCGCTGACCGGTAGACCTATTTCCACGGCACGCGGGATCAGGGATTCGACGGCGATCGTGACGCGGTCATCGGCTGCTACCGGGATGCCCGAGGAGCCCATGGTCAGAGCGATCAGGCGGGTGTTGTACTTCTTCGCCACCAGAGGCACTTTTTCCAGACGCTCGGGTTCAGCCGAGGTGGAGTTGATGATCGGTTGGGCCTTGGTGATCTTCTTCAGACCGGCCTCAATGCCCAGCAGGTTGGTGCTGTCGAAGCTGAGCGGCACGTCCACTACTTTCTCGACCGTCTCCACCATCCAGGGGAAGACTTCCTCTCCGTCCTTCTTGCGCGGACCCAGGTTGAGATCCAGAGCCTGTGCCCCGGCTTCTACCTGCTTGACAGCCAGCTCCTGGAAGAATTTGGCGTCCCGTTCTGCCAGGGCGGCTTTGACCTTATCGGAAATGATGTGGATATTCTCGCCTAGGATGTACATGAGATCAACCTTTCTGTTGTGATTTACCGCACAGCCGCGGTGTAAGCGGAAGGCTTTTTTCTGTCACCGCGGAGAAACGGAGTGAACGGAGATTTCTATTGCAGATCATGGTGGAGTTTGTGGATTCCTAATCTTATCTTCAGAGCGCGAACTCGCTGTGTAGGTAGATATATCTTCTCCCTGGTATTTATTGAGGATGCGTTTTATGCCATGTTTGAGCATTGTCGTATTGAAGTTGATCAGTAATCCAACCTGCCACTCGCCGAGTTTCAGATAGGTCAGCAGCTGTGCTTCATGTATCGGCAACAATTGTTCGAGCGCTTTTATCTCAACTACAACTGCATCATCAACCAGGATGTCCAAGCGGTAGCCGCAATCGAGCCATCGCCCTTTGTAATTGACCGGCAGAGGCACCTGGCGCTCGTAGGGTACCGCAGTTATATCCAATTCATGGCACAGACACTCTTCGTAGGCAGACTCGAGCAGTCCTGGGCCAAGGACACGATGGACCTCAATGGCTGCCCCGATTATTTTCTCCGTGAGCTGGTTGGTGCCCATCTTTATCTTTTGAGATGACATATTACCCAAGGACACTCTCCACTATTTGCGATATTCCGCGCAATAAAGAACTCACGTCACCTGCCCGCAACGCATCCATCACAGCCCAGATAACAATTTTGTGTCTTTCTCCGTTCTCTCCGCTTCTCCGCGGTGAAAATGATCTTGCCTCACTCAAGCATCCTCTCCGTTCTGTCTGCGTCTCTGCGGTGAAAGTTTAAGTGTCTTGTCAGTCCTCGACTTTCAGGGCGGCGCGACCTTCGAAATCCGCCTGCACGCTCGGGAAGCGGTGCATATCGGTATGGGGCAGGAACAGGGCCGAGGTGAAGGCTTCGTAAAAGGTGTTGTCAGCGGAAAGCTCAATATAGGTCATGCGCCGGGCGATATCGTGGATGCGCTCACGTGCCTCTCGGTCCAGCAGAGCGTGGTAAGCTCCACGAATGGCGGTGTTGCCAAGGAACTGGAAGCGTTCCCATTCCATGTCCGGTAGTAAGCCGATCTGCACCGCTTTCTCCACATTGATGTACTTGCCGAACGAGCCGCCGATCAGCACCTGCTCAACCGCTTCCAGGGGCACGCCCACGCGGTCAGCCATGACCGTGAAGCCGGCATAAATGGCGGCTTTGGCCCTGAGCAGGTTGTCGATATCCACATGGGTGATGGATATGTCGCGCCCGTGGTAGCTCTGGTCGGCCCAGGCAATCACGTACTCCATACCATGCTCACCTTCGCGGATGCGCGGGTTGCCCAGGCTGGTGTTGAGATGCCCGCCCTTATCCAGCACCCCGGTCATGAACATCTCCGCCAGCAGAGAGATCAGGCCCGAGCCGCAAATGCCGCGCGGCCGCACCCCACCGATCACACGGTAGGTCGGCTCGTAAGTGATGTCATTGATCCACAGTTCCTCGATCGCTCCGACGGTGGCGCGCATGCCGTATATCACCCCGGCGCCCTCGAAGGCGGGGCCGGCTGAGCAGGCTACCGACACCAGCCAATCGCGCGAGCCGAGCACAATCTCACCGTTGGTGCCGATATCGAGGAAGAGCGTCAGCTTGTCAGTGGCGTTCATGCCGGAAGAGTACACACCGCTGGTGATATCCGCGCCCACGTAGGATGCCACACCGGGGAGGCAGTCCACCGTTGCCTCGGGATGCACATCCAGCACCAGCTCGCGGGCGGGGATGTTGGGCAGGGTGTTGACGGTGGTGACGAACGGAGAGAGGCGGATATTCATCGCCGGGATGCCCAGCAGCAGGTGCATCATGGTGCTGTTGCCTGCGATGGTAACCTTAATGATGCTGGTTTTCTCTACCTGGGCGCGCCGGCAGGCGGTATCGATCAGCCGGTTGATGGTCTCCACGATCAGCACGCGCATCTCGTCCATCCCGCCGTTCTTGCTGGCGTAGATGATGCGCGAGATAACATCCTCGCCGCGTGAGATCTGCCCGTTATATTCAGCCAGCTGGGCTTTGACCTCGCCGGAGATCAGATCCACCAGCCACACCGTGACGGTGGTGGTCCCGATATCGATTGCCAGGCCCATGAAAGGTGTGTCGTGGTCGATGTGCCCAGGCAGCAGTTCGATCAAGCGAGCCGGAGCGGTGGGATCGTTGCCTGGCTCGGTCTCATAGATGGCGGTCACACGCCAATCATCGGCGCGCAGGATATCACCGATCATCTGGAGCTGCTCCAGGGTGATGCTCAGGTTCTTGACATGGGCTTTCTGGCGCAGGGCGGTAACCAGGCGAGACCAGTCATCGGTTTGATCGTCCAGGGTGGGCGGCTTCAGCGTCAGCCAGGTACGGCGGATGGTCTGGTCGTGCCGGTAATCGTAACCGAGCGGGACGCTGACCTCGCCAGCCGTGCGGTCAGTGGTAAGCCGCCGCTCGATCTTCTCCTGCGGTGGGACGAGCACCTGCACGTCGCCTTCGACGACGGTTTGGCAGGCTAAAGCAAAGCCGGCTTCTACATCTCCCTGCGATAGGCGCAATGTGCTGCGCCGGCGCACGGTGCCCGAAACGATCTGCACCGCGCACCGGCCGCAGCGTCCCTGCCCTCCACATGGTTGCGTGATCTCGACCCCGGCCAGCTTTGCCGCTTCTGAGAGCAGCGTGCCGGTTGGCACCCGCACTGGCTCTGGAGCCGTATCGAAGGAGACGAGGTGATCAGCCATTCAGTCAACTCTCCCTCATCCCCTACCCCTTGCCCCTCCCCCCTCTCCCGATTTCGGGAGAGGGGAGAGGGGTGGGGGAGGGAGGTGAGGGGTTACCCCAATGCTGATTTATAAAATTTCGGTATGTCGACCGCTTCACGCGGGCCGACACGCACTTCCCAATCCGGCAGCTCGGCCTCCACTTCGCCCGAGAGCACAGCAACGTGCCCCGGTAGGACGATGCGTTTGCGGGTGACTTTATCGGCGATGTTGAAGGCTTTGACCGACTTGGCGATGCGTTCGGAGTCGAACTTGCCGGCGGCCCAGGCGGTCAGCACGCTCATCCCCTCCGCATCGGTCACCAGAAGCCAAGCTGGCAGTCCGGAGCTTTCCACTTCGTTTGCGACGCTGAAGTAGGTGATGCTGAAGTTGGTTGTCACCAGGACAGGCGCTTCTGGTCCGGGGTTGTTGATCTCGTAGATGCCGGGCTGCACCTGGATGGGCTTCTGCGGGTCAGTATAGATATTCTGGCGCAGTACCAGCAGCGGGTAGATCAGCTCGGGAGCGAAGCTCTCCAACACCACGAACCCAGCGTATTTGGTGATCGCCTGGGCTGCCCCGGCGGTGGTCTTTGGAAAGACGATGGTGGGGAAGCCCACGGAACGGAAGTTCTTCTTCAGCGCCAGGCGGCGGATCTGGATTTCGAAAATTAGCCCGGTGCTCAAGGTGTCGCTGACGGGGTCCAGCACCAGGTCTTCCACACCTTTGGCCTTGATCTTCTCGGTCAGATCTGCCAACTCGTCCAGCGAGGCGCCTTTGACAGCCAGGGCGGCTTTATGAGCTTTAGCGGCCTCCGCCATTGCCTCCCAGTTGGCGGAATCGGCTGCATACAGCATGGCAATCTCGCCGCTCAGGACTCCCAAACCCGCTGCGGCTGTAGCTGCATCGCCTGCCATCAAGATCAACGGGCGTTTGGTGGCGGAGCGCACAGCCTGGACGGCACCGGCAAACGCCCCGGGTGATCCGCTCTCGGCTGACACGGCAAAACCATCCAGGGTCAGCTCAATACCCACATAGTTTACCTTGTAGATGTCTGCTGGCCCGACCAGGGCTTTGATCTGGTCGGCGCTGAGCGTATCGCTGATTTTGACGAACACGCCGGGTTTATTATAGAATGTCTTCTCGTGGCGGAAGAGAACCACTTCATTGCCAGCCTTGACCTCCTGCGAATCCGACTTCAGGGTCACCAGACGGATGGGCGGTGCAGAGCTCTCAGCCAGCTGGGCTTTTGATTCTTCGCTCACGTATGGGCAGCTTGCCAGCTCTACCTGCTTGGCTGCCAGCTTCATCGCGAATGCCAGGCAGGTGGGGAAACCGCATTCTTTGCAGTTGGTCTGCGGCAGGAGTTTGTATATTTGTATTCCGGAGAGTGCCATAAGTGTGACTCCATTTTATTTTCACCGCAGAGAGCGCGGAGAGCGCTGAATATTTTTTATAATACTCTCTGCGAACTCTGCGTGCTCAGCGGTGAATCACTTCACGCAGGCTGAGGAACAGCCATCAGCTCGCTGATAGCAGCCTGCACCTGCCGGACGCTTTCAGGGTGGCGCAGGACGACGATGTCGGCGCCCGATTCGAGAAGCGTGGCGGCGGTGAGGACCTCGAAATTAATCGCCCTGGGCAGCCATTCTCCCCAGCTGGCAGGCACGCCCTGGCCTACCTTGGCCTCTTTGGTCTTCCAGGCCTCGAAACCGGGGGTGACGATCATCGGGAACTGGGTCATGCTGTCGCCCTGCAGGGCAGCCAGGCGCAGACGCTCCATAACCGAGAAGCCGTACTCGATGCCGTAGCCCAGCGAGCCTGTGGTGGGGTCCATCAATATACGGTCGAGCGGCAGGCCCATATCACTGACCAGGATATTGAGCTGCTTGGACAGGTTGACATCCATGGGGGTGCGGGCGCTGATCAGGTGTCCATTTGCCATCGCGGTAGCCACGATGGTGCGGTAATTTTTATCCTCACAGATGCCCAGCACCAGCCGCTCGCCCTTCGTGGCTTCAGCCACAGCGACCAGCAGCGTGTTATCGATCTCCGCCTGCCCGGGTCCGAAGACCAGCAGCGGCAGACCGGTGGCACCCAGCACCGCCTTGACAGCCGCCACAGCGTTCTGGGGCGTGTTGGGCTGGCCATCTTTATCGGTCAGGCTGAGCGCCAGCACGATCAAATCCGCGCCGGCAGCCTCGGCAGCCTGTGCCCACTTCGCCGGATCGTCGATCACCTCACTCCACTCATCCAGCAAAAGGGGCGACCAATCATCCGGGCGGCGATCTTTGATCTCCACAGCCACCACCGGGCGGTTCGGCATACTGCTCTCGAAGTGCATGAACGGCAGAGCGGTCTCACCGCCGACGGTGACAGTGTGAGCGCGGGTACCCCCTTCGGCAGCCGTGGCGCCTAAGACTACGTTGCGCACGCTGCCAGGCCATTTATCTTTCGGTATCTCAACGGGCATAGGCTTTTCTCCTTATTTGTTGATTTAACTCCTCACACTGATCCGTTAAAACCCGTTGAAACGGGTTTCCTCAGCCAGTGGAATCTACTGAATGGGTTTAAGATTATGCGAGGCATCGAATTCATTCGATGCAGCCGACCGAATGAGCTGTTGCCAGATTTAAGGAACAATCCACCTATCATTATCTTTCATTTTACACGCCTGTCAACTGCTAACATGCCTCACCCTTAATCCCGGAAGTGTGTCCATCTTTCAGGAAATTCCAAACGCTCTTTCCGGCGCACGCATGGCATTCCGAGACCCTGCGCTCTTTGCAGGGCCGAGGAATCCCTGACCCCTTGTTCTTTGTAACCCTGCCGGCAGGGAAGAGGCAACTAAGCCACAGGGATTTCTCACTGCGTTCGAAATGACAACTTGGCTGGTCTGGTTTTGCATGAAATTTTCGACCTGTCATCTCTTCCATTATACGGCATGGGAACGAGTATTTATCTCTTACCAACCTTGCGCCTGGCGTCATCTCTGCGCTGGACGAAAGTTTCAAGCGGCAGCTGGCGAGAGGCATGCATGCCCAGGTCGAGCAGGTCTGCGTCGCTCTCGGCTGCCGCGCAGCGCAGCAAGTGCCAGTAGGTGATCTGCGCCGCCGGATATTCGATGCCGCCGGCGTGGTGCATCAGGAAAAGGCAGCGTACACCCTGGTCGTGCATCAGCTGGGCAGCCGCTTCTATGGGGATATCCGCCGGGACTTGCGGAACGCCCTCGCGCATCACCTGCTCTGCAGACAGAGCCTGCCAGTCCGGGCGGTGGATGGCGCTCACGATCTCATCCTGACCGACCACCCCCAGGGCATGACCTTCTGCCAGGACAACCACTGCTTCACAGCCCTTCTCGAGCATCAGGCGCGCCAGGGCAGCCATGGGGGTATCCGGCGTGCAAGTCTGCACGCCCACCGTCATCAGGTCGCGCACGAGCTTGGGGGATGGATGTGGATCTATCAAGGCGAGTTCGGCAAGTGAGAGATTAGGAAATCTGGTCAAGATGCTGGCGAAGCCGGATTTCAGGGCACAGGGGATAAGGGATGTCGATCGTTCGAGCTCAGTCTTTCCCTTATCCCCTGGTTGCCTGATTACCTTATCCCTGATTCCTGTTATCAGAACATCGGATCCATCACCAGGGCCGGATGGTTATGCTCCTCCATCCAGGCCAGCAGCTCATCCACGCTGGTGACATTGCGCTCATCGGCAATCTTCTCTAACAGGTCCGGATCGCCCTCGCGCTCGGCAACCGCCTTGAATTCCTCTGCCATGGTGTTCTTCAGCACGCTGCTCATCCACACCACGCGCTTGAAGCCGCCGTCGGCATAGATGAATTTGGGGCTGATCAGGTAGAATTTGCCCACGCCCATCACACCCGGAGTCTGCAAGCCGCCGCCAGCGATGCCGGCCAGGGTGCTGAAGGTCATCCCGGCGGGCGTCATGCTGGTATCCTCACGGCTGACCACCATAACCCCGTTGGCTTCAGGGATGAGCATGACGATGCATTCGAAGCAGCCGCAGGCGGTCATGGGGTTCTCCATGATGGAATACATGGATACCTCACTCACCACGCCGTGCGAGCCGATCTTGGCGTAATCATTGGTGCCGGTCCAGTAGCCCTTCTGCATGTCGATCGATTTGCCCAGCTTGATGGGCTGGTTTGGACCGGTGGGATTGATGTTAAAGGAGGCTTTGCAGTCCAGCCAGTTATACGCGCCGCACAAACCCAGGCGCTCTGGGCTGACCACACACACGTGGTTGGGAGCGAAGGACTGGCACAGCGTGCAGGAGTAGAACTCGTCCACCCGGTCGTCGGTCAGGTCTGCCAGCCGCTTGTTGCGGTAATCGTAGGATGTGCGCGCCTTTTTCAGCCACTCGGCGTGCAGTTCAGGATCGGTGTAAATGGTCACCTGCACCTTGTCCACGATGGCGCCGAAATCGGACTGGTAGCGGGCGTGCAGGATCTTACCGAAATGCTCCAGGTTGAAGCCTTTGTCGGCTGCCGCGTTGGAGATGCGGATCCAGGCGATATCGCGCTGTCCGATGTGCTGGATGCCGGAAGCGCCGTTGATGAAGTAGTGGATCTGGCGCTCCAACACCGGCTCGAAGTCCTCCTGCATCTGTCGCCCAGCCACCTTGACCACAATGCCCATATCCATGGCGCCTTGCGGGGGTACATCGCCGAAGGTCGGGCCGACAATTTCCACCTTGCCATCCGTCACTTCGTCCAGGGGTGCCATATACAGGTATTCGAAGGCACGCGAATACTTGCCGCCGAACTCGACGCGCATATCCGTCTTGCGAACCACCTCGCCCTCGAAGGCCGAGCCGTAAGGCACCGGGACAGGCACATTGGCGACTTTCACTTTGACGCCGCGCACTTCGATGCACTTCTGCACCAGGCGCTCAGCGCGCTCCAGGTCGTCGGCGCCCTCGATCTCGTTGAACGGCATACTGACAACATGCTCGTAGCGGGTAATGCCGGTAGGCAGGATCTCGGGGATGACGGTGTCGGCGATCACGGGGAAGCCGTAGTTGATCGCCCCTGCGGCAGCAGCGTATTTCAAATCGTCCACTTCACCCAATGCCAGGACAAAGGCGAAAACGCGCTCGCGGTTGTAGAGCAGGATCTCCCGCGCCTGACCGGGTTTCAGACCACCGAAGGTCAGCGCCGAGCGGGTGGCGAAGCCCAGGGCATAGATGGCACTGATCGTATCCGTACCGAAAGGCACCGTGTAGGTATCGTAGCCCAACTCGACGCCTTCTTCCATGAGCTGGTGGATAATGCTGCGCCCGTTGACATTGCCCGACAGGAAGCACAGGATGTTGCGGCGCTGCAGCTCGCGCACGATCTTCACCGCTACTTCGTTGGACTTGGCTGCGCCGACGATGGCGGCAAAGCCGGGCATGCGCCCATCGACCAGCTGGATGCCCCATGAGCGCAGCTGGATGTCGTCGATCGGGCCGTTGAGGTGCCCCTCCAGACCGTTGCCGCCGGCGTTGCCGTTCGGATTGGTGAAGGCGGTTCCCCCAGCCAGGGTGAAACCGGGCATCGGCTCGGGCTGCAGGTCGTAGATATAGCGTACAACTTCGATGGTCTCGGCTGCCAGCAGGGTCGCCATACCCGAGTCGAGCGTCTCGCCCAGGTAAGGCGTCCATTTGCTGGCGGAGGGAATCGGGTGCAGCAGATTGCGGGCATGCTCAAGGATTTCGCTCAGCTGCCCCAGGGTCTCGATGGCTGTCCCGGTCATGCCGAGGATGGTGGGCAGGTAGTAGGCGGTGTTGGGGAATGACACCGGTGTATCGGGCCCCTTCTCCGCCAGGGCTTTATTGAGCATCAGCTCAGCCTCTGAAACCAGGGCGTTGGCGCCGCGGATGGCTCGTGTTGCAATGTATCTTGACATAAGTCCTCCAGGTCCTGATCACCTTATCACCTAATTACCTTATTACCAGGTAATCAGGTAATTGGGTAATTTGGTAATTAGGTCAATCTGCTGCCACGCCGTATAACGACTCGCGGCGCAACTCAACCGGCAGTTTTTCAAGCTCGAGCATGCGGGCATCTCCGCTGCGCCCGAAGCGCTCGGGATCATATTCGGGCAGACCCAGGGCGGCGCGCTTCTTGTCGATATGCTCCAAGGAGCGGCGGATCATCTCGTCGGGATCGTCGATGAACTCCAACTTTCCTCCCCATTGCTCTTCCCAGCCCTTACTGATGTACTTCAACACCAGATCGCTGTCCGAGACGCGATCGGGCATGCCGCTGACCGGCGAAGAGCCGCCGAAGATGACGTAAGCCCCGGAGGCGATGCAGTAGGTGGCGATCGACAAAGCTTTCTCGCTCATCCATTCAGGAGCCAATCCAACGGCGGGAATCTGGTCGATGTCATCGCCCAACCCGCCCTCTTCTGCCATCTGAGTTAGCACGGTGAGGATGCGGCTGTTATCGACGCACGAGCCCATGTGCAGCACGGGTGGGATGCCCACCGTCTCGCACACCTCGCGCAGCCCGGGTCCGACTTTATCAAGGCCGGCCTCCCCGAGCAGCAATCCGAGTTTTGCGCCGGCGATGGCGCCGCAGCCGGTCTCGACGACGAGCACATCCTGCTTGAGCAGCTCCTGGGTGACGTAGTTGTGCAGGTAGTCCTGCTTGGAGCGCGGGTTGTTGCAGCCCACAATGGCAGCCACGCCGCGGATGCGCCCCGCCATGATGGCGTCGTTAAGCGGTCGGAAGGAAGCCCGGTATGAGCCACCCAGCATGTAGTTGATGTACTCGTGGGAAAAACCGGGCACCAGGTCCTCTTTCACCTGCGGGATGTGCGTGGCGCCGCGATTCTTGTAGTTGTCGATGGCGGTCTTGAGGATCTGCTTGGCGATGGTGAGCGCCTTGTGCTCGTCGAACTGGATGTGCGTGGCGCCCTTGATGCGCACCTTGGGCGAAGTGGTGATGATCTGGGTGTGGAAGTTGCTTGCCAGGTTGACCAGCGCCTGCATGATGCACTGCACGTCCACCACCATGGCTTCCACTGAGCCGGTCAGGATAGCCAGCTCCTGGTGCAGAAAGTTGCCCGCGGCCGGGATGCCCTGCCGCATCAGGACCTCGTTCGCGGTGCAGCAGATGCCGGACAGGCTGACGCCTTTTGCGCCGGCTGCCATGGCGTATTCGATAATTTCCGGGTCCTGGCTGACAGCGACAATCATCTGGCTCAAGGTGGGTTCATGCCCGTGGACAACGACGTTCACCATATCGTCCTTGAGCACGCCCAGGTTGGCCTGTCCCAGGATGGGCGCCGGGGTGCCGAAGAGGATGTCCGAGATGTCGGTAGCGATCAATGAACCACCCCAGCCATCGGCGATGGCGGTGCGGATGGCATGATCCAGGATGTGCTCGGCGTCCTGGTCGTCGCCGATATGGGTGCGGTGCAGGCATTCCACCACTTCGCGGTCGATGCCGCGCGGCACGACGCCCTTCTCGCGCCAGAGCTGCTGGCGTTTTGCGGTGGCGCGTCGAGTAGGCGCAACTTCGCCTTTCTGCTGTCCGAACTGGGCAATATACAGGTCTGCCAGGTCGTTGGCGATCTCCATGGGAGAACGCTTCTCGATGGGTATCCCGTATATAGACGCGACGGTGCGCAGCTTGGCAACGTCTCGTATCACGTAGCCCTCCGTCTCCCCATTGGCGACAGCTTTGAGGGTTAACGCCATATCGCGGCCGTGGTCGGAATGTGCAGCAGCACCCGCAGCTATTGAGCGGATCAGGTTGCGCGCCTGGATGGTATCGATCGTCGCTCCGCAGACACCGGTCTGCCCATCCTTGGTCAGCCGGCAGGGGCCCATCCCGCACATCTTGCAGCACATCCCCGCCCCACCGATGTTGCAGGGCACCATGTCATCCGCCCTGGAAAAAGCAGTGCCAATGCCAAGCTCATCTGCACGGATCAGCATCTCCTGCGCCGCAGGATCGGATGACTGTTCCTCGTAAGATCTTTTGCCTTTTGCCATTGTTTTAATCCTCCTCGGGTATGTTGGTTTTCAGGGTACCCATCCCCGGGCAGGGCCAAAGCGGGCGTCCCTCGTAGTTGACTCGTTGTTGGAAGCTTACAATGGTGCGTGTCGTTTCATAGGTGGTGGTGTGGCGGAAAAAGCGCTTCTTCCCGCCATTGCCCTGAACAGCTTGCGTGCCCATCTCGACCGGGATGGGCAGCTCGCCGGAGTAGCCCGCCTGCTCTAACGCTGACTTGATCTGCTCCTCGCTGACCTTATCCGGGTCGTAGGTCACATCCACAAGGCGGAAAGCGCTGCTGGCATACACGTCTTCGATGCCAGGCATCTCGAGCAATATCCGGCGCACTTCGAGCACATGGTGGTCGCCGTACAGGGTGGGAAGATCGATGCTTAGTTTATTCATTGTCTCCTTCCTTGGTCTGAGCAGGGAGCCGAGATCGACGAATCTCTTCGCTCACTTCTCTACTCTCGTTTCATGTAATAAAGAAAAAACACCCAGTCTGGCTGTTTGCAGACAGCCGGCAGGCCGGGCGTCGTCCTCGGATGAGGGAGGCATATTTCATCATAGTTGGCACAACGTGGTCAGCAGTGGATATCCTCTGCCCGGCGATTCCTGAGCACCTGGATCTGAGTGTAGTATCCAGCCCAGGAGTGCGCCGGGGACAAACTAGAGAATTTTCTACCATACCAAATAACACCGCTAAGATCGCGAGTTCGCCATCCAATATAGCAAATATAACCAGCCTGCACAAGTGACATTTATTACTCTATTTATACGATTTGTGTTTTTGTTCTATTTATCACAAACAAAATATCAGGTGCAATGCACTTTTGGCTACGCCAAGTGCGTTGCACCCGGCAGCAGGCGCATCGTTCTGACCACAAGGGTGTTGTATTTGCCGAGATGGTGATGGGCATGGCAGACAAGATAATGCAGCGCCAAAAACCCAATTTTCAGACTTCAAATGGAGGCAGATATGAGCACGTTGATCGGATTGATAGTAACTTTTCTAGTGGCGGCGTTGGTGATCTACATCGTCAGCAGGCTCGGGCTCGGACTGAGCGTAAGCGGATTCGGAAATGCCTTTATCGCGGCCATCGTCATTGCCGTGGTGTACGCGATCATCATGTGGCTGCTGGGAGCGCTGGGTGTATCGCTCGGCGGAGGGCTCATCGGGGTGATCCTGACGCTGATCGTGGCGGCGCTGGTGCTATTGCTGAGCGCCAGGATCCTGCCGGGATTCAAGGTAGACGGCTTTACGGGGGCGATCGTAGCCGCCGTTGCCATTGCGGTTGTGAGCTGGATCATTAACTGGCTGCTTGGACTATTGGGCCTGTTTTAGGTCTGATCGACCGGATGAAGAATGGGTGGCTCAGGACTGCCAGTCCGGTTTTAACGAGGGGGAGTTAGTGCAAGAGGATAGGTGCAATGCACTTTTGGCTACGCCAAGTGCATTGCACCTGGTTGAGGACGATCACCAGCTCGCAATCAGGCTCGACCTCAACGAGCATGGTCTTGCGGACGTCAGGCGACTACCCGCCGGGGAAATGACCAGCGATCGCATCCCCCGTCGTCACGTATGCAAAGCCGAGGGCAAGGTTCAAGAGACTGGCGATGTGCATCTCCTCGTTTATCGAACCAGTTCCATCCGCCAGGAAAAACACCCGGTAGTCCCGGTAGTACGCATCCCGGGCCGTTGATTCACAGCACATGTTCGTCATGATGCCGGAAACGACGATGTCCTCCACTTTCAGGCAGCGCAGCACGGTCTCCAGGTCTGTGTTGTAAAAGGCGGAGTAGCGGTGTTTAAAGACGACCTTCTCGCCAGGCGCCGGAGCTAAGTCCGGATGAATCTCGCTCTCCGGACTACCTTCGAGACACTTGCCCTCCCACCACCACCCCATGATTCCGCTGTCGAGGTCATCCGGATGGTGGACGTGTCGGGTGTAGATCACCGGGCGGCCTGCCCGGCGAAAAGCGTGTATGAGGCGCTGCACAATGGGGAGGATCGCCAATCCGCCACACGTGTACGAGGGAGATGCTGGATCGAGGAAGAACCGCTGCATGTCGATCACCAGCAGGGCGCTGGCGGACACGTTCAATCGCATCGCGTGCGTGTTGTAGGGATAGATCCTCTCCAACCACGCCGGGACCTTAGATTCGATGTTTTCGACCGTTACATATGGCTCCATGACTGCTCCTTTGATTGTATCGCGGACAAAACTTCGGACATTCGGGTTTCAGGCACGTCATTGAGAGCTCGCAATGACCGCAGCTATGGATTGATCTCTTATTCTCTGCGATCCCTGCGTACTCCGCGGTGAGATTAAGAGATCACCGCGGATGCCGAAGGCAACGGAGTGAACGGAGAAGGGGTTACAGCAAAACCTTCGGGACCCTTCGTGTGACCTTTGTGTTCTTCGTGCTTCAATCTCTAACTTGCTCGGCTCGCCCATATTCAAGCCTAGGAGTCTTGACAAAGCATAAAGTGTTCCATCAGCCAAACGTACAAATTATAGAATAGTCTTGACGATACTTAGCCGTTCAGAATTGTCTGGTAGATCACGTCTACCCAGGGCGCAAACAGGCGGATGTTGGATAGCAGCCTGTCCAGGTGGGCCTGCACCGCAGCCTGGGGTACGCCAGCCGGCACATAAGAGACATACAGGGCAGAGGTTGTAGCAGCGGAGATGGCGCTGCGCGGCTCCTGTCCGTACAGCACGCTGCACACCAGCTGCTCAGCGTCACGCATGATCATATCGCCCGCTTTGAGTGTCCTGGTCGTCCCATTCAGCTGGGTGAAGGTCTCCAGCCCGGTTGAGACGTCGATGCTCACCGGAGGCTGGAGCCGGCCTGCATCGTGGGAGGCGGTCAGGATCAGGCTGTCCAGCTCGGCGGCGAAGCAGGCATCCACCAATGGGCTGACCGCCGGCAGCGATTTGCCTGCCAGGACTAGTGATTCGAGCTGCAATTGGACATGGTAGGTCTTGTCGAAGCGCTTGTAATACGCCCGGTAGGCTTTCAATACCTCCAGCTCCAGAAGATCGGCACGCTGCATGCCGGCATAGCGCTGGCGCAGGTGCGTCTCAAGCTGGCTTTTATGCTCGTCGAGCGGTGTGGACCGGTGTGTGTTGTCGGCGCCAGACACCAGCAGCAGCCCGATCTGTGCGCCGGGGAAAGCCTGCCGCCATGCGGGGGTTGCGGTCACCTGGGTCAGCATATGCTCCTCGATATAAAGACTCTCTCTCGGATATCTTTATCTTAGGTGTGGGGTGACGAAGCCACCACACACCTCAAATCTTCTAAAAGTATATTCTAAACCTATCGATCCGTGTTTTCCGTGATAATCCGCGTCCTGTACATTCATTCTGCCCCGCGCAGGCGCAAGTCCTATGGGACGATCCCGCGAACAGCCCAGGCACGCGCGATGAGGGGGATGGATCCATCCAGGGCGAACGGCAGCGAGAGGCGAAGCCTCTCCTGCAGCGCCCTCCGGCGGCTCTCACTGAGCGACATGGCATATCTGGGCGCTGGACCCTGGTTACCGAGAAATGGCGACCAGAAATCGTCGAAGTCCTTGAACTCCGTCCAGATGTCGATGGGGCGGACCTCGACGTCGGCGAGCCCGGCATCCTGGAACAGGTCACCCAGCGGTCCAGGATTGCAGAGGGGGAAATGACTCCCTTCATCCAGATCAGCGGCAGCGGGATCGAGCGCAGCGGCTGCATTCCAGAAGTGGCGCATAAACTGCATCTTGCTGGCATAATCCCACACATAGACGGCTACGAGACCGCCCTTTTTGGCGGCACGCTTCATCTCTGCGACGGCCTGGTTGGGATTCGGAACGAAATTGAGCACCAGCCCCGAGACGACAGCATCATAGGTGGACGTTTCTGCGGGCAAGGCCTGGGCGCTGCCAAGCTGAAAGGTTGCGCGTCTGTCGTTAATCTTCCCGCGGGCGTAAACAATAAAGCCCTGGGCGGGATCGACTCCCAGAACTGCTTTGGGATCGGCGATCTTCAGGATGGTTTGGGTCAAAGCGCCTGTGCCGCAGCCAACTTCGAGCCAGAGACTGTTAGGTGGGGTGTCCAGCCACTCGAGAAACTTACTGGCGACCAGCGGGCTCCAGCGCCCGACGTATGATTCATAGGCCTCGCCGAGGCCCCAAACTTCCTTTCGCTGAGAGGCGTCTTGGTTTTCAGTCATACCACTCCATTCACTAAACCATTAATCAATAAAGGAGTTACGCACTTCAGGGGTAGTTTGTGGTGTGTGCGGCGTAGCCGCCGCACACACCACAAAAATAATTTCCGGATAGGTTCTACGCATCGTCCGGGACTTCGCCCGGAAGATGAGGCCCCTACGGGGCAGTTGACAAATGAAATCATTTTCGGTAGGCTCGAATCATCCTGATCTGGCAGGC
>Ga0105095_10000464_pt1 | contig 19627 bp, 20 predicted proteins | sample PPLLak2March2015_2_FD_79180 | JGI IMG/M metagenome (GOLD analysis project Ga0105095, IMG submission 79180) | Freshwater sediment microbial communities from Prairie Pothole Lake near Jamestown, North Dakota, USA - PPLs Lake P8 Core (3) Depth... | ecosystem: Environmental > Aquatic > Freshwater >...
CAAATGCTTCCGCAAAAACCCGATGACAATTTAGTTGCCCAGCTTTTCCACAAAGTGGCCGCTTTAGGCCGCATTCACCCGGTCAAAGTGCCTGTTTCCTCAGGCTAATTGGCGAAGGTATTGCCAATGCTATAATTTTAGAAGTTGTGCAGTTGAGGGAAAAGTTGGGGTGTTTGGGCGGACGAAATCCGCCCAAACACCCCAGACTTCCATCCAACTACGTAAGTACTAAATTTTATAGATTTGTTCCAGGAGTCCAGCATGAAACTGTTGAGAGACAAGAATTTTATCAGCCGTTCACTGATCCTAACAGGTTTGATAATTCTGCTTTTTTCTTTAAGCGTTGATACATTTAAGGGAGGCGGACAACCAGCCTCCTTTGGATTTAGACAGGTCATCGGAATGGTACTTGGCTTTCTACTTGTCTGCTGTGGAACAATTTTTTTCCTGCGTAATTCGGATTCCAGCCTACGAGAGCTTATTCAGACCCATAAAACCTCACTGGCCGTCTTTATGGCAGTTGCGCTCGGCCTGTCTTGGTTGCTATATATCTATAACGCAGGGATCAGGTTTTCTCCTGATTCGGTAGCCTATCAGAGTTTTGCATTGAAAATGCATCACATTGCAGATTTTGATACTGGGGCTACTTGGCCCCCGCTTTATCCAATCTTAATACATATCGTAATGTATATTCAAAGATTTCCAGCTGGAGCAGCTGCAATTATTTCTGGACTTTCTATGATCGGGGTGTTGACCATTTTTGCTCTGATCCTTTGCAAGTATAGTAATGACGTTGCCCTGATCATCGTTTTTATTGCCAGTTTATTCTTCTGGGATAAATTCTTATACATTTATACTCCCGCATGGTCAGAACCTCCGTTTGCATTCATCCTGGTTCTCGCGCTTTTTTTGTGATCAAACATTATGAAAAACAACGCACAAGGGATTATTTCTACGCCTCTCTAATTATTGCATTAGCGCCCTTCATCCGGTATATCGGCCTAGCATTAGTCGCATTATTTCTTGGATATACTATATATTTTATTTTTGCCTTTCGGGTGAATAAACGCTCTTCAGTTGTCAAATATCTGCTACTTTCCACAATCTCTTTCTTGCCGATTGGATTATATCTATTAAGAAATTATCGGGACACCGGGACACTCACTGGTGAGCGACTACCTGCCAACCTGACGATATTTGGAAACCTAAACAGCGTCCTGGAGGTTTTTGTCCAAGATATCAACTTATATTTCAGGATCCTTTTTCTGATATCTGTAATTTTTTATGTGATTATCCTTTTCAACAAAAATCGAATCGGAAACACAAAAAACATATTCCCATCATCTTTCATTCTTATACTCTTCTTCTTGTACACATGTTTTATCCTGTATACGACGACTCAAGCCAAGGTTGATCCAATTGGGACACGTTACTTCGCCCCCTTATATCCACTCCTATTAATATTTACGTTTATCGGCTTAGAGACAATTCTTAGCTCAGAGCTGCCAGAGCTAGTCGGGTTCAGTAATATTCGCTTGTTCCGAATCGGTATCCTCAGTCTGATTTGCATCAGTTTGCTCGCTAACATCATTGGTTTCAACGCGTGGCTTGATAACATTTCAAAAAATAGATTCGTTCCGGTCTCACACACTGAAGCCGGTTTTAATTTAAGCCCAACATCATTAAACCTGAACAAATATTTCCATAGGATTCTTGACCTGCAAGATCAAATTCATGTTGTAGTTAGTATGGACTTCCAACTGCCATACGACAAATATTTCGGACCGGATATGTTCTATCGAGAGAGCATTTTAAGATCCTACAGCACAAACCGATTCGCCTTTGGGGATATCCAGGTGTATGATGACTATTGGGGCACAATCCGAGATTTTTCTCTCTCAATGCAAATAGATGGAGATCCAAAATTAATTAAATACCACAATACACCTCGTATAAGAAACGATCTCCAACTTGCCCTCTATCTTATAGAAATAACTGAGGAATACAACGCCGATAATATCACCTTAATTGTACACAATGAAAATCTACAATTTATCGGAGATGATGTACTCTTACCGACAATCGATGAGCATTTTGATTTGGTGTCTTTGGAATCTATTGACCCTTATCATGTTTACGAATTAACCATAAGCAAATGATTCATTGATTCAATTTATATCGCCGACGTTTGTACCGCTCATACCCTTCAATTGTAAAAGAGTATCGACCGTCTCCCGGTTGAGGTCCAATGAATTCCAATCCACTTCGTTAACCCAGCGGCATTCAGAGAACTCTTCATTCAAGTGTAACTGCTCGTTGATCGCCCGGCAGTGGAAAACCAGGAAGATCAGGTACATCGGCTGGCGGCTGCCATCCGGCAGGCGCTTTTCATAATGACCGTCCTTGAACAGGGCCGGGCGCACCTGGTCTACCTGTATGCCCAATTCCTCCCACAGCTCGCGTTGGAGGGCGGCGATCATGGTTTCCCCTGGCTCGATGCCCCCGCCGGGTAATCCCCATTGACCTGGAAAGACGCCCCGGTCAGCTGGCATTTTGCAGAGCAGCAACTCTTCCCGCTCATTCCATACCAGACCGACTGCGATAATGCGGATCATCGTGAGGCGATCTGGTTATAAAAAATATAAGATCTCAACAGTCGTCCACCCTGATTATTAACCCATCTGCGTCAGATAATCTACCAGCAGCCTGACCCCGAAACCGGTCGCCCCCTTGGGACAGTACGGCAGGTCTATCTCTGTCGTGGCTGTGCCGAGGATGTCCAGGTGCGCCCAGGGCACGCCCGGGGAGACAAACTGTTTCAAAAACACGCCGCCGGTGATGGGGCTGGCTTGCGAGCTGCCGGAGTAGTTTTTTAAGTCGGCTTCGTCGCTGTGCAGCAAGTCCAGATACTCATCGTCCAGCGGCAAGCGCCACAGGCGCTCGCCGGTGCGCTCTCCGGCGGAGAATAGGGCCGCAGTCAGGTCGTCATCCTCGGACATCAAGCCGGCCCGCAGCCTGCCCAGGGCGGTGAAAACACCGTAAGTTAAAGTTGCCAGGTCAATCAAGGCGCGCGGGCGGTAGCGCCAGGCGGCGTAGGTCAGGGCATCCGCCAGCACCAGCCTGCCTTCGGCGTCGGTGCTGGTGATCTCGACCGTCTTGCCGGACATTGTGCGCAGGATGTCGCCCGGGCGGTAAGCATCGGCGGAGATCATGTTTTCGGCTGCGGGGATAACACCCACCACGGGTGTGCTCAACCCGATCTGCGCCGCAGCATGCAGGATGCCCAGCACAGCCGCTCCACCGCATTTATCGTACTTCATGCTGGTGATGCGCAGGTGATCTTTCAGCATATAGCCGCCGCTGTCGAAGGTCAGCGCCTTGCCGACCACGACCACCGGCGGGCTGTTCTGGGCAGTATCTTGCCCGGGATACTCCAGCACGATCAACTGCGAGGGAGTCTGGCTGCCCAGACCGACAGCGATGAGGCCCCCGGCGCCCAGCTCAGCAAGCTCGGTCTCCCCCAATACGTGGCAGATCAGCCCATCCTGCTGCGCCAGGGCAGTCGCGCGCTCCGCCATCGAGAGCGGGTTAAGCACGTTGGGCGGCTCGTGCGCCAGGAGGCGCGCCAGGTTCACCCCTGAAGCGATGGCGGAACAGCGCCTCAGGCGTGCAGCAAGTTCAGGTTTATCCGCCTCGCAGAGCAGCTGGACGCTGGCTGCTTTGCGGTCCCTCTGCGCCGATTTATACCGCTCGAAGCAGAAGCCTCCTAAGAGCAGCCCTTCGCAAAATGCCTCCAGGGCTCCCGCCACACCCAATCCGTCCAAAGCATTTGGGGCAAGGCCGGCGCTTGGTGCACCGTGCTGGATGAGCCATCTGGCTCCCATACCGCCTGCCTGGCGAATTGCCTCCGCACTGAGCGCCTCACCCGGGCCAAGCGAGACCAACAAGCGGGGAGTCTCACCCATCCCTGTCACCAGCAGGCTGTCGCCCGCCTGCGGACCGGGATGGTTAATATCCGGGGGATGCAAAGCTGGCAGCGGGGAGATATGCAGCTCAACGGTCGCCTCTTCAGGTCCGACCGGCTGAATGTCTATTAAAGTAAAGCTCTTATCGGGATACACTGTTTCGATTAAAACCCTTCCAGGCGGCTCATATCGGCTACACCGCCTGCCAGGGTAGCGATGCCCTGCACCAGCGCCAGGCGGTTCTTGCGCATGGCCTCGTCTTCTGCCATGACCAGCACCTGGTCGAAGAAAGTGTTGATGGCCGGGATCATAGGCAGGAAGGCGTGTAAGAAACTATCCACAGAACCGGGCTGGCGCGGGGCTACCTGGCTGGTGCGCAGTGCGGCGTACAATGCGGTTTCGGCTGGCTCGGAGAAGCGACCGGGGTCCAGCGGGTATGTCTGCTCCAGGTCGCGGGTGATGCGCACGCAGCGGGCGTATGCGGGCAGGATGCTGCTCCAATCCGGTCGCCTGACCCACTCGGACAGCTCTCTCACCGCCCGGGCGGCGCGCGCCGGGTTGCTCCCCTGGACTGCCACCACTGCCTCCACCACGTCGTAGCGCCAGCCCTGCTCGAGCAGCACATTGCGCAGCCGTTCAATAATGAAGGTCATTGCGGCAGCCTGGTTCTCCGGCGTGGCCTGGATGGGCAGGTGCTGGGCTGCCTTGTCGAGCGCCGGGCGCAGGTCGAAGTCGAGATCCCAGGCGATCAGGTTCTGCACCAGGCCCAGGGCGGCACGCCGCTGTGCAAAGGGATCTTTGTTGCCTGATGGTGCCAGCCCGGCGGCGAACAGCCCCACCAGCGAATCCAGCCTGTCTGCCATGCCGACCAGCAAGCCGGGCTTGGTGCGCGGCGAGGCATCGCCAGCGTAGCGCGGCAGGTAGTGCTCGAAGATTGCATCCGCTACCGCCTGGGATTCGCCCGAGCTCCGGGCGTAATGCCGCCCGATGCTCCCCTGCAGGGAGGTCATCTCGACCACCATATTGGTCGCCAGATCGGCTTTGCACAGCTCCGCCGCACGCCGCGCGGCTGCAGCTTCCTCGGCTGTCAAATCCATTACAGGTGCCAGATCATCCACCAGGGTGCGCAGCCGGTGGACCTTGTCCAGCATGGAGCCCAGCTTGACCTGAAAGGTGAGCGTGTCCAGGCGCGGCAGGTAGGCTTCCAGTGGGCACTTGATATCCTCGCGCACAAAATAGGCCGCGTCGGCAAAGCGGGCCCGGATGACATGCTCGTTGCCATCTCTAACCACATCCAGTCCTTCGCTATCCCCGTTGCGCACGGCGATGAAATAGGGCAGCAGGTCTCCATCTCGCTCCACCGGGAAATAACGCTGGTGCTTCTTCATGACCGATATGAGCACATCGCCCGGCAGCTTCAAATGGGAGGTATCGAACGAGCCGCGCAGCGCCGTAGGCGCCTCCACCAGGTTGGTGACCTCTGCCAGCAGGGCCGGGTCCGGGGTGATCTGCCCGGAGACTTCGTTCGCCAGGGAGGTGATCTGTTCCAATATCACCTTCTGCCGACCGCCTGGGTCCAGGATGATTCCCTGGGCAGCCAGAGCAGCCAGGTAATCCTTTGCGTTGCGCACCGGGATCTCCTCCGGCGAGTAGAAGCGCAGGCCGCGCGTGGCAGCACCAGAAGCCAGCCCGGCATACTCGAAAGGCACGGTCTGCTCGCCGTACAGGGCCAGCAGCCAGCGGACCGGGCGCGAGAAGGTCACGTTCGAGCGGTTCCAGCGCATCGACTTGTCGAAGCGCAGCGCAGCCACCAGACCCGGCAGGGCACCCGACAGTACATCCACGGCTGGACGCCCCGCCTGGCGCACAACTGCCACGGCGTAGCGCCCACCGTCCAACTCCTGTATCTTGAGATCGCTGACTGCTAATCCTTTGCTGCGGGCGAAGCCCTCCGCCGCCGGGGTGGGGGTGGCATCTGGGTTGAAAGCGCGGTTGGCAGGCGGGCCTTTGAGCACCTGCTCCTGGTCGGGCTGGCGCGCGGCGAGGTCATCCACCATGACCACCAGGCGGCGCGGCGTGCCCAGGATGCGCACCTCGCCGTGCTCCAGGCGCAGATCACCCAGCAGCGCCGGCACAGACTGTCGCAGCTGTTCCAGGGCGGAGGTCAGGTCGCCGGCAGGCAGCTCTTCCGTGCCCATCTCGAGCAGGAAGTGTGTGGGAGATAGAGGGTATGATGCCGGGGGAAGGGTCGCGGGGGCCGCGGCCTTCGATGCTACCCGTATACCTTGATCCCTACCCCTGGCTGACTGGATTTCTTCCAGCCAGGGGAACTCCAGGCGCTGGCGCTGCTCCAGGTAGGTCTCTGCTACCTGGCGCGACAGGTCGCGCATGCGGGCGAAATAGCCCTGGCGCTCGGTCACGCCGATGGCGCCGCGTGTATCCAACACGTTGAAGGTGTGCGAGCACTTCAGCACGTAGTCATGCGCAGGCAGCACCAGCTGGTGCGCAAGGCAGGCGCCTGCCTCGGCCTCGAACAGGTCGAACATCTGGCGCAGGCGCTCCACATCGGCGACCTCGAAATAATACTTGCTGTGCTCCTGCTCGGCCTGCAGGTTGACATCGCCGTCGGTCAGGGTCGGGCTCCACTGGATGTCGCGAAAGCTGCTGACGCGCTGCAAGGCGATGGCGATGCGCTCCAGGCCATAGGTAAGCTCCACTGAGACCGGGTCGAGATACTTCCCGCCGGCTTGCTGGAAGTAGGTGAACTGGGTGATCTCCTGCCCATCCAGCCACACCTCCCAGCCCAGGCCCCAGGCGCCCAGGGCTGGCGATTCCCAATTGTCTTCAACAAAGCGGATGTCGTGCTGGCGCGGGTCTATGCCCAGGGCTTCCAGCGATTTCAGGTAGATCTCCTGCGGATTCCCTGGATCGGGCTTGAGGATCACCTGGAACTGGTAGTGCATCTGCATGCGGTTGGGATTTTCGCCGTAGCGACCGTCATCCGGGCGGATGGAAGGCTCGACGTACGCCACCCGCCACGGCTCTGGTCCCAGCACGCGCAGAGCAGTAGCCGGGTTCATCGTCCCGGCGCCCACTTGAGAGTAATATGGCTGCCAGATCAGGCAGCCCTGCTCCGCCCAGAAATTTTGCAGTGCGATGATAATCGATTGAAAATTGCGCGGTTGATCCATCCAGTCTCCATCAGTTATCCCGGCCCCGCTATACGGCCTGCCAAATACTCGACCGGCATCCGTAAGCTGCTCAGGGCTTGAGCCAGCCGAGGTAAAAAGCCAGGTACAGCAGAAGCACCCCAACCAGTATCAATGTAGCGGTCAGGCTGGCGACGATGCCATAAGCCTTGAACGGGTCATTTGGTTTTACCCCGCTCACCTTGCCAGTCTGCCCGTTGACCAGCACCCAGTACCTGTGCCCCCGGTAGCGGTACGAGCCCACCCAGAGCGGCAGCAGGACGTATTTGTAGGTCTGACCGCTCCAGCTCGTCGCGCCGCTCTGCAGGTTGCGTACCTGCCTGCCCACTTCGACCCGGTTGTGAAGCTGCTGGCGCACCCGGCGAGCGACTTTCTCGCGGGCCTTCAGTGAGGCATCCGCCAGGGGAATGTCGTAGGTCAATGCTGTCCAGCCTGCCAGGTGCTCGGGCTTGAATTCCACCACTTTCTTCAGCTCAAAGGGTTCCACCCGAGAGAGATCGATCTTCGTGAGGGCGCGCAGTCCGGGCACCAGCACGTCATCGAACATCTCGTATTCTACGCCGCTGCGCATCACCCAATCTGGACTGCGGCTGCCGCCCTGGTTCACTTCGCACGACCAGCCCAGCCCCAGGGTGCCATCGAAAGTCCAGAACGGGTAGTAGGCCGGGCGAATTGCGGAGGTGAGCGCTAATTTCCTCAAGTCGTCCGGGATGAACCAGCCGCGCCCCAGCCAATCGCGCACGCGCCGGGCGGCCGCCTGCTCGTCGAACTGCGCCAGGCCGATGGCCTGCGGCTCGACCAGCTCAGCCGTCTCGGCTGATTCGATCAGGCGCCGCGAGCCGCAGTAAGGGCATTCGCTGGCGGTGCGCCCGCTCGGCAGTGTGCTCACCGAGCCGCACTGCTCGCAGGTCAAACGGTGCTGCGCTTCGGCCCAGCGGTGGCCGCGCGTGGTGGGCAGGACGAAATCCAGCACCTGCTCGCTGCTGTCAGCGGCAGGGATATTCTCCGGCTGCTGCGCATACCCGCAAAACTCGCACAGCAGCGCCTCTTTCTCGGGGGCGAACTTCATCATGCCACCGCATTGGGGGCAGGTGAAAACCTGGGCGGTGATCGCCTCTTCTGGCTCTGACGGCGCCCGCGGGGCGACCCCCTGCCCTTCTTCGAGCAGGCGTGTGCGGTCGAGCTTATCGGAGAGCAGCACCAGGCCGCGCCGGGCGGCGGCGTTGCCCGGGTCGGCAGCCACGGCATGCTCCAGGTAGTCGCGCTGTTCTTCGGCATCGTCGGTGGTGGCAGAGAGCCACAGCCAGGGCTCCGGGTCGGTAGGCTTCATTTCTGTGGCCTTGAAGAGCAAGCGGCGCGCCTGCTCGCGGTCATTGCCCTTCACCGCGGCGATGCCGGTGTGAACAAGCTGTTCGTACTGTATTTCGTCGAAATCCATGCGGCGGGTGTAGCCGGGACGGTCCATCGAAGATATAGTTTAACCCCCCGCCTTCAGGCTGTCAAACAACTGCTGGTTTGCGGAGCCCTAATAAGTTGTTGTAGAATTACTGGGTTGTGTGGCTTGAGCGGCTTCGCCGCTCAAGCCACACAACCCAAACCTACAACATTTGAGTGCACCCCTGGTCTGAGGTATACTGTCGCTGACCAGGAGGGCCGATGGAATTAACTCTCACCATCCAACCAATGGGGTATAACGATCTGATCTTTGCGGCCGGATGCACCGCTGGTGAAGGTTGGGCTAGCGAGACGTAGGCCGAGTTCGAGGGCTTCTACAGGCATGATCCGCAAGGCTGCCTGATCGCCCGCCAGGGAGAGGAGCCGGTCGGCATCTGCATTGCCACGCCCTACATTCACAGCGGGTTCGTCGGCGAGCTGATCGTCAGCCCGCAGGCGCGCGGGCGCGGGATCGGGGCAGCGCTGCTCGACCACGCGGTTGCCTATCTGAAGGAACGCGGCGCCCGGACGGTATACCTGGATGGGGTGGTGCCTGCCGTCCCGCTCTACGAGCGCCATGGCTTCCGCAAGATCTGCCGCTCGCTACGTTTTTCAGGACATCTCCCCGGGCAGCTGTCTCCACTGGTGCAGCCTATGCTGGCGCGCCATTTGCCGGAAATATGCAGACTGGACCAGCAGGCTTTTGGAGACGAGCGCGGCACTTTCCTGGAAAGGCACTGGCAGCGCTACCCGGATTTGTGCAAAGTGCTGGTCGAAGATGGCGTGCTGCGCGGTTATATCACTGGCAGGCGCGGGGATGGATTTGTGGCCGTCGGACCGTGGGTAGCCGCAGAGATCAGCGACCCTCTGCCGCTCTTAGAAGGCCTGGCGTTGGAGGCGGGTGAGGCGCTGCTCAGCATCGGCATGCTGGAAAGCAATCCCCGGGCGGTGGAAATCGCCCGCCGGTTGGGGCTAAGTGAGCGCCTGGATAGCCCCTGGCGCATGGCCCTCGGCCCGGACGATGATCTGGGACGCTCGCCTCAATGCCTGGCAGTGGGGACGGCGGCAAAGGGCTGAAGGCCAGCGTACTCCCCAGAACCAACAAGAGGCCGGAAATCCGGCCTCCTATCGTCGCTCTTTTATGAAATGAACTTTCGTTCTGCTCTAATCGCCGTCTACCGGGCTGGCTGCCAGGGTCGGCGTCCCCGACGCATTCCCTGGGCTGGCGGTCTGGCCGCGCCCATCTTCCAGGTTCATGGCTGCCGGGATGAAGTAGCCAATCACGCCCATCAGCGCCGTGACGATCCCTCCGACCACGAACCAGATCTGCACCCCGAAGGTATCCGCAACCGGGCCGGCGATGACCAGCCCTAGCGGCGACATCGCTCCAGCAACGCTGTTCATCAATGTCAATACCCTGCCCTGCATCTCGGGCGCCACAACCGCCTGAACAACCGCCATCAGCGGACCGTTGGTGATGGGCATGAAGAACCCCACGACGAACATGGCGGCAACAGCCAGGGAATACCCGGTTGGCGGGGTAAAGCCAACCAGCAGGCTACCCAGGCCCATCCCCAATAAGCCCACCAGCGAGGTGGCGATGCGCCGCTTGAACCCGCCCCACACCCCCAGGAACAGGCCGCCGGCAATCACGCCGACCCCGAGGGTTGACTCAAGCCCGGCTAGCTGGATCGCCTGCCCCCCGAAGTGCTCCGTCACCAGCAGGGGCAACATGGCAAAGCTCGGGGTAAGCAGGAAGTTGATCAAAGTAGCCATAATGCCAATGATCACCAGGCCGGGCCAGCCGAAGGCATAGCGCAGACCCAGGCGGAAATCTTCCCACAGGCTGGTCTTGCTGGCAGCAGATGCAGAACGGTCGACCTCCGGCTGCGGTACAGGGATGAAAAACAGCGGCAAGATTGCCATCAGCGCCGTGCCTACATCGATAAACAGCACCCCCTGGACCGGCATTATGTCCAACAGCAGCGCGCCCAACGGGGCCGAGGCGATGTTCATACCGCCCTGCAGCATCTGGTGCAGACCTTGAATGCGCGCCAGGTGTTCCTTGGGCACCATCAGGGACGTGGAGGCCTGCATCGCCGGCCAGTGGAAGCCGCCCGCCGTGGAGCGGATGAACATCAGCACGTAAACGTGCCAGATCTCTACCCGCCCGCTGATGAACAGGAATGCCAGCAGCAGGGTCGCCAGGGCGATGGTGCTGTCAGCCACGATCATGATCATGCGCCGGTTCCACCGATCCACCAGGGCGCCGATGGGTGGGCCCAGGAGTACCTGGGGCAGCAGCCCGGCCAGGGAAGCCGTCGCCAGCACGGTGCCTGATCCGGTGGATTTCGTCAGCCACCAGATCAGGGCAAACTGGACCAGCTGGCTGCCCAGCAGTGAAAAGGCCTGCCCGCCCCATATCGTGAAAAAGCGCGGCGCCCAGCGTGCAGGTTTGCTTGCCTCAACAGTTTCTTCCATTTCTGCCATTCTCCTTTTAGCAACACCAGTAACGCTTGTCAAATCCATAAACCGGATTTATTTTTCCTGCAAATTTCCTGGCGTATTTTCAATATTATATTTGAAATATTAATATTGTCAATACATAATTTTCAGTATATTGAATACCTTATTAAATATTATAGAAATTACGCAGTTCAGGAGAAAAGTTTGGGTGTTTTCGTGTGAAAGCTGCTGCCCAGTTCAGCGAAATCAGCCCCGGTCGACCTTGCAAGGCGTGATAAGATTCTGTCTGGAGGAACAGCATCATGGTCATGCCAGTAATCCAATACGCGCCGGAGACCTGCGCCTGGTGTGCGGGCACCGGGAAATTTGGCGAATTCAAGGACGTTTGCCTGGTGTGCGGCGGACTGGGCAGCTTGCTGGTGGCTCAACCTCCCCGCAAGTGCCCGTGGTGTGATGGCACCGGCGTGGATGAATCCAGCGATTATTCCGACCGCTGTAAAATGTGCGGCGGGACGGGCTGGTCACACGTATTTAAACAGGCGCACTAGCTCATCCGCCGACGAACTTGGTCTTATAGCCCAGGGTGCGCAGCTTGGCTGCGACCTTATCGCGGTGGTCGCCCTGGATTTCAATGGCGTCATCTTTGACCGTGCCACCGCTCCCACAGTGCTGCTTGAGCTGGCGCGCCAGCGCCTGCAGGTCATCCGCTGTGAGCTGCAGATCGCGGATCACGGTCACCGTTTTGCCGCCGCGGCCCTTGCGGTCTCTCGAGATGGCAGCCGTCTGCTGCGGAGGAGGCAGGCTTTTGGGTTTCCGGCAGCGGCAGGGGTAGCTGCCGCAGCGCGGGCAGCGTTTGGCGAAATCCGGGTCCGTCGAGTAGACGGTGGGGCGGTCATCGATCTGCATGGGCAATCTCTTTCTGCATCAGCAGGTGCAGGCCCATTTTACCCCATCGCTGGAGCAAAGAGACGCCCTTGGAATTTTCGGTAGTGTATCTATTGTTCAGGAATTACGTGCAAAACCAGGCCAGCCTGACGTCATTTCGAACGCAGTGAGAAATCCCTGTAGCGATAGATGCTTTATCCCTACCGGCAGGGTTACCAGGAACAAGGGCTCAGGGATTCCTCGACCCTGCAAAGAGCGCAGGATCTCGGAAAGACATGCGTGCGCCGGAAACAGCGGATGTAATTTCCTGAAAGAAGGATACACAATCGAATTTTCAGCGATTGGTTTCGCCAGAAAATTCACCAAAAGTCAATGTTGACTCCAGCGGACGATATTATTTATACTATGTGCATGGGGGTGTGACCTTTTTGCACCCCGCCCGGGGGAACGGGTGGTAGAGGATATTGGAGGTGAACCGTGACCGAACACAGCCAGGTCCGTTCAGCGATCGATGCAAACAAAGCCAGCCTGATGAACCGGGAGAATGTCGTCGGTGTCGGTCTGGGAGAGAAAGAATCCAATGGGCAGAAAACCGGTGAGCTGAGCCTGGTTGTCCTGGTGCGCCGTAAGGTGCCCTTGGTCGGTCTGGACCCAAAGGCGGTGGTGCCCAAACAGATCGACGGCGTGAAAACCGATGTGGTCGAGGTGGGCGACCTGCGCGCTTTCCAGGCCCGCACCGATCGCTGGCGTCCGGCGCCGGGCGGGGTAAGCCTGGGACATTATAAGATCACTGCCGGCACCTTCGGAGCGGTGGTGCGTGACCGGGCAACCGGAGACCGCCTGCTGCTTTCCAACAACCATGTGCTCGCCAACAGCAATGACGCTGCGCCCGGCGACTCGATCTTACAACCCGGTCCGGCGGATGGCGGGCGGGACGGCCCGGATACCATCGCCCGCCTGGAGCGCTTCTGCCCCATCCAGTTCAGCGTCGAACCGGGCTCCTGCGGCGTCGCCCAGGCGATAGCCGATATCAGCAATGCCCTGGCAGGTCTGGTTGGCTCTCAGCACCGCCTGGAGTCCATCCGCGCCAACCCGCAGGCTGCCAATACGGTCGATGCAGCGGTTGCCCGGCCCCTGGATGGCCGCGACATCCTGGACGAGATCCTGGAGATCGGTACGGTGAGCGGCACCGTGGCGGCTGCCCTGGGAATGCAGGTGCGCAAATCCGGGCGCACGACCGGCCTGACCACCGGCGAGATCACCGTCCTGGATGCCACTGTCAGTGTGAGCTACGGTCCCGGGCGGCTGGTGACTTTTGAAAACCAGATCATCGCTGGGCCGATGTCCCAGGGCGGCGACTCTGGCTCCCTGGTCGTGGCAGCTGATTCGCTGCAGGCAGTCGGCCTGCTGTTCGCCGGTTCCGACCAGAGCACCATCTTCAACCCGATCCAGATGGTGTTAGACTGCCTGGGAGTGGATATATGAGCGACCTTAGTTCGGAAGAATCAGCCCGCCAGATGGCTACCGAACGAGCTCTGGCGGTCAAGCGCGCTTATACCGAACAATTGATGTCTAAGGCCAACGTGGTCGGGGTTGGCGTTGGATTCTGCCAGAAAGGCGGCGAGCGCACCGGTCAGGTGGGACTGGTGGTGATGGTCAGCCAAAAGCTTCCTCGGGCGCAGCTCAGTCCCGCCGACCTGATCCCCAGAGAGATCGAAGGCGTGCCCGTAGATGTCCAGGAGGTTGGCGAAATCAGAGCATTTTAATCAGGACAACACCCTCAACCGAATGTGCCTTTAAATCGGTCAGCGGACCAATTGCTGTTCTCTAATCTCCATTCTCAATTCTCGCCTCAAAAAAGGAGCATATCATGGGCGAAAGTGTGTACAAATTAATTGAGCTGATTGGCACCAGCAGCGAATCGTGGGAGAAAGCAGCCGCCAACGCGGTCGAAACCGCCTCGAAAACCCTGAAAGATCTGCGCATTGCCGAGATCACGCAGCTTGACCTGCAGATTGAGGATGGCGAGGTGCTCGCTTACCGGGCCAAGGTAAAACTGTCCTTCAAGTACCACGCCGACGAAGACTGATCGAAATCGCTACGCTTGCCTGCGGCCGGGCTGCTGCGCCTGAATTACTGAAAAGGCGCAGCAGCCCGGCCCATCTGGCAGAGAAAGCAGCCAGTATGGATATCGGCATCTACCGCCAGCTTTTAGAACAGTACGTGCGTGAAGCCGTACAGAACAGCGATGGGACGCGCGCCGGGATCCTTGAGTATTTAAGCTCGATCAAGGTGTCCGGTCCGCTTGTGCGCAATAAGGTTGAGAGACAAACCGCCCTCAAAGAAGCCATCAAAGCCTTCGAGGAGCACCGCCACTGGCCCCTGGAGATCATCTTCTCGCATCTTGGGGTGGAGATCAAGAAACCCGGCTAGCCCTGCCCTATCCAGCTCACGAAAATTGAACTTTAGCGCCTCACCTGCGTATACAGTACAGGATGGCTGGTGAAACGCTGCCGCCGCCTATCCTCTAACAGAAAACAGGCAGCAGTGGAGGTGGCTGAAATGGGTGTGATCAAATTTTTCATCGATCTGGTCCTGGGCATCGTGGGGCTGGTAGTCAGCCTGGTGGTCGGGGTGATCGGGCTGGTGCTTGGGCTGGGGTGCACGGTTGTCGGTTTGGTGGTGGGCGGTGTAGTGCTGCTCTTGCTGCTGGCACCGCTGGTGCTGCTGCTGATGCTGTTCCTGTAAGCCTGCCTTGCCGGGATAGGGTCGAGTGGGTGCTCCTCTCCCATTCGACCCTGTTTTTTTAAATAGCGATTGACAAAATCACTCTTTCGGATTAAATTAGAGTTATCTGACCGGGATAATCTAGAATGGGGTTTTTTATCATCGGTGTCCATCTACACAATCTAAAGGAGTGACTATGAATCGACAAGTACGTTTCCGCTATGCGGCTGTGCCTTTGTTGGCCGTTTTGCTGCTACCCTTCCTGCTTTCAGCGGCAGGACAACCCGGTTTCCGCACCAGCCAGCCCGCCATGTTGCAGGCGACCGCCCCCGGCAGCGCGGTGACGCCGATCATTTCGGTCGGTGATGTGCTGCCCAACGGCTACCGGTTCGAGGCGATCCCGGACGGCATCGGTGTGACACCGAACGGCAACGGCACGCTGGACGTATTCGTCTCCCACGAGACGTCCTTGGTGCCGTTTCCCTTTAATTCAAACATTGCCGCCTGTACTGAGGCAACCTGTCAGTCAGATTTCGACAATGCCCAGGTCAGCAAGCTGCGCCTACACCAGAAATCCATGGGCGTGATGCAGGGCTGGATCATGGTCGGCAGCGATCAGAACTACCAGCGCTTCTGCTCCGCCTCTATCGCTGGTGAAGAAGCCGGCTTCAAGCATCCCATCTTCTTCGGCAACGAGGAAGCCACCGACTTCGTCTCGCCCCCACCGCTGCTCGCCTGGCCGCCCGATCCCAACAACCAGCGCCAGGCCGGGCTGGTGGTGGCGCTGGATACCGTGAACGGTAAGACCTATGAGCTGTACGGGCTGGGACGCCTGAACCACGAGAACACTGTGGTCATTCCTGGCTACGAACAGGTGGTAGCCTTGACCGGCGATGACACCTTCAGCGCGCCCTCGGCGCAGCTCTATATGTACCTGGCAAGCTCCCCCGACGATTTCCTGGCGGATAACGGCAGCCTGTATGGCTTTGTATCCGACAACCCGGCTGTCAATGACTACGGCGATCTCACCGTTGGCGATTCAGTCAGCGGCCACTTCCTCCCCGTGCCGCGCGACATCGCCGTCGGTGACCAGAACGGACTGGAGAATTGGTCGAATGCTAACAACGTCTTCCAGTTCATCCGTGTCGAGGATATCGCCTTTGACAAGAACAACAACCATATCGTCTACCTGGCGGATACCGGCGAGCCGCGCGCCATCCCAGACCCAACCACCGGGCGCCTGCGACGCGGCCCCAGCGGCACCCAGGGTCTCTACCCCAACGGACGCATCTTCAAGCTGGTGCTCAACGACCAGGATCCTACAATAGTAGACAGCCTCTCGATCCTGATCAACGCTGACGCAGGCGACTACAACAACCCGGCCTCCCTGCATAACCCGGATAACCTGGACACCAGCGCAAACAGCCTGATGATCCAGGAAGACCCGGGCAGCCATAACGGCTATGCCCCAGGAGCCGGCCCTAACGCCCGTGTCTGGCGCTATGACCTGGCGAGCGGGAGTCTCAGCGTGGCTGCTGAGGTAGACCAGTCGACGTTACCTGGCGCCAGAGCTGGCACCTGGGAGTCGTCCGGCATTCTGGATGTCTCCGAGTATTTCGGCCCCGGCGCCTGGCTGGTCAACGTCCAGGCCCATGGCCTGTTCGTGGAAACAGAAACGCGCACGGTTACGCTTCCAAACGGAGCTTCAGGGCCTGTATTCTTCAAACGTGAAGCCGGGCAGCTCCTGCTGCTGGTTATACCGGGCTCTTGACGAATTCTCCAGAGGAGTTCTGCGGTGAGATACACCGCAGAACACCTCAATTTTTTTCCACTCCCCAAGGATGCTGGCGAGGCTCAAGGTGTCCACTATTCCCTGGGGCTGGTGCGCTGATATCGGATTATCAACCAGGAGCAGGCGGTGAATAAAGATGTCCAACGTTTCATGGACGCGGTGCCAGAGGACCAGAAACCACACTTCAATCAGCTGCATGCGTTGATCATGAGCATGTATCCTGATGCGGAGATTGTGATCTCGTACCAGGTGCCGACTTACAAAGTGAAGTCAAGATGGGTAGCCCTGGGCTATTGGAAGGGAGGGGTCTCGATTTATACCAACAGCCCGGAGCATATCGCAGCATTTAAGGCGCAGCATCCAGCCGTCAAGACCGGCAAAGCCAGCATCAACTTCAAGCTGACCGAGCCGCTTCCGGTGGAGGCCGTGAAGAAGGTCATCCAACACGCCATCGAGGGGTCAGGCTGAGCAGGGCGATCAATAGAAAATTTATACAGCCATCTGATTTGATGCGCAAACGCATTTACCTCCCTTTCCAATCCGGTAAGGGAGGTGTCTTTTGTTATGGAACCCTTGCCCGCCCGCTGGTGTATGTCAGTTAGAGATTGGATAATCCGGTGGGCTCACCAACGGATTTAACCACCGATGCCGGAGGCACGCAGAGATCACGCGGAAAACCATATTTCGGCCTCTGTGGACTCCGTGTGCTCCGTGGTGGCGCCTTTTCCTTGCCCATGCTGTCAGCCGCCCCCATCTGGTAACCATAAAGGAAGTGTTATCATGCGAATTCTTGCCATCCCTCGATTGCTCTTCGTCCCCCTGGTGCTCGCCTCACTCACTGCTTGCCGCACAGCTTCCGCCGTGCCGGTACCTACAGCGACAGCGGCGGTCAGGCCCGGCCCCACTCCAACTGCAACGATTGCCAGGGATACCTGTCCGGTTACTGAGGCCGAGTGGCTCAAACCACCGGAAGATGCCGCGGTCAATGATCCGCCTGCCTTTGGGTACTACTATGTGAATGATGACCTCACGATTTGGGCCTCCGCCGGTTGGATGAGTACGGAGGAGAAGGTCCTGCGCTATAGTGAAGAAGGCATTAAAATGGGCTGGTTCCGCCCGGCAGGGGCGGAGTTAGAGATCACCGGCCGGCGCCTCGATGGGCAAGCGCCCCCACTCGAGGCGCACGCTTCCTGCTGCTATCCGACTCGCTTTCAAGCCTCAGGTGTATATTTCCCCACGGGTGGCTGCTGGAAGATCACCGCCCGGGCGGCAGAGAATGAGCTCTCTTTTGTCGTCTGGGTCGAGCCCTGAGGCAGAGTCCTACACGTATTTGAATACGATATCTCCTCTTCGCACCGTATCGATCACCTTGAGCGCCACTTCTGTGCCTGGACCAGCCGAGGCGATCTTTTGGTGCTCGATCTCCATCGAGACGACCTGTTGGTCAAAGTCGGTGGTGCGCCCGAGGATGTGGATCGTGTCTCCGACTTTCAATTCTCCGCTGAGTTCTAACACAGCTACACTGAGATGGTTATAATAATGGGTGACTTTGCCAATTCGAATGTCCATTGCCCAGTCCTCCAAGCATCCGGAGTACCTAACAGGTTATGTGGAATAAAGCGATGATCTTGCCGTCCGATTTGTTCCACTTGAGAATCGCCTCTGGTGTTGGCAGCAGCAGCACCTGGCATTTATGTTTTTTGAAATAATCGGCCGCCTCATCCGACAGCTTGACCATCCCGGTCTGACCCGTCCCGATGATCAGCTGCTCGGCCCCATCCTCGAAGATATATCTGGCTTCGTCTGAAGAGATCATATGGGAAGTGCCGTAGACCGCCTTAGATAATTTCTTCTTGCGTTTCTTTACCTCCCCGTTCAGGCGTATAATGACGTCGTTCTCGTGCGTCTCCCCTGCGATCGTGATCGAGCCGAACCGGGTTGCATCGATTGTGGGTTTCATGTTTGGTTTTATCCTTGCGAGTCAGATAAGCGCCTGCGACCAGGCCGCCCCTCTCTCTTCAGATATGTTTATAGCAGGATTTTATGCGCAGTGCAATAACCATTAAACACATCCTCCGCCCGCCCTCACTCATCGTGCTGCTGAGCGTGCTCGGCCTCCTCCTGGTGAGCTGTTCACGTGCCCCGGCTGCGGTGGTTCCGTCCACTATATCGGTCCCCGCCTCGCAGACGGGCGCCTACTGGCCCACCGCAGGCTGGCGCACCTCCTCCCCCGAAGATCAGGGCATGGACTCGCAGAAGCTGGCAGATATGCTGGACGCGGTCCAGCAAAAACACCTGGACTTACACAGCCTGCTGGTCATCCGCAACGGCTATCTGGTCAGTGAAACGTATTTCGGTTCTTATCAGCCAGATACGCCGCACGAGCTGTGGTCCTGCACCAAGAGCTTCGTTGCCACCCTGATCGGCATCGCCATCGACAAGGGCTACATTGATGGGACAGACCAGCGCATAATCGACTATTTCCCAGGGCAGGTATTTGCCAATTCCGGCGCGCAGAAAGATGACATGACCCTGGAGGATGTGCTGACGATGACCACCGGTCTGGATTGGCAGGAAACCGACTCGGCCTTTCGAGGGATGTACCAGAGCCCGGACTGGGTTGAGTACGTGCTCGATCTGCCGATGGTCCAGCCGGCAGGGAGCGGCTTCCGCTACTGCTCGGGATGCTCGCACCTGTTAACTGCCATCCTGCAGAAAGCTACCGGCATGAATCCGCGCGACTTTGCCGAGCAGCACCTGTTCGAGCCGCTCGAGATTTCGAACGCCCGTTGGGATACGGATTCGGAGGGCGTCCCCATCGGCGGCTGGGGGCTGCAGATCACCCCGCGCGACATGGCAAAACTGGGCTACCTGTACCTGCACGGCGGGCAGTGGGATGGAGGGCAGATCGTCTCCTCTGGCTGGGTGGAGGCAGCCACGCAGAAGCACGTGGACACCGGAGACGACTGGGGCTACGGATACCAGTGGTGGACCTATCCTTCTTATGGGGCATATACAGCTATAGGGCTCTATGGACAGGTGATTTTTGTCTTACCAGATGATGATTTGATCGTCGTTGCCACCGCAGATGTGGACGGGAGCGATGCAATCTTCCAGCTGATCGAGCAGTACATCATCCCACCTATGGA
>Ga0105095_10000465_pt1 | contig 19590 bp, 12 predicted proteins | sample PPLLak2March2015_2_FD_79180 | JGI IMG/M metagenome (GOLD analysis project Ga0105095, IMG submission 79180) | Freshwater sediment microbial communities from Prairie Pothole Lake near Jamestown, North Dakota, USA - PPLs Lake P8 Core (3) Depth... | ecosystem: Environmental > Aquatic > Freshwater >...
CCAGCAGCAGATCGTGTTCGTGAACACCGCGAGCGCCAGCGGGGCGTTTCTGGCCGCGCTGGCGAAGCCGAACCGCGTCGTCGTCACCGCCACCAAGTCCGGATTCGAGCGGAACGAAGCGCAGTTCGGGCAGTATTTCGTCGAGGCCTACTCCGGCGACGCTGGAGATACCGACAAGAACCGAAGGGTCTCGGTCCTGGAGGCGTTCGAGTACGCGCGGCTTCGGGTCGCGGGTTACTACGAAGAAGAGAACCTGCTCAGGACCGAGCACGCGCAGTTCGACGACGACGGGGACGGCACCGCGGTCGCGGAGCCGTCCAAGCAGGAGGGCGCTCGGGCGGGGGCGTCGTTCCTGATGGGCGCCTCGGCCGTGGCCGAGGGACTCTCGCCCGCCGACCTCGCGTCCGATCCGGAGCTCGCGCGTCTCGTCGAGAGCCGGCAGGAGCTCGAGGGAAGGGTCGAGGCTTTGAGGCTCCAGAAGGACTCGATGCCGGAGGAGACCTATCTCCAGGAGCTCGAACGGCTCCTCCTCGAGCTCGCCTCCGTCTCGCAGCGGATCGAGGAGCGGTCGAAGCCGTGAGCGCCCGCGCGGTCCTCACCGTTCTCGGCCTCGGGGTCCTCGGCTACCTCGCCGCCGTCCGCGGCCCCGTGGCCGCGTCGCCCGACGAGGGGCACGCCGCTCTCCGGCAGGGCCGCTACGCCGAGGCCATCGAGGCGTTCGAGAAAGAGTCGACCGCGAATCCCACGGCCGGGCTCTATCGAGGGTGGGTTTCGGCCTTGAGGCTCACCGGGGCCTACGACGAGGCCCTCTCCGCCATCCAGGCGTTCGAGAGCCGGGAGCCGGCTTCGGTCGCGCTCGCGAACGCTCGCGGCGAGGTCCTCTACGAGACCGGACGCATCGCGGAGGCGCGCGAGGCTTTCGAGAGGGCGGTCGCCGGACGTGCTCCCGACGCGCTCACCGCCGAGCTCAATCTCGCCGTCCTTCTCTACGAAGAGGGGGCGGTCGACGAGGCCATCGCCCGATTCGACCGGTTCATCGACGTCTACAACGGAAGCTCGAGCCTCTCTTCGGAGGATCTGACCGCGGTCGCGATCGCCTGCAGGTATCTCGGCGTCACCGACCCTCAGCTGTTCCGCGACGCCCTCCGCGCTCTCGACGAGGCGAAGGCGAAGGATCCCTCGAGCCTCGCGCCTTCGATCCGCGCGGGCGAGCTCTTCCTCGAGAAGTACAACAGCCCGGACGCCAACCAGAGCTTTCAGGAGGCTCTGACGGTGAACCCCAATCACCCCGAGGCGCTCCTCGGGCTCGCGCAGGTGATGGACTTCGACGGCTCTCCCGAAGCCCGGGTGCTCACCGAGAAGGCGCTTTCCGTGAATCCCCGATTCGTCGCCGCCCGCGCGTTTCTCGCGGAGCAGCTTCTCGGGATCGAGGACTACGATGGCGCCCGCAGAGAAGTCGAGGCGGCCCTCGAGGTGAACCCCGTTTCGAAAGACGCCCTTCCCATCCTCGCGGCGGCGGAGCTTCTCGGCGGAAACCAGGACGCCTTTCGCGCGGTCGAGGAGCGCGCGCTCGCGCGCAATCCGAAAGACGCGTTCTTCTACAACAAGCTCTCGGAAATCGCGGTGAACAACCGCCTCTATCGGGAGGCGAGGGACTTCGCGGCGAAAGCGGTCGAGCTCGACCCCCGCTCGTTCGAGGGCCACGGCTTTCTCGGCCTGAACCAGCTCCGCCTGGGCGACATCGAGGAGGGAAGGAAGAGCCTCGAGCGGGCGTTCGAGGGCGACCCCTACAACGTCTGGATCAAGAACACCCTCGACTTGATGGATACCTATCCCGACTACGTCACCACCCGGACCTCGAAGTTCGAGATCGTGATCGAGGGGAAGGAGTCCGATCTGCTATCCGTCTATTTCGAGCGGATCGCGGAGGAGGCATACGAGTCGCTCTCCGAGAGGTACGAGTTCCGTCCCGAGACTCCGATCCGGATCGAGGTCTACCCCTCCCACGGGGACTTCTCCGTCAGGACCCTCGGCCTTCCCGGGCTCGGGGCGCTCGGGGTCTGTTTCGGGCCGGTCATCGCCGTCGACTCGCCTTCGGCACGCCCCAAGGGGCAGTTCAACTGGGCCTCGACGCTGTGGCACGAGCTCGCGCATACCGTCACTCTCGGCGCCACCGACCACAAGGTGCCCCGGTGGCTCTCGGAAGGTCTCTCGGTCCTCGAGGAGCGCCGCGCCCGCCCCGGCTGGGGCGACGACGTGAACCTGGCGTTTCTCGCCGCCTACAAGCGGGGGAAGCTCCTTTCGATCGGGGAGCTCAACAACGGGTTCATGCGCCCGACCTATCCCCAGCAGATCGGGATCTCCTACTACCAGGCATCTCTCGTCTCCGAGCTCATCGAGCGCGATTTCGGAATCGTAGCGATCCGCGACATGCTGGCCGGGTACCGGCGCGGTCTCGCGACCCCCGAGGTCTTCCGGCAGGTGTTGAAGATGGAGCTCACCGAGTTCGACGCGGCCTTCGAAGGCTATCTCAAGGAGCGGTTCGACGCCCAGGCCAACTCGCTTCGCTTGCCGCCGGAAGAGATCGCGGAGGGGGTGCCCGCCCCTCCGGTCACCCCCGAGGAGCTCCGCGCCCGCGCGGAGCAGGACGAGTTCGATTTTCTCGCGCAGCTCGAGACCGGGCGGCAGGCGCTCGAGGCGGGCGAGACCGAGCGCGCCGAAAAACACCTCGAGCGCGCCAAGTCGCTCTTCCCCGAGTTCGCCGAGGCCGGAAGCCCGTACCCGCTTCTCGCCCGGATTCACGAGGAGCGGGGGGATGACGAGCGCGCCGCGAGCGAGCTCCAGAAATTCGTGGACCTGAACGAGTACCACTACGACGCCCACCTGAAGCTCTTCGAGCTCTATCAGAAGCTCGGGAAGAGCCGCGAGGCGGCGTCGATCCTCGAACGGGCGCTCGCGATTTACCCCTTCGACGCCGACGCCCACCGCAAGCTCGCCGCTCTCTACCAGGAGCTGGGGCGGAAGGACGACGTCGTCGTCGAACGAAAAGCGCTCCTCGCGCTCACCACCGACCGCGCCCAGGGTCTCTACGATCTGGCGCTCGCGTACTACGAGGCGGGTGACACGGGAAGCGCCAAGCGGGAGCTCCTCCGCGCGCTCGAGCTGGCGCCGGGCTTCAAGGAAGGCCTCGCTCTTCTGGTGAAGCTTTCCGCGGGGAGCGGCGAATGATGCGCTTCCTCGCGGTCTCGCTGCTGCTTCTTCCGGCGGCGCTCCCCCTCGCGGCGAGCCGCCTTCGCGAAGCTTCGGCGAGCCTCGCCGTAGCGCGCAGCGCGGAGGCGGGCCGGTCGCAGGGGTTCGACGTTCCCTACGAGAACTTCCCGTACAACGGCCACTTCACGTTCGTACGCATCAAGTTCGAGCCCACCCGATGGGGACGCGGTCCCTACGCATGGGGACTCGACCTGAAGTGGAACCACGACTATCCGCAGGGCGAGCGCAACCTGATGACCATCCTGCAGCACCACACGACCATCGCGCCCAACATGGGGAAGGGCAACATCTACGCCCTCGACGACCCCGAGCTCTTCAAGTATCCCTGGGCCTACCTCTGCGAGGTCGGGTTCTGGTATCCCACGGACGAAGAGGCGGAGAGCCTGCGGACGTACCTCTTCAAGGGCGGCTTCCTGGTGGTCGACGACTTCATCATGGATTGGCAGTGGGAGAACTTCCGGGAGCAGATGGCGCGGGTGCTGCCCGGTTACGACCTGGTTCAGCTCGACGTCACCCACCCCATCTTCGACTCGTTCTTCTATATCGAGACTCTCGATTTCACCCACCCCACGTTTCCCGAGGCCAAGCCCGTCTACTTCGGGGTCTTCGAGGACAACGATCCCACGAAGCGACTGATGGTCATCGCCAACTACAACCACGATATCGGGGATTACTGGGAGTGGTCGGGCTCCGGCTGGGTCCCGATCGACATCTCGAACGAGGCCTTCAAGCTCGGCGTGAACTACGTCATCTACGGAATGACTCACTGAGTCTCATTGAGGAAAGGAAACCCCCTTGGCTGAAGAAGGAAGAGTCGCCCTCGAGTCGGAAGACGATATTGCCCTCGCCGATCGGATGAAGGGAGCCTACGGGACCATCACCAAGGAGCTCCGCAAGCTCATCGTCGGCCAGGAGGAAGCTCTGGAGCAGGTGCTCCTGTCGCTCTTCGTCGGGGGCAACAGCATCATCACCGGCGTTCCCGGTCTGGCGAAGACACTGATCGTGCACTGCGTCGCACAGGTGCTCGACCTGAAGTTCGCCCGGATCCAGTTCACGCCGGACCTCATGCCCTCGGACATCACCGGAACCGATCTGGTCCAGGAGGACCCGCAGACGGGAAGACGTGAGCTGGTCTTCATGCCGGGGCCGATCTTCAACAACATCGTCCTCGCGGACGAGATCAACCGCACCCCTCCGAAGACCCAGTCGGCGCTCCTCGAAGCGATGCAGGAGCACCGGGTCACCATCCAGGGGCGCACCTACACCCTGGAAGAACCGTTCTTCGTCTTCGCCACCCAGAACCCGATCGAGCTCGAGGGAACGTACCCCCTGCCCGAGGCGCAGCTCGATCGCTTCATGTTCAACATCATCATCGACTACCTCCCCGAGGAGGACGAGATCGCGGTGGTGCGCAATACGACGTCCGTCCAGAACTACCACTTCGAGAACGTGGTCAAGGGCGAGGACATCATCAAGTTCCAGACGCTGGTGCGCAAAGTCCCGGTCTCGGACGCCATCATGAGGTACGCGGTGAGCCTCGCCCGCACGTCGAGGCCGGGCGCGGAGGGCGCCCCCGATTTCGTGAACAAGTGGGTGGAGTACGGCGCGAGCGTGCGCGCGGCCCAGTACATCGTCCTCGGCGCCAAGGCGAGGGCGCTGATGCAGGGGCGCTACCACGTGGGCTACGAGGACGTCCAGGCGCTCGCCCGGCCCGTGTTCCGCCACCGAATCCTCACCAACTTCCACGCGCAGTCGGAGAGAGTGACCTCCGAGCGCATCGTGGCCCAGCTCCTCGAGAGCGTTTCGACTCCGAAGTCGAGGATGTAGGGGGAGAACACCTTGGCCCGACGCTCCGACCGAGCGGATTCCGCGAGCGGAGGCGATCGCATGTTCCGCTTCGTCGACCCGCACGTTCTCGCGCGGATCTCGAACCTGAGCCTCCTCGCCCGCTCCGTGGTAGAGGGTTTCATCAGCGGCCTTCATCGCTCGACGTACCTGGGAAGATCGGTCGACTTCGCCGAGCACCGGGCCTACATGCCGGGAGACGACATCCGCCGCATAGACTGGAGGCTCTTCGCCCGCACCGACCGCTTCTACGTGAAGGAGTTCGAAGCCGACACCAACACCAGCTTCACGCTGCTGCTCGACGTCTCGCGCTCCATGAGCTTCGGAAGCGAGGGGCTCACCAAGCTCGATTACGCGCGGTTCCTCGCCGCGTCGCTCGCCGTCTTCTCCCAGAAGCAGCGCGACCGCATCGGAATCGTCACCTTCGACGAGGACATCGTGGAGTTCGTGCCCCCCTCGGCGAAGCATCTGGAGATCGTGCTCCATACCATCGACCGGGCGACGACGCAGAAGCCCAGCGACTATCGACGGCCGCTCCTAAAGGTGGCGGAGGCGATTCACCGCCGGGGCATCGTCGTCCTCATCTCCGATCTCTACGACGAGCCCGAGTCCATCCTCGATGCCGTCAAGGGACTCCGCTACAAGGGGAACGACCTCATCGTGTTCCACGTGCTCGATCCCGCCGAGCTCCGCTTCCCCTACGTCGAAGCGGCGAGCTACCAGGACCTGGAGACGGGAGAGGCTTTCCCCGTCATTCCCGACTACCTGCGGGACGAGTACCGGAACCTGGTGCAGGAGCACGTTCGGAAGCTCACGCGCTCGCTGGGCGACAATCAGATTGACTACTCGCTTCTCGATACCTCGACGCCCCTGGACTACGCCCTCTTCCATTACCTCGCGAGCCGCGAGCGCCTGACGAGGACCCGATGAGCTTCCTGGCGCCGGCGTTCCTCCTGGGCGCGCTCGCCCTCGCCGTCCCGATCATCATCCACCTCACGCACCGGGAGAAGAAGGACGTCGTCCCCTTTCCCTCGCTCATGTTCCTTCGCAAGATTCCCTATCGCTCCGTGAGAAGGCAGAGGCTCAGGCACCTGTTCCTGTTCGCGCTGCGGTGCCTGGCGCTCCTCCTCGTCGCCCTCGCCTTCGCCCGGCCGTTCTTCGAGTCCTCGCGCGCGTCCGCCGCCTCGGCCCTCGGGCCGCGGGAGGTGGTGTTCCTCATCGACCACTCCTACAGCATGGGATACGAAGATCGGCTCTCGCGGGCGAAGGCGGAAGTCGAAGGCCGGATCCAGTCCCTGGGCGGCGAAGACCTGGCGTCGGTGGTGGTGTTCTCGGATCGAGCGGAGATCTTGAATCCGCCCACGTCGGACAAAGCGACGCTCGGGGACGCGGTCGCGGGCATCCAGCTGTCGGCCCGCGCCACGGGCTTCGGCCCCGGCCTCAAGCTCGCGAAGAGGATTCTGGACGAGTCCGAGCTGTCGCGTAAAGAGGTGGTACTGGTGAGCGACTTCCAGCGGCTCGGCTTCGAGGACGAAGACGACGACGTCTGGCTTCCCGCGGGGACGGCGCTCACCCCCGTCGACCTGAGCTCGGCCGAGGCCGAGAACCTCGCTCTCACCAGCGTGAGCCTCGAGCGCGACGAAGCCTCGGGAAGGGAGCGGCTCACCGCCGCGGCGCGGGTGACTCGAAAAGCTCCCGCCGACGGCTCACCGATCGCGAGCAGCATCTCCCTCGAGATCGACGGCCGCTCGCTCCAGACGAAGCCTTTCGAGCTCGCGCCCAACACATCGGCCACCATCGGCTTCGATCCCGTGACCATGCCCGCGGGAGAAGCCCGGGGGACGATCCGGATCGAGGAGGACGCCCTTCCGCAGGACAACGTCTATCACTTCGTGCTCTCTCCCGGGCAGGCGCTCTCGGTATTGAACCTCGAGGAGGGCGCTCGCCGCACGCGGCGGAGCTTCTACCTCGAGCGGGCGCTCGAGATCGGAGATCGGCCCTCGTTCCGAATCGGCTCCAAAGCGCTCTCGCAGCTCCGGCCTGCCGACCTCGCCGGGACGGACGTCGTGATCCTGAACGACGTGCCATCGCTCTCCGCGGGCCCGGCCGGTCTCCTCTCCGAGTTCGTGAAGAACGGAGGAGGCCTGGTCGTGGTTCTGGGCGAGGCGAGCTCGAGGAGCTCATTCGCCGAGGGAGCGTCGGAGCTCTTTCCCGCGGCGCTCGGAGGCGTCGTCGACCGCGCCCGCGATTGGGGCGGAACGCTCTCGTACCTCGACTACGGAAGCCCGGTCTTCGAGGTCTTCAACGCGCCTCACAGCGGAGACTTCTCGGGGGCGAAGTTCTTCCGTTACCGCGCCTTCGATTCCGCCGTGAGCGAGGGAGTGCTGGCGCGCTACGACGACGGAGTCCCGGCGCTGGTCGAGCGAAGGCTCGGCTCCGGACGGGTTCTGGTCTGGACCTCGACCCTGGACACGTTCTGGAACGATCTCGCGCGCCAGCCGGTCTTTCTCCCCTTCATGCACCAGCTGGTGAAGCACGCGGCCTCCTACGCCGAGGCGAGCTCCTGGCACACCGTGGGGGAAGTCCTCGACGTCGATCGTTACCTCGCGATGGTGCTCGAGGGGGAATCCGGGGACGGCGCTTCGGGACGCTCGTTCGATCTGGTGGTGACCGCTCCGTCGTCTCGAAAGATCATCCTGCCGCGGACCGACGAGCGCGCGCTACTTCCGCTGGAGGAACAGGGCTTCTACGACATCCGCCGCGCGGGAGCGGGGGGCGGAGCTTCGTCCTCGAGCGTCGCGGTCAATCTCGACACCGCGGAGTCGGACCTCTCACCGCTCGATCCCGAGGAACTCGTGGCCTCGGTGACGTTTCGAGAGACCACCGAGGCCGGAGCGGTGGGCTCCGAGGCGAGCGACAGTCGCGAGGCGCAGGAGGGCCGTCAAGGCTACTGGTGGTTCCTCCTCGCGGGGGCGCTCCTCCTCCTCGCGACCGAGACTTTCCTCTCCAACCGTCTCTCGATGGCGGCTCGCTGAAGGGCTATACTGACCCAAACGACCCCGGTGGAGTAGAAGCCATGCAAAGCATCCTGGGAACCGAGGGCTACCCGCAGCTGATTCGTGTCGTTCGCTACGTCCGCAGCCGATGGCGCCTCAGGAACGTGCTCAAAGGGGTCGCGTTCCTGATCCTGTTCAGCCTGGTGGCGTTCGCCGTCTCCGCCTACGGGATGGAGCATTTCCGCTACACCACCTGGTCGGTCCGGCTGTTCCGGGTCTTTACCTACATAGCGCTCCTCGGGCTCTTCCTGCGATTCATCTACCGGCCTCTCTCGAAGCGGGTCACCGACGATCAGGTGGCGCGCTACATCGAGGAGCACGATCCTTCCCTGAAGGAAGCCATCTCGACGGCGGTCGAGGTCGGGCGCCCCCTCGAGGGCGCCGGGGATAGCCGGCGGTTCCTGTCGCCCGGCCTCATCGACAAGCTGGTCAAGCAGACGGTCGAGCGGTGCGAGAACATCGACTACGGGCACGCCATCGAGCAGGACGCGCTCAAGCGGAGCTCGGCGGTGCTGTTCGGAGTCGCCGTCGCCGGGATGATCGCGGTGCTACTGAGCCCCGGATTCCTGCGGTACGGCGCTTCGCTCCTCCTCAACCCGCTCCGGAGCGCCCAGGCGGCGAGCCCCTACGCGATTCAGGTCCAACCCGGGAACGCGGACGTTGCCCGCGGGGCGGACCAGCTCGTGACCGCGGAGCTCTCCGGTTTCGACAGCGAAGACATCGAGATCGCGATGAAGCTCGAAAGCGGCGACGCGGAAGGCGCCGAGGGCGAATGGAAGCGCTGGCCCATGACCTACGACGAAGCCGAGGGTCGCCACGCGTTCATGATGTTCGACCTCGAGTCCTCGACCGAGTACTTCGTCGAGGCGAACGGCGTTCGCTCGGAGCGCTTCCGCATCGCCGTCTCGGATCTGCCGTACGTGCGCCAGATCGACCTCGAGTACCTGTTCCCCGAGTACACCGGGCTCTCTCCTCAAATAGTGGAGGACGGAGGCGACGTGGCCGCGCTCCGGGGCACGCAAGTGAAAGTCCTGGTCCATCCGACCGTCCAGGTGCCCGGGGGCTCGCTTTCGGTCGAGGGCAAAGAGCCGGTGCCGCTCGAGCCCGGCGAGGGCGGAAGCCTCTCCGCCACCCTGAACGTCGACGCCGACGGCTTCTATCGCATCGAGCTCCAGGGTTTCGACGGCAACTCGCGCCCCGCGTCTCCGGACTACGCGATCGAAGTTCTCTCGGATCAGCCGCCGTCGGTCTCGATCACCAAGCCCGGCCGGGACTCGAAGGTGAGCCCCATCGAAGAAGTGTTCGCGGAGGTGAAGGCCGAGGACGACTACGGTCTCTCCAAGGTGGAGTTGGTCTACTCCGTCAACGGATCGGAGGAGAAGACCGTCCCGCTCTACGGAGGAGGGCAGAAAAAGGAGATGGTCGCGGGCCACACTTTCTTCCTCGAGGACTTCGGCCTCTCGCCCGGCGACTTCATCTCGTACTTCGCCCGCGCGACGGACGCCGGCGGCTCCCGGATCTCGACGACCGACATCTATTTCATCGAGGCGCGACCCTTCGATCGGCGCTACAGCCAGGCGGAGGGCGGGATGCCCGGAGGCGGCGGCGGGGGGGGAATGGAGGGAACGCTCTCCGTCCGCCAGCGCCAGATCGTGGCGGCGACGTTCAAGCTCATCCGCGACAAGGCCGAATACGCCAAGCGCGACTGGGAAGAGAACCTCACCACCATCGCCCTCATGCAGGGACGCCTCCGCGAGCAGGTGGAGAACCTGCTGAGACGCATGAGCAACCGCGGGATCACCGAGATGGACGGGGAGTTCGCGACCATCAGCGAATCGCTGAAGAAGGCTCTCGAGGAGATGGGGCCGGCGGAGGAGAAGCTCGCCGCCAAGGACCCGGATGATGCCCTGCCGCCCGAGCAGCGGGCTCTCCAGCATCTCCAGCGCGCGGACGCGATCTTCCGCGACGTCCAGGTATCGTTCCAGTCGGGAGGAGGCGGAGGAGGCGAACAGGCGGCGAGCGCCGAGGACCTCGCGGACCTCTTCGAGCTCGAGCTCGACAAGCTGCGCAACCAGTACGAGACCGTGGAGCGCGGCGCGCAGCAGTCCACCGACAATGAAGTCGACGAGGCTCTGCAGCGCCTCCAGGAGCTGGCTCGGCGCCAGCAGCAGGAGAACGAGCGGCTGAAGCGCCAGGCGAATCGTCTCCAGAGCCAGGGAGGCGGAGGGGGCGGAGGCGGCCAGAAGGACCTCGCCGAGGAGACGGAAGAGCTCGCCCGCAAGCTCGAGCGGCTCGCGCGGGAGCAGTCCCTCCCCAACCTCGAGGACACGGCCCGGCGGCTGCAGCAGGCGGCCGATTCCATGCGTCGAGCGGGAGCCCGGGGAGAGGCGGGAGCGCTCGCCGAGGGACTCTCAGCGCTCGACAAGCTCAAGGATGCCCGTCGGCTCCTCGACAAGAACCGATCCGTGCGCCTCGAGCGGGACATGGAGGACGCGCAGGAACAGATGGAGCGAATCCAGTCCCAGCAGGAGCGCGTTTCTTCCGAGGTGAACCGCCTTTCCGAAGAGGGCGCGGAGGGCGGAGGGGCCTCCGGAGAGCGCGTGCAGCGGATCTTCGAGCGCAAGGACGAGCTCGCGGAAGAGGTGGCGAACCTCGAGTCGCAGCTCGACCGGATGGCTCGCGAAGGCCGGAGCGAGCAGAAGGAAGCCTCGCGAAAGATCCAGGACGCCGCCAATTCCATCCGCGACAGCAAGCTCAAGGAGAAGATCCGCTACTCCAAGGGAGTCGTTCAGGGCCGCTCGCCCGAGTACGCGCAGAACTTCGAGCAGCTCATCGGAGAGGACGTCGAGAACCTGCGGCAGAAACTCGAGGACGCGGCGGGCTCGATCGGCAAATCCGAAGAGACCAAAGTGACGGAAGCCATCGATCAGACCCGGGACCTGGTGCGAAACCTCGAGTCGCTCTCGGAGCGCATCCGCGAGAGGGGCGAGCAGGGTGAGTCCGGCAAGGAAGGTGAGCGGGGCCAGCGGCGCGGCTTGAAGCCCGGCTCCCGCGGCGAGGAGCCCGGCGAAGGGGAATCTCCCGAGGGAGCCGAGGGGAATCGCAGCGAGGGAGAAACCTCTCAGACCTCTCCCAGCTCCCAAAGCGGTGAGGGATCCGAAGGAGAGCGCGAGGGCTCCGAAGGCTCCGAGTCGCGCCAGGCGGGATCCCAAGCGGGGGGCTCCGAGCCCACGGGCTCGCAGGAGGCCGGAGGCGGCGAAGCGGTCGTGGGCTCCGGCTCTCCGGACGGCCCCAATTATCAGCCGGGCGCGTTCTCGACCGAGGAGATCCGGCAGCTCCGCCGCGAGTTCCGCGAGAGGGTGACCGACGCCGAGAACCTCCGGCGCGAGCTCGCACGGCAGGACCTCGACGTGCCGGATCTCAGCGAGATCATCCGGCGCATGGAGGAGTTCGAGAAGAAGCAGATCTTCCTGAACCCGCTCGGCCTCGAGAAGCTCGAGGAGGACGTTCTCGCCGACCTGAAGCAGTTCGAGTACTGGCTGCGGCGCGAGCTCGAGGGGATCGGCGAAGAGCAGCTGTTCCTCGCGGGCTCGGACCAGGTGCCGGCCGACTACCGTCAACTGGTCGAGGAGTACTTCCGCTCGCTTTCCCGAAGCAAGAACTGAACGTTTCAGGCTGTTGGCAACTCGCGGGCCTGGTGGTACCCTCGAAGGGTAAGTTTTTCCTCAGCCCGGGGGGTTGTATGAGAATCTTCCGAATCGCCTGTCTGCTGCTCGTCAGCCTTTCCCTTCCGCTCGTCTCCGCCGGGCAGAGTCTCGGCAGCGCCGCCAAGAAAGAGCGCGAGCGGCGAGACAAGAACAAGAAAGAGGGCGTCGTCGCCCGTGAGTTCAGCGAGGAGGAGGTCTTCGGCGAGAAAGAAAAAGAGAGCGCTCCGGAAGGCGAGCCCGGTGAGCCCGCGGAGGAATCCGAATCGAGCGGCGCGCCGTCCAGCGGCGCGGGTGAGGCAGTGATTCCCGGCGTGGATTCCAACCTCGAAGACTCCGACGAACGTTATCAGAGGGAGAGCCGGGAGCGACAGCGCAGCGAGGCGGAGTGGCGGTCGAAAGCATCGAACGCGCGGGCGCGCATCGCCGCGGCGCGGGACCGGGTCCAGTTCTTCGAGGGACTCCACCTGGGACCGAACGAGTACTACGTCGACGAGAACGGGAGGACCGTCGTCGAATCCGTCGAGCAGCTTCAGCAGATGACGCGGGAAGCGAAGGCGGAGCTCGCGTCCGCGGAGCGCGACTGGAAGCAGATGCAGGAGGAGGCCCGCCGCGCGGGCGTTCCCCCCGGCTGGCTGCGCTAGAGCGCTAAAGCAAGGTTCCGGCGGGCACGACCGCGCCGGCCTCGATCGAGACGCCGTCCCCGGCCACGACCCCGAGCCGCTCGATCTCCGGCACCACGCGCTTTCCCTTGACGTCGATCGCGAGCTCGCTTCCGGCGCGGCTTTCGGTGCGGGCCGCGGCGCCTACCGAGACCCCCTCTCCCAGCACCGAATGGAGGACGCGGGCGTTCGCGCCGACCACGACGTCGTCGAAAAGGATAGCCCGCTCGATCTCCGCTCCCTGCCCGATCCGAGTGCCGGAGCCTATCGCCGTCGGGCCGACGAGCCGCACTCCGTCCTCGATGCGGACGTTCGCTCCGAGGTGTACCGGTCCCTCGATGACGATGTCCCGTCCCAGAGTCAGGTCGCCGCGGCCGCGAAGCGAATCCCGGGTCTCGGCGACGAGGCCGAGCTCCCGGGCCCGGGCGGGGTTCTCCCACAGGAAGAGCGCCGCCTGCAAGACGTCCCAGGAGTAGGTTATCGGAAGCCAGAACCGTTCGATGCGCTTCGCGCGGACGACGCTCTCCTGGACCAGGCGGAGAACGAAGTCCGGGAGCTCGAGCTCGCCCCGGGGGCTGAGAACGATCTCGTCGAGGTAGCGAAGGTCGTCCTTTTCGACCGAGTACCCTCCGACGCTGCACCAGGCGTCCTTCGGCGGGTCCGTCGGCTTCTCGACGATGCCGGTGATGACGTCCCCCTCCATTCGAACCACGGCGCGGTTCTCGGGGTCTTTGGCCTGTGTGACGAGAAGTCCGCGTCCTCTCTCCCCGAGTCCCCTCAAGTCGTCCCGGTGGTAGAAGTCGTCTCCGTTCAGAACGAGGCAGCGGGAGCTCACGTGGGGCCGCGCCGCGAGGAGGGCGTCCGCGGTGCCGCGCTGGAGCTCCTGGACCACGTACCGGAGGCGGACTCCTCCGAAGGCATCGCCGAACCGGCCCTCGATCTGCTCTCGAAGGAAGCCCACGACCAGGAGGACCTCGTCCACGAGTCCATCGAGCTGACGGAGCTGATGCTCGAGGAGAGGCCGATCCCAGATGGGCACCAGCGGTTTCGGTCTCGTCGCGGTCAAAGGATGGGTGCGGGTCGATTTCCCCGCGGCCATGATGACCGCTTGCATCGACATCGATGGTAGCACGCCCGCCGAAGGCGCCCGAAGACGAAGAAGCGGGAGAAGGAGTAGACTAGGCGTCTAAAATGAGCACCGTCCTTCTCGAGACCCGGGAGTCGGAGCTTCGGATCGTGGACCTCGATTCCGTCCGCCCCTCGGAGCTCGAGGGGTTCTTCCGCCGGGAGCTCTTCCTCTGGAGGGACCGGCTTTCCTGGGACGTCTCCTCGGCGGTCACTGCCTTCCGGCGCGCCCTCGAGCGCGGAGGCGTGCAGGGAAAGGCCATACGCTGCGGTTCCTCGACCGCGGCGTACGGGTACTACCTCGTCGAGTCGGATCGCGGGGTCCTGACCGGTCTTGCGGTCGCCCCCGAGTGGCGGGGAAGAGACGTGGGCCCGCTCCTGGCGCGGGCGATGATTCGGGAGCTCGAGCTCCGGGGAGTCTCGCGCATCGAGAGCCAGTTCCTGTCGTTCGACGCGTCCTGGCTCGTGCCCTGCTTCGAGTCGGAGGGGTTCGAGAGCTTCGCCCGCGAGTTCCGCCGGCTGGCATTGAACGCGCGGAACGGGTCTGCGAAGGAGTGGCCGGCCGCGCCGGACCCGTTCGTCTATCGAACCTGGAAGTCCTGGAATCTGACGGAGGCATCTCAGGTCATGCAGAGCGCCCACGTCTCGGGGATAGACGCCCGGATGAACGAGCTCTACCGCACGAGCGAGGGCTGTCGGTCCCTCCTGACCAGCGTCCTCCGCCATCGAGGTTGCGGTGCTTCGATCCTCGAAGCGTCACCGGTCGCTCGCGATCCGCAGACCGACCGCGCCGCCGGATTCGCCGTCGTGACCGAGACATCGAGCCGAAAGGCGCATCTCGCGCAGTTGGCGGTGGCCCCGGACTACCAGGGTCGCGGCCTCGGCCGCCGGATTCTCTTCCGCGTAATCGAGCGGCTCTCGGACATGGGCTACGACGGCCTCTCCCTCATGGTCAGCCGGGACAACCACCGGGCCCTCGATCTCTATCGATCGACGGGCTTCGAGCTGGTGACCGCTTTTCCGGTGTTCTGCCGGGACTAGCCGCCTCGCGCTCCGCGATTGTGGCCTCCCTGGCGAAATGGGTGGCTTCGAGATGAACGAGAAGCGCATCTCCAAATCCGCGATCGCGGGATTCATGGCGTCCATCGTTCTCGTCGGCCTGGTCCGTTTCTGCCTGACGGCGGCCGGGACGCCCGACGAAATCAGCAGGTACGCCAGCATGACGGCCGTGATTGTGGCGGGATGCGTCTACTTCGGCGTCGCCGGCCTATCGTGGAAGGATCTCGTCAAGGTCTCGTACCTTCTCATCCTGCCGTATATGGCGATCGAGCTCGGAGGCATCGGGTACACGTGGGCTACGGGAAAGACGACGATCTTCCATGTGCCCCAGTACTCGTTCGGAATGCCCGCGGACGTCCATTTCTTCGGGCATCTGGTCGGCGGGCTCACCTGGGAGCCGCTGGCGCTCTTCCTCGTGATGCTGATTGTCGGCGCGATCTCGAGACGATGGACTTCGTGGCGCGGCGGCTCGAAAAGCGGCTGAAGCCGGAGCGGGCTACTCGGTTCCAGGAACCGCCGGAGCCGCGGCCAGCGCTTCGATCTCGGTGAGCTCGGGGGACTCGGAGTCGACTCCGTACAGTCGAAGCTGGAGTCTCCCCGATAGAGGGGCGGCGGCATCCAGATAGACCGTCTGCGTTCCATCGCGCGGGGTCTCGAGAAGACCGGAGACGAGCTCCGTCAGGGCGGGCCAGTCGGGCTCCGTCGCCCACACGATCTCGAATCCGGTTTCGGTCTCTTTCAGAATCTCTGCCCGCTCGACGGGAACGCGCGGCGCCGCTCCATAGTGGAATCGGAGGCCCGCGACCGCCGCCCCGGGGGGAACGTCGAGTGTGATCGTCGCCTCCGGCCCCGGAAGGGAGACGGCGGCATTCACGTCGAGGTCGAAAAGCGCGGGAATGCTGCCGGAAACGCCGGCGCGGGTCAGATCCGCCCGCGGTATCGCCTCGAGATTGTTCTCGGGGACGACCTCGAACACCAGGTCCCTCCCGAAATCGCGCGCGGGGACGAGGTCGGATCGATGCTGGTCCATCCCCCCGAGAAGGCGGAGGAGCGCTCCTTCTCGAAACGCGCCGAGGTGGAGAACGACGTAGCGCACTTTGAGACGCCGCAGAAGGGCGACGGCGTCGGGCGACGGGAAGCGGGCGAAGGCGTTCTTGATCCACTGGTGGGACATGGGAACGAAGCCGCTGTCCCCGTTGAGCATGGGGCGAAACCCGTGATGCCGCGCCCAGAACATGTACTGGGTGTCGATGACCTTGAACGGAAGCTCCGCGATCGGACCGGGTTTGGCGTCCGAAAGCCAGCGGTAGACTTCGGGCGGATCGTCGGTCCATGGCTCCAGGCGATAGGGAAGCGCCGTCGATTCGGCGGCGAAGAAGACGCCGATCGCGAGAGCGACGAGCTTCGGGCGGGAAATGCCGCGCTCGGTGGAAAGGAGCCAGGCGAGAGCGGCCGCCGCCAGCACCGTCATCGAAAGCAGGGGCAGGAGCCCGAAGCGCGTGAGGGCCCGCAGCCCTCGAAAGAAGACGACGTGCTCGTGGAGAAACGAGTAGAAAGGCGTCCTCGGCCCGAGGGAGATCAGAACGCCGAGGACGAGGATGAGAGAGTAGCAGAGGAGGACCTGCCGGCGGCCCGGCGTCCGCGCCAGGACGACGACCCCGACGAGCGCGAGCGCGGAAACGCTCATCCCGGGGAAGAGGTAGTCGGTTGGCGGCTGGTCCCGCCAGAGGTGCTCGCTCAACGCCCGGTAGAGGTGAGAAGACGACGCGAGGTAAGCCGAAGGAGTCGCCGAGAGCGAGCCGACACCTTGAAGGTCCCACTCCACCCCGAGCTCGCGATTCACCCAGAGGTACGGAGCGGCGAAGGGGGCGAGGACCGCGGCGGCTGCGGCGAGAACCAGCACTACCCCGAGAACCTCTCGTCGGGACAGGCGGGAGAAAGGCGCGAGGCTGAACAGGGCGGCGGCGAGCGCGACTCCGGCGATCGCTCCCAGATACGTTCCCGAGAGGGCCTGGAGCACGAAGAACGAGCCCATGAGCACGAGGTCCCGCGTTCTCCGTTCCTCGAGGTACCTGTGCCAGCACGCGAGGAACAGGGGGATGAAGGCGTAGAGCTGCATCTGGATATGAGGCAGGCGATTGAAGCGAAAGGCGGCGAAGGAGAAGAAGAGCCCCGCGAGCAGAGAGGCGAGATGATTCCGGGTGAGGCTGCGCGCGAGGACGTACATCGCCATCCCGGTCGCCCACATCGAGAACAGAAGGAGCAGGTTGTTCGTGAGAACCAAGTCGTTCGTGAGCCAGAGAATGGGAAGCGCCAACACCCCCAGGAGCGCGAGGTGCTCGGAAAAGGCGAGCGAATGAGGGAGCGGGTGGAAGGTGTTGGCCTCGAAGAGTCTCAGGGGATCGTGGACCACCTGATGCGCCACCCAGGACATCGCCCAGGCGTTCAAGCGCGCGTCGCCGTTGTCGAGGCGCGAGAGGCTGGCTGGATGGAAGGCGAGCGGGTAGCTCAGCGCCACGGTGGCGACGGCGTAGAGGAGAATCGCCCAGCCGTACTCGCGGACCGGGGTCGGAGCCGGCGCGACCGCGGGACGGGCCGGGTGTCGGGCCATGCGGGCCCCCATTCCCTTCGACGGCCGGTGCGGAACCGGTGCCGCCCTGGGTTTCTGGATTGTCCGGGGCACCGGGGGATTGAATCTCACCGGGAGCCCGGGTTCAAGTCGGGGGCCGTTTGGATATCGATCGGTCCTTGTGCTAAAAACATACGTTTCGCCTGAGTCGCCTAAATAACGTCCCATCCCCTGCAGGAGGGCCGGAGGAGCCAAGAGGAGCCAAGAGGAGAAAGATGAGCCAGGACGGTAGACATCTATTTACGTCAGAGTCGGTGACTGAGGGACATCCCGACAAGATCGCCGACCAGATTTCCGACGCCATTCTGGACGCGCTGATCGCCGAGGACCCCATGTCCCGCGTCGCCTGCGAGACCCTCGTAACCACGGGAATCGCCATCATCGCCGGCGAGATCACCAGCAAAACCTACGCCGACCTTCCCCGAATCGTCCGAGACACGATCCGGGACGTCGGCTACACGCGCGCCAAGTTCGGGTTCGACCACGAGACCTGCGCCGTGCTTTCCACCATCAACGAGCAATCTCCGGACATCGCCATGGGAGTCGATCCGGGCGGCGCCGGGGATCAGGGTCTGATGTTCGGCTACGCCTGCGACGAGACCGAAGAGCTGATGCCGATGCCGATCATCCTCGCCCACAAGCTCGTGAGAAGGCTCGCGGAGGTCCGGAAGACCGAGACTCTTGACTACCTGCGTCCCGACGGCAAGAGCCAGGTCACGGTCGAGTACGACAATGGCCGCCCGGTCCGCATCGACACCGTGGTCATTTCCTGCCAGCACAGCAACCTGGTGAAGATCGATACTCTTCGCGACGAGGTCAAGGAGCAGGTGATCAAGGCGGTCATCCCCTCGGAACTGCTCGACGACCGCACCCGCTATTACATCAATCCAACGGGGCGCTTCGTCGTCGGAGGCCCCCAGGGGGACTGCGGGCTCACTGGACGCAAGATCATCGTCGACACCTACGGCGGCGTCGGAAGCCACGGCGGGGGCGCGTTCTCGGGAAAGGATCCGACGAAAGTGGATCGCTCGGCCTCCTACATGACCCGCTACATCGCGAAGAACATCGTCGCCTCCGGACTCGCGCGGGAAGTCGAGGTGCAGCTCGCCTACGCCATCGGCGTCGCCGATCCCGTTTCCATCATGGTCGACACCTTCGGAACCGGGAAAGTTGGAGAACGGAAGCTCGCGGAGCTCATCCGCGGGCATTTCCCGCTGACCCCGAAGGAAATCATCGCCCACCTCGACCTGCGGAGGCCGATCTACAAGAAGACCGCCGCCTATGGCCACTTCGGGCGCAACGAGCCCACGTTCACCTGGGAGAAGACCGACAAAGCCGAGGAGCTGCGGAAAGCGGGTTCGTAGATCACGTTGCCAGGGAATCGAGCGCAAAGACGCAAAGAGTGTAAGAAGGGGGATGTGGAGATTGGGGGATGGGGAGATGGCCGGCCGTAAACACGGCCCCATCCCCTAATCCCCCCGGTCCCCCCATCCCCCTTGTATTGGGATTTCTCGTTTCTACGTTCTCACGTTGAACAAGCCGTAAAGAGCCCCGATGCTGAACAGGGCGTTCGGCGCCCATGCGGCGATTTCCGGCGGCAGCATCGCCGTCTCTCCCATGAAGGCGAACAGGCGCGTGGCCACGTAGTAAGAGAGGCCGATTCCGATCGCCATCCCGATTCCGTAGAGAGCGCCCTTCTTTCCCGGAGTGAAGGAGAAGGGAATGGCGATGAGGACCGTCACCAGCGCCGCCAGAGGAAACGCGAACTTCGACTGAAGCGCCACCTCGAGTCGCACGACGTCGAAGCCGGCCTGTTTCAGGTCGGCGACGTAGCTGCTGAGCTCGAGGTAGGTCATCTGCTCCGACCGGCGCTCCTCCTTGACGAAATACGACGGGGGCTCCATGCCCACGACTCTTCGCTCCTCGAACGCCTCGACCTTTCCCCCTTCGCGAAAATCCCTTCTCCAGCCGTCCTTGAACGTCCAGGCGCCCTCCGACGCGACCCAGTCCGCCTCACGCGCGTAGAGCCGCTCGGCGAGACCGAAGGGCTCGACGGAGTAGCGATAGACCGCGAGCCCGTTGAACCGGCGCCGACCTGGGTCGTAGAACGCGTAGTTGTAGATCTGGTTCTCCTGGCCCATCATCCATCGCCGATCGAGGACGTTGTACGTCTCCACCGGCCGCTTCTTGATCTGGTCGCGGAGCTCGGCGGCCCGGCGGTTGGCGTAGGGCAGCACGTA
>Ga0105095_10000466_pt1 | contig 19580 bp, 23 predicted proteins | sample PPLLak2March2015_2_FD_79180 | JGI IMG/M metagenome (GOLD analysis project Ga0105095, IMG submission 79180) | Freshwater sediment microbial communities from Prairie Pothole Lake near Jamestown, North Dakota, USA - PPLs Lake P8 Core (3) Depth... | ecosystem: Environmental > Aquatic > Freshwater >...
ACCGAGTCCGGCAGGTCGGCCATCTCGGCGATGCCGCCGGCGTTGTCGGTGATCGGCCCGTAGGCGTCCAGCGCGACGATGATGCCCGCCATCGAGAGCATCGAAGTGGCGGCGATGGCGATGCCGTACAGGCCCGCCAGCGCGTAGGAGGCGAGGATCGCGACGCACACCGCCACCACCGGCCAGGCGGTGGACTTCATCGACACGCCCAGGCCCGCGATGATGTTGGTGCCGTGCCCGGTGGTGGAGGCCTGCGCCACGTGCTGCACCGGCTTGTACTGCGTGCCGGTGTAGTACTCCGTGATCCAGACCAGGAACCCGGTGAGCGCCATGCCGACCACCGCCGTGCCGTACAGGTGGCCGACGCCGATCATCTTCGCCTCGCCGGCGATCTCGAAGGGCACGCTCGCCACGATCGGGCCCATCATCACCTGCGTGATCGGCCAGAACGCGATGAGGGCGATGCCGCCGGCGACCGCGAGGCCCTTGTACAGCGCGGGCATCACGTTCTTCTCGCCGGGCTTCGCTTTCACGAACCAGGTGCCGACGATCGAGGCGATGATAGCGAAGCCGCCGATCACCAGCGGGTAGATCACCGCCGCCGGGGATTTCAGCATCAGGGCGCCCAGCAGCATGGTGGCGACGATGGTGACGGCGTAGGTCTCGAACAGGTCCGCCGCCATGCCGGCACAATCACCCACGTTATCGCCAACGTTGTCAGCTATGACTGCCGGGTTGCGCGGGTCATCCTCCGGGATGCCGGCTTCCACCTTGCCCACCAGGTCGGCGCCGACGTCCGCGCCCTTGGTGAAGATACCGCCGCCCAGCCGCGCGAAGATGGAGATCAGCGAACCGCCGAAGGCGAGGCCTACCAGCGGGTGGATGATGTGCACCAGGTCGGCCTTGTTCAGCGCGTTGGCGTAGAGCAGCGCGTACAAGCCCGCCACGCCCGCGAGGCCCAGGCCCACCACCAGCATGCCGGTGATGGCGCCGCCCTTGAAGGCCACCTGCAGCGCTTCGTTCAGCCCGACGCGCGCGGCCTCCGCGGTGCGCACGTTGGCGCGCACCGAGATGTTCATGCCGATGATGCCCGAGGCGCCCGAGAGCACGGCGCCGAGGAGGAACCCCCAGGCGGTGGTCCAGCCCAGCTGCGGGATGAAGCCGATGGCGAGGAACAGCACCGCGCCCACCATCGCAATGGTCTTGTACTGGCGCCACAGGTAGGCGGTGGCGCCTTCGCGGATCGCGGCCGCGATCTCGCGCATGCGCTCGTTGCCGTCGGGCAGCTTGAGGATCTGCACGCTCTGCCAGACGCCGTAAACGATCGCCAGTAGCGCGCACAAGAGCGCGAAGATCAGTCCGCCAGCCATGCTTGTTCTCCCCGGAAAGGGCGCGATTTTATCAGGCTAGCCGAGGGCGGCGAAAGCCTTGTCGCGGATCTGCTCGACGCTGCCGACCCCGGCGATGCGGTGGTAGCGCGGCGCGCGCGGGTCGCCGGTGGCTTGCCAGGTCGAGTAGTACTCGACCAGGGGGCGGGTCTGGCGGCGGTAGACCTCGAGGCGCTTTCTCACGGTCAACTCGCGATCGTCGTCGCGCTGGATGAGCGGCTCGCCGGTGAGGTCGTCCCGCCCTGCGACCTGCGGCGGGTTGAACTGCACGTGGTAGCTGCGCCCGGAGGCCGGGTGCACGCGCCGCCCGCTCATGCGCTGCACGATATTCTCCTCGGGCACGTCGATCTCCAGCACGTGCTCGATCGCCACGCCGTCCGTCTTCATCGCCTCGGCCTGCCGCACGGTGCGCGGAAAGCCGTCGAACAGGAAGCCGCGCGCGCAATCCGGCGAGCGCAGCCGCTCCTTGACGAGCGCGATGATGGTGTCGTCGGACACCAGTTGGCCCGCGTCCATGACCTTCTGCGCGGCGCGGCCGAGCGGCGTGCCCGCCTTGGCCGCCGCGCGCAGCATGTCGCCGGTGGAAATCTGCGGAATGCCGTAGCGTTCCCGGATGAAGACGGCCTGCGTCCCCTTCCCCGCGCCCGGCGGGCCCAGCAGGATGACTTTCATTGCAGGCGTTTTAGCACAGCTTCGAGATCGGCCGGGGTGTCCACGCCGGGTGGAATGGCGCTGTCCTCGACTACCACGGCGATGCGCTCGCCGTGCCAGAGCACGCGCAACTGCTCGAGCTGCTCGGCGCGCTCGGGCGGCGCGGGCGCCAGCCCGGCGTAGCGGCGCAGGAACGCCATGCGATAGGCATACAGCCCCACATGGCGGTAGCCCGCGGGCGCGCCGCCGTCGCGCGGGTACGGGATGCCCGCGCGGCTGAAATACAGCGCGCGGCCTTTCGCGTCCAGCACGACCTTGACCACGTTGGGATTGGCGAACTCCGCCGCGTCGTGGATCGGGTGGCAGGCGGTGGCGACGCTCGCCCCGGCATCGGCCGCGAGCGCGGCGGCCACGCGGGCGATGAGCGCGGGCGGCACCAGCGGCTCGTCGCCCTGCACGTTGACCACGATGGCCGCGTCGGCCAGCCCGAGCGCGGCCGCGGCTTCGGCGATGCGGTCCGTGCCGGACGGATGGTCGGCGCGCGTCATGCGCGCCTCGAAACCGTGCGCGCGCACGACGTCCGCAATGCGTTTGTCGTCAGTGGCCACGCATACCGGGTCGGCGCCGCTTTCGCGCGCGCGCTCGCACACGCGCACCACCATCGGCTTGCCGGCGAGGTCGGCGAGCGGTTTGCCGGGAAAGCGGGTGGAGGCGTGGCGCGCGGGGATCAGAACGGCGAAGCCGCTCACGCGACCTCTTCGGCCGGATCGAGCTTGCGCGCGTCGTCCTCGAGCATCACCGGGATGCCGTCCTTCACCGGGTAAGCCAGGCGATCGGGCTTGCACACCAGCTCGCCTTCGGCCTTGCGGTACACGAGCGGCCCCTTGCACAGCGGGCACACCAGGATTTCAAGCAGCCTTGGGTCTATGGCCGAGCTCACCGAGCCTCCTTTGCAGCCACGCGTCGAACGCCGGGTCGGGCAGCGCGCGCACCGGCAGGATCCAGTGCTGCGGCTTCGCGAAGCGCTTGCATTTTACCGCGTCCTTCTCGGTCATCAGCACCGGCGCGTCGTCGCCGAATTCGAGGTCGGCCGCGCGGAACGGATGATGGTCGGGAAACGGGTGCGGCAACGCCTTCACGCCCAGCTTCGCCAGGTGCAGGAAGAAACGGTTCGGGTCGCCGATGCCCGCCACGGCGTGCACGCGCTGCCCGGCGAACGACCGGACCGGCCGGCGCTCGCGCGCGTCGGTGGCGCGGTGCAGCTCGTCGCCCTCGAGCCGCATGGGGTAGCCCTTCACCTGGTCGGTGCCGTGCGCGACCACGGCGTCCACGGTCCACAGGCGCGTCCTGGGCTCGCGCAAGGGGCCGGCCGGCAGCATGAAACCATTGCCGAAGCCACGCGCGTCCACCACTGCAATCTCGATGTCGCGGCGCAAGGCGTAGTGCTGCAGTCCGTCGTCCAGGATCACGAGGTCGCAGTCAGGGTGCTCGAGCCGCAGCGCGGCGATCACCGCGACGCGATCCGGCCCGACCCACACCGGGCAGCCGCTGCGGCGCGCCATCAGCACCGGCTCGTCGCCGACTTCGGCCGGGTCGGAGGCGAGCGACACGCCGCGCGGCGCGCTCACCGTACCGCCATACCCGCGTGACACGATCGCCGGCGACCAGCGCTGCGCTTTCAGCAGCTCCGCGACGTGGATCGCGAGCGGCGTCTTGCCGCTGCCGCCCACCGTGAGATTGCCGATGGCGATCACCGGGACGCCGGCGCGCGCGCTGCTGAAGATGCGCAACGCATAGGCGAGCCGTCGCAGCAGCACCAGGACGCGAAACGCGAGGCTCGCCGGCCACAGCAGCCACGCGATCGGGTTCTGGCGGTACCAGAGCTTGGCGAGGAGGCGCGTGGCTAGCGGCTCGCCTGCGCGGTGAACGTGATGTGCTGCAGGCCCGCGGCGCGCGCGGCCTCCATCACGCGCACCACCGACTGGTGCGTGGCGCTCGCATCCGCGCTCACCACCACCACCGGCTCGGCGGCGGCGCCCGCCGCGCGCTTGAGCTCCCCGGCGAGCTGCTCGATGCTGACGAACGGCACCGGCGCGCGGTTCACCACGTACTGCCCCCGCGCGTCGACCAGCACGGCGACCTCATTGCTGCGCTCGAGTTGCTGGTCGGCGTCGGCCGCGGGCAGGTTGATCTGCAGCTCGGTGTACTTCGAGTAGGTGGTGGTGATCATGAGGAAGATCAGGATCACCAGCATCACGTCGATCATCGGCACCAGGTTGATCTCCAGGTGCTCCTTCTCGCGGCCACGCTGGAAGTTCATGCGCGCACTCAGGTGCGCTCGCCGTGCACGATGTCGATCAGCTTCGCCGCCTGCTGCTCCATGTCGACGACGAAGCCGTCCACCTTGTTCTTGTAGTGGCGGTAGAAGATGAGCGCGGGGATGGCGATGCCGATGCCGAACGCGGTGTTCTAGAGCGCGATCGAAATGCCGCGGGCGAGCTGCGCCGGGTTGGTGCCGGTCGGCGACTGCGAGGCGAAGATCTCGATCATGCCGATCACCGTGCCGAACAGGCCCAGCAGCGGCGCGGCCGTGGCGATGGTGCCCAGCGTGGTGAGGAAGCGCTCCAGCTCGTGCGCCACCGAGCGCCCGGCCTCCTCCACTGCTTCGCGCATCACATAGCGCGAGCTGCGATGGTTCCTCAAGCCCGCGGCCAGCACTTCGCCGAGCGGCGAATCCTTGGCGAGCTTGTCCAGGATGTCGTCGTTGAGGCCCTGGCGCTGGTAGACGGCGAGCACCTGCTCCAGCAGCGTCGGCGGGATGATCTTGCTGCTGCGCAGCGACAGCGCGCGCTCGATGATCAGCGCCACGGCGACCACGGAAGCGAACAGCAAGGGCCAGATGGGCCAGCCGGCGGCTTGGATGATGGCGAACAATTGAACGCTCCGCGAGGGTTGAACGGCTTGCCGGCGGACTTTAACAAAAACGCAGCACCGGCGTTATCCACATTTCCTGTGGATAAGTTTGTGGATTTTCTTTGGGCAGCGAAGGCCCTGCCTCACGAATCGTCGCGCAAGTCGGCGGCGATTAAAATTTCACCAGTGGTTTCCGGTGGCCAAACAGCGGCTTACGAAAAAGAATCGGTGTCCGTGCGCGCTCGCGGCGCAACGCTTTGACGAATCGGCGCGCTTGTGCATTAGTGTATTGCGAATGAACGACGAGTTGCTGCGCGAAGCCGCGCCGGTGCTGAGCGTTTCGGCGCTGCTGCGCAGCGTGCGCGACACCCTCGAGCGGCGCTTCCCGCTCGCCTGGATTTCGGGGGAGATCTCCAACTTCCGCCCGGCCTCCTCCGGGCACTGGTACTTCACCCTCAAGGACGAAGCGGCGCAGGTGGACTGCGTCATGTTCCGTAGCCGCGCTGCAGCATTGGACTGGCAGCCCGCCGAAGGCATGCGGATCGAAGCTCGTGCGCTGGTCACGCTGTACGAACCGCGCGGGCGCTTCCAGCTCAACGTCGAGAACATGCGCCAGGCCGGCCTGGGACCGCTCTACGAGCGCTTCCTGAAGCTCAAGGCGCAACTGGAGAAGGAAGGGCTGTTCGACCTGTCGGGCAAGCGCGACATTCCGGAGTTTCCGCGCTGCATCGGCGTGGTGACCTCCTTGCAGGCGGCCGCGCTGCGCGACGTGCTGACCACGCTGCGTCGCCGCAATGCGTCCATTCCAGTGATCGTGTATCCCGTTCAGGTCCAGGGCGAAGGCGCCGCGGCGAAAATTGCTTCGATGTTGGCGATTGCCAACGCGCGCGCCGAGTGCGACGTGCTGCTGCTGGTGCGCGGCGGCGGCTCGATCGAGGATCTGTGGCAGTTCAACGAGGAAGCGGTGGCGCGCGCCATTCGAGCGTCTGCGATTCCCGTCGTCGTCGGCGTCGGTCACGAGACCGACGTCACCATCGCCGACTTCGCCGCCGACCTTCGCGCGCCCACGCCGACCGCGGCCGCCGAGAGGGTAAGCCCGTCGCGGGAGGAATTGTTGCTGCGGGTCGCCGGGCTCGCGCAGCGCGCCACGCGCGAGGCCTTGCGGCGGATCGAGTACGCCATGCAGAGCGTCGATGCCCTCGCGCGGCGACTGGTGCATCCGCGGGAGCGCCTGCGGACTTCGCGGCAGTTGCTGGAACAGTGGGCGGCGCGGCTTGCGTCCGCGACGGCGCGCCGGCTGGATTATTTTTCTGCGCAGCTGGCGCAGCTCAAGTCGTCCCTGGTGAACCTCAATCCGGGCGCCGTGCTCGAGCGCGGCTACAGCCTGACGCGAAACGCGCAGGGGGAAGTCGTCGTCGATGCGTCGCGCGTCGCCGACGGCGAGCGGCTGACGACGACGCTGGCGAAGGGCTGGATCGAGAGCGAGGTCCGGAACAAGGGCGGGTAATTCCCCGGCCCCGGGGGATAGGCCGAACGTATGCCGGTCCTCATGCGGTCCACATCATGTGGGGCGTCGAGCATGGCCCCCCATGCGTTCCTCGACAAGGCTGCCCAGGCGCTGCCTGGCCTGCGTACTTGCCGGCCTCGTCCTTGGCGCCTGCGGTTCCATTCCCAGGATTCCCGCAACCGGGGAATTTGCCGGGCATCGCGTGACCACCACCGTGGATGCCGAGGTGGCTCGCTACTACCTGGAGCGCTACTCGCAGGGCAGGCATGAGAACCGCGAGATGGATGCGCGCATCGCCGCGATCTACCGTTCGCATGAAGGTGCCTTGCCGTCGCGCGATGAACTCAAGGCCATCTCGGTGGCGCTTTCCGTCGACTTCGCGGCGCTGTTTTTCGCGGACCGGCTCCTGCAAGATTCCTGCAACAAGACGCTGAATCGGCTGTTCGCTCATTACCTCGAGCAGGACGTCCGCGTTGACAGCACCCTCGCCGCCGCGTACCAGATACTTTTCGTGCCTGGGTGGGACTACGTTTCGAGCGGCGGCCTGACCGGCTCGGATTTCGCAAGGCCGCGCGAACTGGCCACACTGGCAGGATTCGAGAATCACCTGGTGAGGCTGCCGCCGACGGGCTCCGTGGAAGCAGGCGCCATGGTGGTGGCCGCTGAAATTTCCAGGCTGCGCCGCTCGGGAAAGAAAATACTGCTCGCCGGCACCAGCTCCGCCGGACCCGCCATCCATCTCGCCCTCGGCGAACTGCTCGACGACCGGGAACGCAGCGCCGTCAAAGTCTGGCTCAACCTCGGCGGCATCCTGCGCGGCACCCCGCTGGTCGACTATTTCGAAACACTTCCCCAGCGCGTCCTGCTCGATTTCTACGCCGTGGCCAAGGGCTGGGACCGGCAGGCCATCCCGAGCATGGGCACCGTCGCGAGCCGAAAACGGTTCTCACGCCTGCAACTGAATTCCGACCTGGTGGTGATCAACTACGTGGGCATTCCCCTGTCGGGACAACTCAGCCAGTATGGCGGAACCGGGTACCGCATGTTGCGAACGGACGGACCCAATGACGGCGTGGTGCTGGTGACCGATGTGATAGCGCCCGACAGCCTTTCCGTCGTTGCGCTGGGGAGCGATCATTTCTTCGCGGAAGATCCGCAGATAGACAGGAAAACGCTCGCATTGATAAGACTGGTCGTCGCCTACGCAGACCAGGAAGCGGCCGTTGCGTGCGCCGGCAAAGCCGACCTCGCACTCCGGCGAGCGCACCCGCCCCGGGTATCTCGTTTCTAGCTGACTAGAGGTCGGTTGCGCTCTCCGTGTTTGACCTGGGGCAAGGTGACTATTGCCGTCCGCAACCCGCCCCGAAAAAAATAGGGTTTCACCTTAGAAAAATTCAGGGTTTGCCTGTCTGGAGGTGCGTCGTGCCGAACCCTACCATTCAGCACGTCGATCGAACTGCGACATGACGCAACTCCCCGCTCTTGACGGGATCAGTCGCCGAAACCTAGAACAGGAGAGACCATGGCTCAGGTATCGAATTCTCTGAATGCTCTACTGAAAGGCAATCCAGCACGGACTCTCCCTCCTCCGCCGGTACGGACTATCCCTCCTCTGCCGGTACGGATGGGCCCCCCAACGATTGTTCAGAACCGTCTACTTGCCGCACTGCCTGGCGCGGTTCATGAGCGCCTGAAGTCTGCTCTTGAGCTGGTAACCCTGCCGCTCGGGCGCGTTCTGCACGATTGCGACATGCAGTCGGGGCGCATCTATTTCCCGATCAACAGCGTCATCTCCCTCTCCTGCGAGCTGGAGAATGGGGCCTCGGGGGAAATTGCGGTTGTCGGCAACGAAGGTCTGGTCGGCATCGCCCCGTTCATGGGGGGACAGACCATGCTGAACCGGGCGGTAGTGCAGATCGCCGGCACCGCGTTTCGCATCAGGACCGACGTTCTGGTGCGGGAATTCGAGGAACGCGGCCCGCTGCAGAACATACTGCTGCGCTACATCCAGGCCCTGATAACACAGATTGCGCAGAACGTGACGTGCAACCGCCACCATATGATCGAACAGCAACTCTGCCGCAAGCTGCTCATGAGCGTGGACCGGATGTGCTCGAACGAGCTGGCCTTGACCCATGAGCTGATTGCCATAAATCTGGGCGTGCGCCGCGAAGGCGTGACCGAGGCGGCAGGCAAGCTGCGGGCAGAAGGTCTGATCCATTGCGGTCGCGGCAAGATTACCGTGCTGGACCGTCCGAAGCTGGAACAACGCGCCTGCGAGTGTTACGCCGTCGTCAAGAAAGAGCACAACCGCCTGCTGTCGAACACCACCGGCGTTCGCGCCATCAACTAGCTCTCCCGACGTTGACCGGAACCGGAAGCTGGAGAACCGAAATGACCCCAAAAGCCAGGTTTCTTGCAAGTCATCAGGCGGCCGCGCCTTTGCGCACAAATCGGATCGAAATCGAAGAGGAAAACATTCTGACAGAGTTAGCGGAAAGCGATCCGGATTGGGACGCAGCGTGGGCCGAGGATCCCGAGGAGTTGGAGGTGTTCGACTTCGAGGAGGTCAAGGCTGAACTGGGGGTCAAGTCCGGCCGGGCATGAAGCTTCGCGTTGCGGTGTTCTTGGGTAAACCTGAAATATCAGGTAAATGCCCTATGCTGGTCCCTGCAAGTACCTGCTTGTGGGTTAGGTATGTCACTCACTAGACTAGAATAATCTGGAAGCGCCGCACCGCTGGTTACGCAAAGTCCTGCGGGACCTGCGGGATGCCCAAAAAAGCGCTCTCCATGCCTTGTGGGTCACTACACGGGAGGGGCGTGTCATGAAGTTTCAAAAGACTGAAGCGGGCGATAAGCTTGTTGCGCGCAATGCTATTCAAAGCAGCCTGACTGCCCAAACCGAATTGTTGCGCCAGTTGGTCGGTCACCTCCGCCAGAATCGTTCCGAGTTACGCGAGGAGTGGGCGCGCCGGATTACGCATTCCAAGTTGCTCACTGCGATGAGCAACGAAGAAATCTTTGCCGAGGCGACCTCGGTGTATGACAACTACGTGGAAGCCCTCGAAACGGGGACCTTCGAAGCCCTGCAGGCTTACGCGCGCAATCTGTCCGAGCGGATCATTCCGCGGGGTGTGCAGACCGACGAGGTGGTCGGAATCGTGCTGTTGCTGCGCGACGTGCTGGCGCGCTCGCTGTTCGCCAAGTACCAGACCGACTTCGGCCTGCTGAACCACATCCTGGATGCCTACGAGCCGGCGGCCAACCGCATCGCGAACACGGTGGCGGTGGGATTCGTGCAAGAGCGCGAGCGCATCATCCGCCAGCAGCAGGAAGCCATCCGGGAACTTTCCACGCCGGTACTGCAGGTGCGAGAACGGCTGCTGATCCTGCCGATCATCGGCGTGATGGATCCGCAGCGCGCGCGACAGCTCACCGAGCAGCTCCTGCGCGGCATACGTTCCAACCGTGCGCGCGTCGTGGTGATCGATATCACCGGGGTTGCGGCGATCGATTCGCATGTAGCGAACCACCTGGTTCAGACGGTCGAGGCCTCGCGGCTGCTTGGCGCTACGGTCATCGTCACCGGTCTTTCGCCCGAGATCGCGCAAACGCTGGTGAATATCGGCGTGGATCTGGGCAAGATGAACACGGTGGGCGATCTGCAAGGCGGGATCGAAGAAGCCGAGCGGTTGCTGGGCTACAAGGTGGTGCCATCGGCGGAAACGCCTGTACAAACCTAGGAACAGGCCGCTCCCGGCGAGCCGTGGCAGTTCCCATCCTCAAGCAGTCGCACTACCTGATCGCGACGATCCAGTCCGCGCTCAACGACTCCGATCTGCTGCAACTCCGGGACGCGCTGGTCGACAAGGTCGGGAAAGTGCGATCGAAGGGCGTGATCGTGGACGTCACCGCGATGGACGTGGTGGATTCGTTCGCCACCAGGACGATTCGCGATCTCGCCTACATGATCAGGTTACGCGGCGCGGAAACCGTCATTGTCGGAATGCAACCCGACGTCGCATTCGCGATGGTCCAGCTTGGCATCACCCTGGAGGACGTTGCGACCGCACTGGATCTCGAGGAGGGCCTGGAGTATCTGGACCAGAAGCTCCGGCAGACCCATGGCGCGGTCTGATCGAGAGCGGGAGAAGTGCGTGCCCGTGACCTCGTCCGAGGATGTGGTAGTCGCGCGCAGTGCAGGGCGAGAACTGGCCAAGGAACTGGAGTTTTCCATGAGCGAAGCGACGCTGGTGGCGACCGCGATCTCGGAGCTGGCGCGCAATATGGTCACCTACGCAGGCCACGGCGAGATTCGGATCTGCCTGGTCAGCAACGGAACCAAGCGGGGAATCAATGTTGTTGCTCGCGACTACGGTCCCGGGATCGCGGATATCGAGCTCGCGATGCGGCAAGGTTACTCGACTTCGGGCGGACTTGGGATCGGACTGCCGGGCGTCAAGCGAATCATGGATGAGTTTGCCATTGCATCCGATGTCGGCGGCACGACGGTAACAATAACAAAATGGAAGTTCTGATGGAAACGCTTCCCGCATGGGGCTTGGCCACGATGCCGTACCCGGGGGAGAGCGCGTCTGGCGACTGGTATGTGGTGAAGCCCTTCAGAGACGGCGTGTTGGTGGCGGTCGTCGATGGCCTCGGACACGGACACGACGCCGCCATCGCGGCCCGGCTGGCAACCGCTACCCTGGAACAGCACGCACACGAACCACCGGAGCACCTGTTCCTGCGCTGCAATGATGTGTTGCGCCCTACGCGAGGTGCGGCGATAAGCATGGCGTCTTTTGACAAACAGCGCAGGACCATGACATGGCTGGGGGTGGGAAACGTGTTGGGCAAGCTGGCGCGCGCGGGTCCTGCCAACGACGTGCAGGTAGACCGTCTGGTTTTGCGCGGCGGTGTGGTGGGGTCGAATCTTCCCCAGCTGCAGCCCGCGGTGATAGCGGTGGCGCCGAGCGACATCCTGGTGTTCGCGACCGACGGTGTGAGGTGGGGTTTTAGCGAATGCTTGTCCTCCGACAGCGGGCCGCCGCAACAGCTTGCCGACCAGATACTGCGAAGCTATGCCACTCATACTGACGACGCACTGGTGCTGGTGTTTCCCTGCCACAACGCCATGACTATGCCGACCCACAGAGCGCATGACGGCTCAATGGGTGAGATATAGATATGGACAAGAGGCGGTTTACCGGAAAGGCCTCCATCGCGGACTCCAAGGTGTTGGCCGAGCGATACTTCGACATCTTTCAGACTTACGCGAACCAGTACGATGAAGCGACGCTGAGCAGGGGTTACGAGCTCGCGAGGCAGGCAATGGCCAGTAATCTCAGCATTCTGGAAATGTCCGAGGTCCACCACCATGCGTTGCGGTGCGCTCTTGGAGGGGATGGCCCTGCGGCGGACATCGTCACGCACGCCATGGTGCTGTTCGCGACCTGTCTTTCGCCGTTCGAGATGAGCCACCGGGGATCGCAAGAGGGCGCCCTGGCGCTACTGCGCCTGAACGATGTCATGGAGGGCGAAATCAAGGGAATTGCCCATGCGCTGCACGACAGTGCAGGCCAGTTGCTCACATCGGTACACATCGCGGTTGCGGACCTGGCAAAGGACGTACCGTCGGAGTTCCAGCCCCGTTTGGCAGCGATCGTAAAGTTGCTGAGACAGACCGAGGAAGAGTTGCGGGACCTGTCGCACGCGCTACGCCCGACAGTGCTGGACAATCTGGGCCTGGTTCCGGCGGTGGAAACGCTTGCCGAAAGTATCATGAAACGCACGGGCCTTAACGTGTCCATTACCAGCGACCTGCACACGCGTCTTCCTTCTGCGGTGGAGACGACGCTGTACCGTTTGGTGCAAGAGGCGCTGACCAATACATTCAAGCACGCGCATGCGAAATCCGTGAAAATCGTTCTGCGGCAGAAGCGACTCGCAGTCGTGTGTAGCGTGCGCGACGACGGCAAAGGCTTCTCGAATCCGCGGCCGGACGCAACAGGTCTGGGACTCATCGCCATGCGGGAGCGAGTCAATTCGCTGGGCGGCTCGCTGCATCTGGAAGCTGATCCCCAGCGAGGCACAACTCTAGTTGCGGAAATTCCCCTGGAATAACGACATGCGAGTGCTTCTTGCAGAAGACCACCAGATTGTCCGGCAGGGCTTGCGCAGCCTGCTGGAGAAAGCCGGCCACGAAGTGGTCGGCGAGGCCTCCGACGGCCAGGAGGCGGTGAAGCTTGCGCGTACCCTGTTCCCGGAAATCGCGGTGCTGGATATCGCCATGCCACGCCTGAATGGGCTGGATACGGCGCGCGAGATTCGCAGCCTGTCGCCCAAAACCAAAACCATCCTGCTGACGGCGTATACCGACAAAGCATACATAATGGAAGCTATCAAGGTCGGCGCCAAAGGTTACGTCGTAAAGACCGAGGCCGCAGACGATCTGATTCGCGCCATTCGCGAGATTTCCCGGGGAGAGATCTATTTGAGTCCCAGTATCGCCAACTCTTTTGTCGGCGCGTATCTGGATGATTCGCAACTGCCGGCCGATTCACTCACTCGGCGTGAGCGACAGGTTCTTCATTTGATCGCTGAAGGCAATACCACGAAAGAAATCGGACAGCAGCTCAACATCAGCTTCAAGACCGCGGAGTCGCACAGAAGCCATCTCATGCGCAAGCTGGACCTGCATGACATTGCAGGACTGGTGCGCTATGCCATCCAGAAGGGAATAATACGTACCTAGCGCGACGCTGCCGGCGACCGGCCCGTTTAGCTGTAAGAATCTAAAAGACGCGCTGTACCATCTGCACCCTGCTGCCCTCGCAGGTCCTTGACTCCCGCTTGCCGCTGCCACGGACAGTCGCTGCAACTGAGGAGCAGAAGATGAACATCCAGGAGTTCATGGCGGGCTACAAGGCAGCCTGGGAACGCCGCGATCCGGCCATGTTTGCCTCGCTTTTCCACGAGGATGGGAAGTACCACAACACGCCGTTCCAGGTTCAGGCAGGACGAGTAGCACTCGCCGAGTACTGGAAGCGAGTTCAGCTGCAGGAAGACGTTCAGGTCAACTTCGAAGTTCTGGCAAACCAAGGAGACACAGGCCTTGCCCACTGGCACGTCACGTACCAGGTCGCATCAGAAGAGCTGTTTCAGATCTGGTCGCGTTCTACCGGAACAGGGCTGCCCTCCAGAGAGCCGGGTGATCCATTGCCACGCATGGTGCTGGACGGCGTGCTTCAAGCAAGGTTCACACAGGGGCTCTGTAAAGAGGCACGCATTTGGTGGCACAGCATGCCGCAGGCGTAGGGCGACATAAGGCTGAAACCTGTGCTACGTCCTACACTTCACGGGAGCGAAGCAATCCAAGACTCGTGCCGCGCGGATCGAGAAGTGCATCCCAAGATCCTCGCCCGCAAGGGCATGAACGATCGCTAGCTACTTCTTCTGCTGCTTGACCACCCAGACAACCAAGCCGACAACCACGGCCAACACCAGGATCGGCACCCAGTATCCTCCGTATCCCCCCATCCATCCGGAGCCCCACATGCCGCCATTCATCATGTCTCCGTACTGCGCCAGAGCGCTGCCGGTGGCGATAAGCGACGCCAGGCCAGCGCCAAGGCTTCGTAGTGCATTCATGCGTTCACCCACTAGAATTGTCTGGAACACCCTACCCGCCTGAACCTCCCAATGTCGGTGTGCCAGCCAACACAGATCCATTGCCCGGGCCGATCGGAAGACGCGGCCAAAGCGCTTCAATCCCGATGATCACCCCCGAATTCCTCATCACCTCCCTCATCGTCGTGCTCATCCCGGGCACGGGCGTCGTCTTCACGGTCGCCACCGGCCTCGCCCAGGGCCGCAAGGCCAGCTTCTACGCCGCGCTCGGCTGCACGGCCGGCATCGTGCCGCACCTGCTCGCCACGGTGCTCGGGCTGGCGGCGCTGATGCACGCGAGCGCGCTCGCCTTCCAGGCGCTGAAGCTCGCCGGCGTGGCCTACCTGTTCTACCTCGCGTACGCGACCTGGTCGGACAAGGCGGCCTTCGTACTCGAGGAAACGCCGACGAACAAAACCGCCCGCCGGCTGGTGATCAAGGCATTCCTCATCAACATCCTGAATCCGAAGCTGACGCTATTCTTCCTCGCCTTCCTGCCGCACTTCGTCGACCCGAAGGGCGCCTCGCCGCTCGCGCAGCTGCTGCTCCTCAGCGCGATCTTCATGGCGATGACCTTCGTGATCTTCGTCGCCTACGGCAGCCTCGCGCACGCGCTGCGCCGCCACGTGATCGGCGCGCCGCGCGTGCAGGCATGGCTGCGCCGCGGCTTCGCCGGCACCTTCGCGGGCCTGGGCGCGCACCTCGCGCTTGCGCAGCGCCAGTAGCGGCCGGCAATAGTTCACGCTGCCCGGCGATTTCCCCCTGCAGTTAATGGTCAGTTAATTTCCGCTGACTAGCATCCCGGGCCATGAACCTCATGGCTCAGAGCGTCCAGCCCGCAATGCGCGCCGCGCCGGCGCGAGCGCCGCAGGCGCGCCTCGAACCCCTGCACCGCACGCACCCGCAGCGCCGCGCGTTCGAGGACTTCATCGCCGCGCGCTTCGCGAGAGCCTACGGCGCGCGCCTCACGCATTTCCTGCCGCATCTTCTGGGCGTGAAGGACGGCCTCGGGCGCTGGCAGGCGGCCGCGGGCTACGCGGCCGCCGGCGCGCAGCCGTTGTTCCTCGAGCAGTACCTGGACCAGCCGGTCGAGCAGGCGCTCGCCGCCGCGATCGGCGCGCCGATCGCCCGCGGCAGCGTGGTGGAGGTGGGCAATCTCGCCGCGAACAATGCCGGCATGGCGCGAGCGCTGATCCCGCAGCTCGCGCGCCACCTGCACCGCATGGGCTATCGCTGGGTGGCGTTCACCGCCACGCGCGCGCTGCGCAACTCCTTCCACCGCCTGGGCCTGAAGCCCGTGCCGATCGCCGCGGCCGATCCCGCGCGCCTCGCCGACGGCGGCGCGCACTGGGGCAGCTACTACGACCAGGACCCGGTGGTGGTGGCGGGCAAGATTTCGCTCGGCCTGCGCGCATGATCGCGCAGGCGCTCGCCGAGCTGCGCCCGCGCGTCCTCGGCCTGCTCGCCGACAACGGCCCGGACTGGCTCGCCATCGACCTCGCCGCCGAGCGCGCGGGCATTGCGCTGGTGCCGCTGCCGGCGTTCTTCACGCTCGAGCAGATGCAGCACGCGGTCGACGCGAGCGGCATGGATGCGCTGTTCACGGGTTCGCCCGAGACGGCAAAGGCGCTCGGCTTCGAGCCCGTGACCACGCCGGGCTGGTACCGCCGCGAGGCCGCGCCCGTCGACCTGCCCCTGGGCACCACCAAGATCACCTTCACCTCCGGCACCACCGGCGCGCCGAAAGGCGTCTGCCTCGGCGCCGCGCAGCAACAGGCGCTCGCACAGTCGCTCGCGCAGGCCCTGCGCCCGCTCGAACTTCGACGCCACCTGTGCTTGCTGCCGCTGCCGGTATTGCTCGAGAACGTGGGCGGCGCGCGCACCGCGCTCCTCGCCGGTGCCGAATGCGTGCTGCTGCCGCTCGCCGCGGTCGGCCTCGCCGGCGCCACCGGCTTCGATCCGCTCGCCTGCCTCGCGGCGATCGGGCGCGAGCGGGCCGAGAGCGTGATCCTGCTGCCGCAGATGATGCTGGCGCTGACGCTGGCGCTCGAAGCCGGCGCGCCGCGCCCCCCGGACTTGCGCTTCGCCGCGGTGGGCGGCGCCAAGGTCTCTGCCGCGCTCCTCGAGCGCGCGCGCGCCGCGGGCCTGCCCGCCTACGAAGGCTACGGTCTCACGGAGTGCGCTTCCGTCGTCGCGCTCAACCTGCCCGGCGCGGATCGCCCGGGCAGCGTCGGCCGCCCGCTCGCGCACCTGCGCGTGGCGATCGGCGCGGACCACGAAATCGTGGTCTCGGGAGTGCGCACCGGCGACCTCGGGCGTCTAGATGCCGACGGCTTCCTCTACGTCGAGGGACGGCGCAAGCACCTGATCATCACCTCCTTCGGCCGCAACGTCGCGCCCGAGTGGCCGGAGGCCGAACTCACGGCGGGCGGCGTGCTGGCCCAGGCCGCGGTGTTTGGCGAGGCGCGCCCGCAGTTGTGCGCAGTCCTCGTGCCGCGCGACGCCGCCGCGACCGACGCATCGATCGAGGCCGAGGTACGCCGCGCCAACGCGCGCCTGCCCGACTACGCGCGCATTGCGCACTGGCTGCGCGCCGAGGCGCCGTTCAGCGCCGCGAACGGCCTCGCCACCGACAACGGGCGCGTGCGGCGCGATGCGGTCTGGTCGCTCTACGCCGCGCGCCTCGATTCCCTCTACGACACCTCCCCGGAACCCTACGCCATGCCGTTCTTCGAACACCTCCAGCGCAGCACCGCGGCCGAGCGCTCTGCGCTATTCGCGATTCCCGTCATCCAGGACTGCCTCGCCGGCCAGGTGACGCGCGCCCAGTACCTCGAGTTCCTGGCGCAGGCCTATCACCACGTGAAGCACACCGTGCCGCTGCTCATGGCCTGCGGCGCGCGCCTGCCCGAGACGCACGGCTGGCTGCGCACCGCGATCGCCCACTACATCGAGGAGGAAACCGGCCACGAGGAGTGGATCCTCTCCGACATCGCCGCCGCGGGCGGCGACGCCGGCGCGGTGCGCGCGAGCGCCCCGGGCACGGCAACCGAACTGATGGTGGCCTACGTCTACGACTTCATCGCGCGGCGCAATCCCGTGGGGTTCTTCGGCATGGTGCACGTGCTGGAGGGCACCAGCCAGGCACTCGCCACGCGCGCCGCGCAGGTGATGCGCGCGCACCTCGGCCTGCCGCCGGAAGCCTTCACCTACCTCACCTCGCACGGCACGCTCGACCAGGAGCACGTGCGCTTTTTCGCCGGTCTCATGGACCAACTCGAGGCGAGCGCCGACCGCGAGGCGGTGACGCACGTGGCACGCACCGTGTTTCGCCTCTACGGCGACGTGTTCCGCGGCCTGCCGCGCGCTGTCGAAGTGGAGCGGGAGGCGGCGTGAGCGCGACGCGCTACCGCGCCGTGCTCACGGGCGCGACCGGCGGCATCGGCCGCGCGCTCGCCACGCGGCTCGCGCCGCAGTGCGAGGCGCTGCTGCTGGTGGGACGCGATACCGCGAAGCTTGCACGAGTGCGGCGGGAGATCGAATCCGCCGGGGGCAACTGCCGCGTCGTGGCCGCCGACCTGAGCACGGCGGCCGGCCGCGAGGCCGTCGCGCGCGCCGCCGCCGAAACCCCGGGCGGCATCGACCTCCTGGTCAACAACGCGGGCGCGGGCGAATTCGCCTGGCTCGCCGACCAGAGCGACGAAGCGCTGGAGCGCATCGTATGCCTGAACGTGCTCGCACCGATGCAGCTCACGCGCCGGCTGCTGCCGCTGCTGCTCGCGCAGGGCGCCGCCCGCATCGTGAACGTCGGCTCGATCTTCGGCCATCTCGGCTATCCGGGTTTCGCCGCCTACAGCGCGACCAAGTTCGCGCTGCGCGGTTTCAGCGAGGCGCTGCGCCGCGAGCTCGCCGACGGACCCGTGCGGGTGAGCTGGTTCGCGCCGCGCGCGACGCGCACGGCGATGAACCGCGACGCGGTGGGCGCCCTGAACGCCGAGCTCGGCGTGGCCATGGACGACCCGGCCGCGGTGGCCGAGGCGTTCCTCGACCTCCTGCGCCGGCCGGCGCGCGAGCGGCTGCTCGGCATGCCCGAGCGGCTCTTCGCTCGCCTCAACCAGCTGTTCCCGGCGCTGGTGGACCACGCCCTGCGGCGCCAGCTTCCGGTCATCCGCCGCCACGCGCGCGGCGACACGTCCCCACCCTCTACTCAAGGAGTACTGCCATGAAACCGAAAGCAAGGATTCTTCTCGCCCTGACCTGCGCCGCGATCGCCGCGGCGCCGCTCGCGCGCGCCGGCGTCGACGACGACGTGCGCACGTTGCAGCACGAATGGGAGCAGATCAAGTACCGCAAGGCCGAACCCGAGCAGGAAAAGGCCTTCCAGGCGCTCGCGGAGAAGGCCAGCAGCGTGCGCCACAAGCACGCCGAGCGCGCCGAGGCCGAGATCTGGTACGGCATCATCGTCGCGAGCTACGCCGGCGCCAAGGGCGGCTTCGGCGCGCTGTCGCTTGCCAAGGACGCCAAGGCCGCCCTCGAACACGCGCTGCAGCTCGACCCGAAGGCGCTCTCCGGCTCCGCCTACACCAGCCTCGGGTCGCTGTACTACCAGGTGCCGGGCTGGCCCATCGGCTTTGGCGACGACGCGAAGGCGCGCGAGCTCCTCGACCGGGCGCTGGCCCTCAATCCCGCGGGCATAGACCCGAACTACTTCCTCGGCGACTACCTGTACCGCCAGCGCGACTTCGACGGCGCGCGCGTGGCGCTCGAGCGTGCGCTGAAGGCGCCCGCCCGCCCCGACCGGCCGCTCGCCGACGAAGGCCGGCGCCGGGAGATCCAGGCGCTGCTCGCCAAGCTTCCCGCGCGCTAGGCGGAGTATCCTCGCGCTGAAATGCGCATCCTGCTGGTGGAGGACGACGAGCTCCTGGGCGGCGGCGTACGCGACGCGCTCGAGCGCGCGCGCTACGCCGCTGAATGGGTGACCGACGGGCGCGCAGCGCTCGCCGCGCTGCGCGCCGGCGCGTTCGACCTCGTGATCCTCGACCTGGGCCTGCCCGGCATGGACGGGCTGGAGGTGCTGCGCAACCTGCGCGCCGGCGGCGGCGCCACGCCGGTGCTGGTGCTCACGGCGCGCGACACCGCGGCGCAACGCGTCGCGGGGCTGGACGCCGGCGCCGACGATTACCTGGTCAAGCCCTTTGACGTCGATGAACTGCTGGCGCGCGTGCGCGCGCTGCAGCGGCGCGGCCGCGGCGCGGCGCTCAACGTCATCGAGCACGGGCCGCTCAGGCTCGACCCGGCCTCCTTCTCGGTGACCTGCGAGGGCCGCTCGGTCGCGCTGCAGCGGCGCGAGTTCATGCTGCTGCAGAAGCTGCTCGCCAGCCCCGGCCAGGTGCTGACCCGCGCCCAGCTGGAGGAATCGCTCTACGGCTGGGAAGGCAACGTCGAGAG
>Ga0105095_10000467_pt1 | contig 19579 bp, 15 predicted proteins | sample PPLLak2March2015_2_FD_79180 | JGI IMG/M metagenome (GOLD analysis project Ga0105095, IMG submission 79180) | Freshwater sediment microbial communities from Prairie Pothole Lake near Jamestown, North Dakota, USA - PPLs Lake P8 Core (3) Depth... | ecosystem: Environmental > Aquatic > Freshwater >...
GGCTACGGTGGTCCAGACGCTCATCAGCTCGGCGCAGACCGGGGTCATGACCCTCTCGGCCAACGAAGACGTCCTCGCGCGTCTCTACTTCCAGAACGGGAACATCTACCGGGCCCAGTTCGGGCACCGCAGAGGCGACGAGGCCGTGCACCATCTGTTTCAGACGGAGCTCGACGGCGGATTTCTCTTCGAGAGCCGCGGCGTCGAACCGGTGGCGGACGGCCCCGACCCCGGGATCACCGTTCCCGCGATGGCGCTGATGATGGACTCCGTCCGGCTCCAGGACGAGCTGAAGATGCTGCTCGAGGAGCTCCCCGCCCCGGCGACCCTGCTCGAGCGGAACCGGCCGTCTCTGATCTGGAACGAAGACGAGGGCCAGGCGGACGCCCGGCAGATCTGGGGATGCCTGCACGCTCCCTTGAGCGTCGCCGAGATCTTCGAGCGCGCTCACAGCTGCGGTTACCACACGGCGCGGATCATCACGCAATTGATCCAGACCGAGCAGATCCGGCCGAGCGTCAACCTGGGGTAGGTTATGGGAGTGGCAAGGGAGAAGTGCGCCGCGGGGCTTCTGGCAATCGCGCTCGCTGGCGCGTCCGCCGGGGCCGCGGACGTCCCCGCCAATCTCGTGCTGGACGTGCGGGTGTACGAGGCCCGCAGCGTGAGCCCGGATTTTGCCGTGATGGAGAAGCTATCGTTCTTCGTCAATACCGACGGCACCGGGGTCAGCGAGTCCCAGTGGCTCGCGACCATCGCCCGCAAGGTCCCCGAAGCCTTCGTCGCGACCCTCGCCAGCGAGACCGTGAGCGTGGACGGCTCGATCGCCCGGCTGGTCCTCGCGAAGCGAACGCGCGCTCTGGAGATGAGCTTCGACCTGAAGGACTTCCTCGAGCGCGGCACGTTCAAGTCGACGGCGACTGCACGCCTGGCGCGAGGCGAGGAAACGGTAAGAGGGTTCGATCGGGAGGTCGAGCTCCGGATGGGCCAGACCTACGTCTTCTCGAGCCACGACCTGCAGCTATCGGCGAGCGACTACCTGTCCCATTTCCGCGACTTCGAGGACTCCGACGAGCGCGGAAAACTCTACGAGAGCCTTCGCCCCTATAGCTTTTTCCTCGTGGTCGCGGTTACCCCGCGCGTCGTCGAGGGTCCGGGCACCGAGATCGTCTCCGTCTCCCTCGACCCGCAGCTGATTCCTCAACTCGAAAGCCCTCTCGGAGTTCCGCTCATCGGCGAGATCGTCCTCGAGCTCACGCTCGACGAGTCCGGAGCCCCCACGGACGCCCGGATCGTGCGATCGGCCCTTCCCGAGGTGAACGCCCGCATCCTGGGGGAGAGCGCTTCGTTTCGCTTCCCCGAAGCCGCGGGACGGAAAGCCCGCTTGACGCTTTCTCTCCACGCGAGACCATGAGAGTGCAAGAAGGGGGATGTGGAGACATCCCCCTTCTTACACCAGGATCGAGTATTCTCTAGGCACCTCTTCGAGATGGATCGTACGCTCTCACCCGACCAGCTGGTGATGATCACCGTGCTGGTGAAGCTCGGGGTCATGGCCTCGATCGCGAGCCTCTTGAGCCGGTTCGGAGCGTTCAAGCGCCTGCTGCTCAAGACGGAGCTTTCCCTCAAGGAAAAGCTCATCTTCGCCCTGCTATCGGGGATGCTGCTCTCGTTCGGCGTCGCCATACGCCTCCTCCTGAACTACGCCGCCGCCGATCTCTCGCTGTCGGGAACGATGCTCGTGGGACTCCTGACCGGGCCGCTCACCGGCGTGGGAGTCGGTCTCATGGTCGGAGCCCCGGCGGCTCTGAAGGGGGAGCTCCTGGCGCTCCCGCTGGGGGTGCTCTACGGCGTGAGCGGTGGCATCGTGCGCCACTTCTGCCGGAAGGAAGACATCTGGAGCTTCTCGCCCCTCATCTTCCTGAACCTCATCCGCATCGGAAAGACCGCAATCCGGGACCGGGTGTTCGACTGGCAGATCGCCATCTTCACCGTTACCGTCGCGCTCGAGTCCCTCCGCATCTTCATCGGCTCCGAGGCCCCGAACCTCGTCTTCCACCTCTCCTCGGAGAATCCCTGGGTCCTTCTCTCCATCTACATCAGCACCCTCGCCGCGCTCGGAATCCCTTTGAAGATCTGGAACAACGTGCGGCTCGAGAGGAAGCTCGCGGAGCAGGAGGTCCTGGTGATCCGCGCGAGGCTCCAGGCGCTCTCGAGCCAGATCAACCCTCATTTCCTCTTCAATACCCTCAACACCATCGCCTCCGCCACCAGAACCGATCCCGAAGTGGCCCGAATGCTCATACGCAAGCTCTCGAGCATCCTGAGAAAGCTGCTCCAGGAACAGGATCACTTCATCCCCCTCAAGGAGGAGCTGGAGTTCATCGATTCCTACCTCGACATCGAGTCGGTTCGCTTCGGAAGCGGAAAGCTCGTGGTCGAGAAGAAGGTCGATGACGACGCCCTCGAATCCTACGTCCCCTCGATGATCATCCAGCCGCTGGTCGAGAACGCGGTGAAGCACGGCGTGGGGTCACGCCTCGAAGGCGGGCGCATCGTCATCCGCGCGCGGCGCGGGCTCGGAAGCGCTGTCATCGAGATCGAGGACAACGGCGTCGGCTTCCCCCAGAAAGAGAGCTCCGAGAGCGGACTCGGAATCGGCCTCTCCAACGTGAACGAACGCCTCAAGGTGATCTACGGGCCCCAGTACCAGCTTCAGCTCGAGAGCGACCCCGAGCGCGGGACCATCGCCCGGGTCGAGATCCCGGACGTGGACGTTTCGTTTCTCCGCGCGAGCTGAGACATGTCCGTGCGCGCCCTCGTCGCCGACGATGAGCAGCTGGCCCGGGACGAGCTCTGCTTCCTCCTCGCGTCCGTTCCCGACGTCGAGATCGTGGGACAGGCATCGAACGGCGTCCAGGCAGTGGAGCTCGCGCGGGAGCTGTCCCCCGATCTCCTGTTTCTCGACATCCAGATGCCGGGGCTCGACGGGTTTCAAGTGGTGCGCGAGCTCATGGCGGACGACGATGTCCCTCAGATCGTCTTCGTGACCGCCTATGACCAGTACGCCATCAAGGCGTTCGAGGTCAACGCCATCGATTACCTTCTGAAGCCCGTGGACAAGACCCGGCTTCGGCAGGCGGTCGGCCGCGCGGCGAAGCGGAAGCGGGAGGGAGAGCCGATCGAAGCCCACCTCGAGCGGCTTCTGGGAGCTCTCGAGCGGGGTCCGCGGCAGAAGCGGGTGGTGGTCAAGGTCGGCGAGCGCTTCATGCTCGTCGATGCCGCGGACATCGTCTACGCGAGCGTCGAGGACGGCGTGGTCACCCTGGTCACCGAGCAGGTGAGCGGCACCTCGAACCTGAGAACGTTGGACGAGCTCTCCGCGGTCCTCGACCCGGCAACGTTCTGGCGGGTCCATCGAGGCTACATCGTCAACCTGGAGCGCATCCAGGAAGTGATTCCCTGGTTCAACCGCACCATTCAGCTCAAGATGGCCGATCGGGCCGGGACCGAGATTCCCGTGTCCCGCTCGCAGACGCGCCGACTGAAGGAACACCTGAATCTCTAGTCCGGATTCGGGCACGGCGCTTCCCAAAGCCGAACGAGCGCGGGCGATCGGCGCTCGAAAACTCGACCTTTTGGCGGTCTTTCGCGTGGCACGTGCATTGCTTCGAGAGCCGGGAGGAGGTGTGTGCGATGCGAGAAGTCGAAAGATTCCGGGAGCCCGTGACCACCCTTCCGACGCCCGGCGCCGTCGAGAGCAAGCGAAAGGAGGGCTGGCGTCTCGCCGCGATCGAGTGGGAACGGGAGGGGGTACGGGAGGCGCCCGAGGGGAGACGCCCGATCCCCTATGGCCTCCGTATCTCGACCGACTGCCAGCACCTCGAAGTGAACCCCGCGGAGAAGGACGTGGTCGCCACCATCATCGCGATGATCGCCGGCGATCATCCGTTGTCGAAGATTGCCGCGGAGCTCAACCAGAGGGGCTCTCGCACCCGCAGCGGCGCGGAGTGGACCCAGTTGAAGATCTACCAGATGCTTCCCAGGGTGATCGAGCTCGGACCGGAGATTCTCTCTCAGAGAGAGTGGTCGGAGAGCAAGAAGAGGCTACTGGCGGAAGTCAGCTAGGGCCTGTGAACTTGTGAAGAAGTGAGGACGGAGATCCCAACCAGGGTATGACCCTTGTCACTCCGATTTTTCCCCCTCGGATCCTATCTAGAGAGGACAAGTCGGGCACACCCAGATCCGCCCCCACTTCACAAGCTTGGGCACCTTGGTCAGTCTTGGCCGCTGGATCGCCTTTCGACTGAGGCGGGTAATCTACCCGGAATCCATTCCGCTTGTCAAGCAGGTTTTTTCGCTACCGGGATGTCGACTCGGCCCGGCTCACACTAGAGTTCGAAGGAACGCCATGGCAGGAAGCACGCGGATTCCGCGAACCGTTTCGCAGCCTACTCGTGTTTTGACCCATAGTCAAAAATACTCGCGAGTATTTTTGACCACTGTCGAAAATACTCTAACCGATCGGATCCAGGACGCGACCGAGAAAGAGGACCGTTCCCGTCGGCTTGTCCTCGATGAACGAAATCGTTTTCGCTTACGTCGGCGCCAAGCCTGTTTCGCAGTGTCTCGACGAACGCGGCGTTCACCTCGTACCCGCGCTGAACCCACAGGGCGTTCGCGACCGAAAGGTGAAACGGCTCGGGCGCCGGCCGGGCGCGGCTCGCAAGCACCTGCTGGAGCTCGGAGAAGACTTCGACCAGGCGGTCGCCCGCTCCCGCGTGTCCCAGCGTCGTTTCAATCTCGTCGCGTGTGACTCCCGAAGCGCCCGCCTGGCACATCGCGAGCGCAGCGGAAATGCTGTACGGGGAGAAGAAGAGTTTCCCTCGATCCGGCGCCAGCTGTCGGTAGAGCGACGTCGCCAGCACTGCCGTCGAGGCGCCTTTTCGGCTCGTTCGGCATTTGCTCCTCCCGGGAAGAGAGTACCTGGTGCGCAGGGCCGACACCACGCCTTCTTCCCGCTTTCGCCTGGTCTAGAATGTCGCCGCACGGAATGGTAGAGCCTTGACATCGGCATTCGTCGCGTCCCTGGCGGCTTTCCTGGTCACTCTCCTGAGCGGCCTCGGGGCCCTCGTCCTTCGCGGGCACAAATCGGTGGTCTTCGCCTCCTGCGCCGGAGCGCTCCTGGGCGGGGTCGCGTTCTTCCTGCTCCCCGACGCGTTCCATTTCTTCGTGGAGTCGGGCTCGACGCTACCCTCCTACGTCGTCTGGGCGGCGGCGGCCCTCGGCTTCGCGGTGTTCTACGCCCTGGAGAAGGGCCGTCACGCCCCGGAAACCGCGCGCATCGCGGGCTTCGGGGGAGCTCTCGGACTCGCGGTGCACAGCTTCCTCGACGGGGTCATCATCGGCGAGGGGTTTCGCGCGGGAGGCGAGACCGGATTCGTGCTCGCGGTCGCCGTGATGCTTCACCGGCTCGCGGACGGGGCGAGCGCCGTCGGCGTGATGCTCGGGACCGAGCACGGCATCCGCCAGACGGCGCTCATGCTCCTCGTCACCGCCCTCGCCCCGATCGCGGGGGCCGTTGTCTCGTCGTTTTTTTCCCTCCCCGCGTTCTTCCTTTCGCTGCTCCTGAGCTTCTTCTCCGGAATGCTGCTGTTCCTGAGCGCGAAGCATCTGCTCCCGGAGGCGCGAAGGGCCGCCGCGTCGAACCTCACCGTTCCCGCGTCCTTCGCCGCTGGTTTCATGGTGGTCTACGCCGCCTACCTGCTGTCACACTGAGTCGCATGCTCGATATATTCCCGCGCGTCGAGCGGTTCCTCGAAGACGAAGTCGATCCGGAAGACCGCCGGGAGATCGGGAGTCTGCTGATGCGCGCGCGCGACGGCGACGAGTCGGCCCTGCGAGACCTCGAGTCGCGCTTCTCCGGCCCGCTCACCTTCGGCACCGCGGGCATCCGCGGCATCCTGGGAGCGGGCGAAAGTCGGATGAACCGCTCGCTCGTCTTGAGAGTCACCTACGGGTTGGCGCTCCATGTCATCGACCGCGTCCCGGAAGCGAGAGAGCGTGGAGTCGCGCTGGCCCGGGACGGGCGCCGTCTCTCCGACGTCTTCCAGAAAGACGCGGCCTCGGTCCTCGCCGCTCAGGGGATCGCCGTCCACTGGATCGACGGCCCGAGCCCGACTCCCCTTCTCGCGTTCGCCGTCCGCCATTTCGGCGCCGCCGCCGGAATCATGATCACCGCCTCCCACAATCCACCGGCGTACAACGGCTACAAGGTGTACTGGGAGAACGGAGCCCAGATCGTTCCCCCGCTGGACGAGGAGATCGCCGCCCGCATCGCCGAGGCCCCCGGAGCCTCGCGGATTCCGAGTACAGAATCCTCCCCTTTCGTTCGGGAATGCCTCTCGGCCGGCGAAGCCTATCTCGCCGCGCTGCCCCCGCGTGTCAACGCCGACCCGAGCCTCCGCATCGCCTATACCGCCCTTCACGGCTGCGGGCAGAGCCTCTTCCTGGAGGCGGCGAGGCGGCGCGGCTTCGACAAGATCTTTCCCGTTCCCGAGCAAGCCGAGCCCGATCCCGCCTTTCCCACCGTTTCCTTCCCGAATCCCGAGGAGCCCGGCGCTCTCGACCTGCTGCTCTCGACGGCGAACAGCAACGCCTGCGACGTCGCGCTGGCCCACGATCCCGACGCCGATCGGCTCGGGGCGGCGGTGCGGCGCGGCCCCGGGGACTTCGTCGTCCTCAACGGCAACGAGCTCGGCGTCCTCCTCGCTCACCACGTGCTCTCGCACACCCGGGAGACGAAGCCGCTCGTGGTCTCGACCGTCGTTTCATCGCGGATGCTCTCGAAGATGGCGGCGACCCTGGGCGTGCGCTACCTGGACACGCTCACCGGCTTCAAATGGATCGCGAACGAGGCGATGCGCGTCGAAGCCGAGGAGGGCGTCCGCTTCGTCTTCGGGTACGAGGAAGCTCTCGGCTACACCGTGGGGACCGTGGTTCGGGACAAGGACGGGATCGGAGCCGGTCTCGCGCTCGCGGAATTGGCAGCCGAGCTGCGCGCGCGGGGGCTGACGCTCCTCGACGCCCTCGCCGACCTGAGGCGCCGGTATGGATACTTCGCGAGCCGGCAGCGGAACTTCACGCTCGAAGGAGCGGAAGGCGCGCGCCGGATCGAGCAGGCGATGCACCGCCTGAGACGCGAGCCCCGGACCGAGCTCGGTGGCGAGCCGATCCGAGCCTTCCACGATCGCCGTGAGGGAAACGTTCTCCTGTACGACCTCGAGGACGGCGGCCGCGTCGCCGTCCGCCCGAGCGGGACCGAGCCCAAGATCAAGCTCTACCTCGAGGTGGTCGAGCCCTACGACTCTCTCGAGAGCGCGGACGCCCGTGCCGCAAGTCGCCTCCTCGCCGTCGAAAAGGATCTACTCGCGGGCTCCGGACTCGGGTGAGCCCGACCACATTCGAAGTCTCGTCGTGTCCGTGGCGCCGTCTTGAACCCTTGAGTATAACTGGTTATACTCTCGATATGAAGACCGCCATTTCGATCCCCGATGAGCTCTTTCGTGAGGTGGAGCTTTGCTCCCGGCGCCTCAAGGTGTCTCGAAGCCGCCTCTTCGCGGATGCCGTCCGCGAATACCTCGCGCGGCGCCGATTCCCGCCGGACGCGACGGACGCTTGGAACCAGGTAATCGATCTTGCCGGTCAGCCGGGCGATGAGGCCGCCGCGGTGGCTCTTCGGAATCGCGGAAAAGCAGTGCTCAGAAATGCGCTCGTGAGTCGCCGGTGATCGAGCGGGGACAAGTCTGGTGGGCGGAGCTGGGAGAACCTCGCGGATCGGAACCAGGCTATCGGCATCCGGTGCTGGTTCTCCAGCGAGATGAGGTGAACCGAAGCCGCATCAACACTGTTGTGGTGTGTTTACTCACGAGCACTACCGTGTTGTCGCGGGCTCCTGGCAATACTCTCCTTCGCCGGAGACAGACCGGTCTCCCGCGGGACTCGGTCGTCAACGCGTCCCAGGTCGCGACGCTGAACAAATCCGATCTGGAGGAGCTCGTCATTGCTCTGCCCCGAGATCTGATGGACGACGTGGACCAGGGAATCCGCTGGTTCCTCGGTCTCGATTGATGCAGTGCTCTCCCGGAAGTCCCGGCTACCTGGGGCTTCCGACCTCGGCTGATCCCTTCGGGATCACGTTGAGCCTCAGGTACGACGGGCTCTCCGGCGAGCGGTAGACCCGCTGCGTCGCCACCTGGAAATCCTCCTCCCGCGCCTTGTAGATGTCGACGAAGGTCTGGGGGTTCCGATCGATGACCGGAAACCAGGAGCTCTGGACCTGCACCATGATGCGATGGCCCTTCTCGAAGGTGTGGTTGCGGTCCCGCAAGTCGAACTCGATGGGCGTAATCTCTCCCGGAACCATGGGCTCGGGCTTCTCGAAGCTCTTCCGGAACTTCGCGCGGAACACCTCGCCCGCGAGGAGCATCTGGAAGTGCCCCATTCGGACTCCCGCCGGATTCGGCTCGTTGTCGGGAAAGTCGCCGGGAAAGACGTCGATGAGCTTGACCACGAAGTCCGAGTCCGTGCCCGTGGTCGATACCGCGAGGTGCGCGATGATGGGACCGGCGATGGTGACGTCTTGCGTCAGCTCCTCGCTCTCGTACACGAGGACGTCGGGGCGGGACGCCGCGAAGCGCTGGTCCTCGATCATCCAGAGGTGACCCTGGGTCGTCCGGGTCTCGCCGGAGAACGGCACGGGCTTTTCGGGATCGCTCACGTAGCTGTCGAACGCTTCCGCGGTCGCGCTCGGAGGCTCGAACGAAAGACCCTCGTCCTCGCGCAGGTAGAGGTTCTTCACCACCGCGTCGGGAGGCGGCCAGTCGGCGTACTTCTTCCAGACGTTCGAGCCGGTCTCGAAGACGTAGGCCTCGGGAAGCTCCGGGTCCGGCGCGTCCTTGAGATGGTGGCGGAAGAACGGGAGGTGGATCTCCTTCTGGAAATAGTGCGCGGTCTTCGACTCGAACGGCACGTTCCCGAGAGAGGCCCCGTCCATCCGGTTCCAGCCCCCGTGCAGCCACGGGCCGACGGCGAGAACGCTCTCGTTCTCCGGGTTGCGCTTCTCGATCTCGTAGTAGATGGTCATGGGCCCGTAGAAATCCTCGGCGTCGAACCATCCGGCGACGTTCAGGATCGCGTGCTCGATGTCGTTCAGATGCGGCAGGACCACCTGTTCCTTCCAATAGTCGTCGTAGGTCCCGTGGTCCATGAACTCGTTCCAGGTGGGAACGGAGTAGCCGAAGTAGCGCTCGTTGACGTTGGCGATGGAACCGAGCTCGAGAAAGAACCGGTAGCCGTCGGGAGTGCCGTAGTCGAACGCTTTTTCCCGCTCGGTCGTGACTCCATCCCGGACGCGGGCGTTCGCCGAGAGCCAGCTGAAGGCGTACATGAGCCGGAACGCGCCGTTGTGATGCCAGTCGTCCCCGAGGAACATGTCGGAGGGCGATGCCTGCGGGGAGGAAGCTTTGAGCGCGGGGTGAGCGTCGATCATCCCCATGACCGTCTGGAATCCGGGATAGGACACTCCGTACTGACCGGCCCGGCCGTTGTCGTTCGGGACGTTCTCGAGAAGCCACTCGATGGTGTCGTAGTTGTCGGTGCTCTCGTCGGTGACCTTCGTGGTCTTCCTGGGCACGTAAGGCCGCATCACCACGAACTCTCCCTCGGAGCGGAACTTCCCTCGCACGTCCTGGAACACGAAGATGAACCCATCGCGGTCGAACTCGGGCGAAGGTCCGATCTGCGCGGGATACTCGTCGGGCCCATAAGGAGGAATGGAGTAGGGGGTTCGCAGCAGGAGAAACGGGTAGGTCCGGGATCGGTCTTTCGGCTCGTACAGGATGGTGAAGAGCTTCACCCCGTCCCGCATGGGGATCATGACCTCCCGTTTCTCGTAGTGGGCGCGAACGTCGAAGGGCGCTTCCGGTTCCTGGGCCTGGACCCGGGCCGCGGCGAGGCTCGATACCAGGAGAAGCCGGACGAGGGTTCTCACTGAATCCCCACCAGGCCCTCGACCGAGTCGATGAGCTTCTTCGAGTCGTAGCCGACGCCGTCCTTGAAGACCGTCACCACTTTCCGGATCTCGTCGTGACGCGCGACCGGGTCGCCCTCGATGACCACCAGGTCCGCGATCTTTCCCGCCGCGATGCTCCCCAGATCCGCGTCGACGCCGAGCACCTTGGCGCCGTTGAGGGTCATGATCTGGAGCGCCTCCGCGGGAGTGAACTCCGCCTCGAGCAGAAGCTCGTAGTTGCGCTGATCTCCGAAGCCCGGCAGCGCCCCCCCGTTGCCCGTGGGATCCACTCCCGCGGCGAGGAGCCCGCCGGCCTTGTAGAACGCGTGCTCGAACGCCTGCGCGCGGGGAAAGATATCCCCCATCACCGACTCTTTCGCGGCTGTCGCGATCTCCTTCCGCTGTTCCAGGTACTCCTCGCGCGCCTCGGGGGCGATCGCCTTCAAGACGCGATCCTCGAGCGGCGGACGACCGGGGACATAGAGCTCGTACACCGCGAGCGTGGAAGTAAGGGCGACGCCGTTCGCGATCATGTGTCGCACCGTCGCCTGGACCTGCTCCCCGCCGATATCCATCCGTTGCAGATGCCGTTGATTGTCCGTTGGGCACTCGTCGGGTTTCTTGTCGGGGTCGTACTCGGTGTTGGTGAAGAACCCGTGCTCCAGCCCGTCGATCCCGAGGTCGACGGCCTCGCGGAACGTCACCGAGCAGAGGTGGGCGGTGAACTTCAGGCCGCGGCGATGGGCCTCGTCTATTGCCGCCTCGAGCTCCGCGCGCGAGATGAGCGTATACGCCTTGAACCAGGTCGCGCCCTCGTCCGCCCAGTACCCTACGACCCGCCGCGCGTCCTCGGGAGTCGTGACCTGGGCCATCGTCGTGTCCGCGCCCTTCCCCGAGATGTAAGGTCCGGTCACGTGCATCCTGGGACCGGCGATCTCCCCGTTCTCGATGGACCGCTTCAGGTTGATCTCGCTGTACGGCGAGAAGCTCCCGGTGGTGCGGATGGTGGTGACCCCGCTCGCGAGATAGAGCCGGGGAGACGTCACGTTCATCTGCGACTCGCGCTTCGCCGTCGTGTAGAACGTGTGGTTGTGCATCCCCACGATGCCCGGAATCACCGTGTGCCCCGAAAGCTCGAGCCTTCGAGCTGCCGCCGGGACCGCGACCTCGTCCGCGCTTCCGACGGCGGCGATGCGCCCGTTCTCGATGAGGATCGTCTGGCCCGCCTTCGGCGGCGCCCCGGTTCCATCGACGACCTGGACGCCGACCAGGGCAACGACGGGTGAATCCACGCTCACGAACTGCATCGCTTCCTCGGACAGCCGCGATGCCGGCTGCGCGAACAACGGGCCCGCGACGAAGACGATCGAACCAAGCATTTTTCTCAATGCCTTTCCTCCTGCGTGTCGACGGTGAACACCAGCTTCATCCCGGTCTCCAGGTGCTCGGCGATATGGCAGTGAGCCATCCAACGCCCGGGATTCGAGAGCTCGAGAAGAAGATCGACGGTCTCCCCGGTCGCGACCAGAAGCGTGTCCTTCCAGACGAGGTTCCGATTGGGAGATCCGTTTCGCGAAAGAACCAGGAAGCGCTGCCCGTGGATGTGGAACGGGTGCTGCATCGCGTGGAGCGCGTCGCGGTCGTTCACCAGACGGAGCTTGACGACGTCGCCCAGCGTGAACTTCCAATCGATGTCGAGGTTCTCCTTCCCCGTGGCGGCGTCTCGGAGCGTCCACTTCACCTCACCGCCGGTCGTGGGGAAATTCATCTCCGGCATGGTCTCGGTCCACTCCACGGGGTTGAAGTAGACGCCGTCGGCGCGCATACGACGCACGAGCTTCGCCGGCAGGCCCTCGGTCTCGAGCGTGAGCCAGAGCTCGTGATCCACGGCGCGGGAGAACGAGCTTCGATAGGGCGCGATGTCCGCCCGGACGTCCTCGTGCTCGCGAAGCTCCTTGAACGGACGCGAGAGCCGCGGCGCGTCTTCCGCCGCGACTTCGATCTCTCCCAGCTTCGTGCTCTCGGGAAAGAACCCGCCGAAGGTGTGATCGAGCACCTGGAGGCGGTTCTCGAGCGCCTTCACCCCCGCCTCGTCGAAGCGCACCTCGACGATGTAGCGCTCCGCCGGACCGATGACGACCGACTCCGCCCACTCCTCCCGCTCGAGCTTCGAAAGATCCGACCCCACGACTTTGATGCGGGCCCCGCCGAAGGACAGATGAAACGTGCGGGTGTTCGCGACGTTGGTCAGGAAGAACCGCACGACCTCGCCCCGTTTCACCTCGAGCCGGTACTCGGGCTCGCCGTTCACGAGCATCACGTTTCCGAAGCGTCCCATGAGGGCATGGGTCGCGCTCTCCTCTCCGTAGGGAAAGAGCCCATGCCCCCCGAGGAGGAGATCGTCGAGCATCAGGACTTCCTCGCGATGGACCTCGTTGAAGAAATCCGGGTCGGGGGCGCGCACCAGCATGTTCCCATAGAGTCCGAGGTCCTGCTGGATGTCCTCGCGGTGGTGAGGGTGATACCAGTAGATTCCGGCGTCGCGGAAAAAGATCTTGTACTCGAAGCTTCCGCCGGGCAGGACCGGGTCCTGCGTCACTCCGGGAACTCCGTCGTATCGGTTCTCGAGGCGCACCCCGTGCCAGTGGACCGCCGTGTGGTGATCGGTCTGGTTCACGAAGCGGACGGTGATGGTGGAATTCTGATCGACTTGAATGAGAGGACCCGGATACTGTCCGTTGAACCCGTACATGACGTAGCTCGCGCCGCGGAGCGTTCGCCTCACGAGGCCCGCCACGAGCTCGAGCACGTCGCCGTCCCGAAGAGAGAGCATCTCGCGCGGCCTCGCGAGCGGCACCGACGCTTCGGCGGCCGGACGGGGAAGATAGGGCTTCGCGTTCGGGCGCAGGTCTTCGAGGCCCGGAATCATGGCGATGAGGGGGTTCATCGGCGGATGGGGCCACTCCCCGTCCGGAGCGTGGTGAGCGTGATCCATCGATCCCGGAGGCGAAGCCCCCGCGGGAATCATCAGGTGATTGTCGGGCTGGATGCGGGAGCTCGGAGACAGACCGCGGAGGACGAGCCGGCCCTCTCGGGTCGCGACGTTGGAATCCCGCTCGGCGGAGACGAGAACCAGGAACTGGTTGAGATCGACGGGGCCCAGAGGGCCGCTCGCGCCGTTACCCACCTCTCCGAGCTTCGCCATCGGGTTCAGAACCGGGGTCGTCACCCAGGCGACGTAGGTCGAGTAGTCTCCGAGAGTCCGCGGCTCGGGAAGACCTTCGATGCGGAAGTCGAGCTCGAAGCGATGGTTCCCCTCGGGCGACATGCTGATCCCGAAGGGGCTCGGAGCCCACCGGAGGAGGACCGTTCCCCGCGCATCCCTGAGGTCGGGAGTGGGATCGAGCTCGATGCTGTAGATATCCGGATGGCCGTCCTGCGACGCGACAGGAGACGCCAGAAGCCAGGACGCTCCCAGGGCGCAAAACAGCTGCCGCATTCGAGGCAGGCTCAGTCCGCCGCGACGAAGTGAAGGACGACTCCGCCGGCTCGCTCGGGGCGAACCCAGACGCCGTCCTCCGTGGGATGCGGCGTGACTGCGTTCTCCTTGAGGCAGCGCCGCGTTTCGTCGACGTCGGAAACGGTGAGGGTCACGACAGCGACGCAGGGAACGGCCGGAAGCACCACGTCCTCGAACCGCGCCACGACCTCGTCGACGCCCGCGATCTCGACCGAGCCCTCGTCGAGCGCGAATCGCGGCTTACCTCTCTGGCCCTCTTCCCTGGGGCGGAGCGTGAGCCGCTCGAAGCGATCCGCGGTCTCCTCGGGATACTCCGAGCACAGGGTGATCCCCGCGAGAGCCTGGACCCCGTTCGGATGCTCGAGCAGCGATTTCTGCCAGAGGACGTCCGGGGTGACATGCTCGATGAAGAACAGATCGGCCTCGGGGAATGCCTCCTGCTCCGCGCGAACGACGCGAAAGAGGCCCGGCTTCGTCTGGTCTCCGTCGATGCCTATGGGAACGTCGCGTCCGATCTCTACCGGCGGCTTCAGTCCCTGGACCCGGTCCTTCCGCGCTCGATAGAGATCCTCGGCGCGCTCGCACCCGAGCGCCACGAGCCCCACGCCGTGGAACCGCTCGGCGAGCGCCCGAAACCGATCGTGGGGCAGCTTCTCGTCGACGACTCCGAGGATCTCGAAGTAGCCCTGTCTGAACATGGCGCATCGGTTGCCCGATCCCCAGGGCACCACCGGCCCTTCCGGAGTGAGCTTCCCCCGATGAGCGCTCTCCCGGGTAAGCCGGAACCCGAGCCTCTCGTAGTCCTCTTTCGAGGCGTCGAGGTCCGGCGTTACCAGCCCCACGTGGTCGAGAGTGAGGGAGCCCGCTCCGCTCATAGGTTTCCTCCGCGGCCATTCTAGCTTCTCGCCGGCTCATTTTCATCGCGCGACGCCGCCTTGTCAGTTGAAGACGATCTTAGGCTCGCATACATTACCCTTTCCCTCAGGAGGGCCCGCCCATGGAAGTCGACGTAACCTTTCACGGCGACGTCGCGAGGGTCCGGATCAAGGGCCGCATCGTCGACGGCGAAGGCGCCGATCGGCTCAAACAGACCCTCTCGAAGCTGGTCCAGGACGGAAAGCTCCACACCATCTTCGATCTCTGGGAAGTCTCCTGGTTCGACAGCCTGGGCATCGGAATTCTCGTCGGCCATTACATCTCCGTCGCCGGCCGCGGCGGCAAGGTGATGCTTCTGGGAGCGAACAAGAAAATCCGTCAGATCGTGGAAATGGTCCGGGTGGACGACCGATTCGGCTGGTCCTGGGATCTCGACGAGGCGCTCGCCTGGTTCCGATGAAGACACCCGCTCTCCCCGCGAACGAGGCCGAGAGGCTCCAGGCGCTCGTGCGCTACGAGATCCTCGACACGCCTCCGGAGCAGGCCTTCGACGACCTCACGATGCTCGCCTCCCACATCCTCGATGTGCCGATCGCCGTGGTGAGTCTGGTGGACGAAGCCCGGCAGTGGTTCAAGTCCGCCGTGGGCATCGACGTGAAAGAGACCCCGCGGGAGTACGCGTTCTGCGCCCACGCCATCCTGGGAAAGGACGTGATGGTGGTCGGAGACGCGCTCGAAGACGAGCGCTTCCACGACAACCCGCTCGTGACCACGCCCCCCGGGTTTCGCTTCTACGCCGGCGCCCCCCTTCTGACCGAGGACGGCTTCGCGCTCGGAACCTTGTGCCTGGTGGACCGCAAACCGCGCGAGCTCACGCCGGAGCAGCTGGAGCTCCTGCGGGCGCTGGCGCGCCAGGTCGTGAGCCGCCTGGAGGAGCGGCGAAGGGTCACTGCCCTGGTGCGCACCATGAGCGAGCGCGACCAGGCCCAGGAAGAGCTCGACCGGTTCTTCGACCTCTCGATCGAGATGTTCTGCGTCGCCGACTTCGACTACTACTTCACCCGGGTGAACCCCGCCTGGACCCGCACTCTGGGGTACGGAATCGAGGAGCTCCTGAAGAAGCCCTACCTCGAGCTCGTCCACGTCGAGGACCGCGTCTCGACCATCCGGACGGCGTCGAGCCTGGTCAGCGGCTCCGAGGTCCTCGCGTTCGAGAACCGCTACCGCTGCAAGGACGGCTCCTACAAGTGGCTCTCCTGGACCGCCACCGCGTCGCTTGGCGAGCAGCGCATCTACGCCACCGCCCGCGACATCACCGACCGGAAGCAGGCCGAGGAGGCGCTCCGACGCTACGCCCGCGAGCTCGAGCAGGCGAAACGGGCGGAAGAGGAGAACGCGGACCGATTGAAGCAGCTGGTGGAGGAGATCGATTTCGCGAAGCAGAAGGCCGAGGACGCGACCCGCGCCAAGAGCGAGTTCCTCGCGAACATGAGCCACGAGATCCGGACTCCGATGAACGCCGTCATCGGTATGACGGAGCTGGTCCTGGCCACCGAGCTCGACGGAGGGCAGCGCGATCACCTGACCCGCGCCAAGCAGGCGGCGGAGGACCTCCTGGAGCTCCTGAACGACATCCTCGACATCTCCAAGATCGAAGCCCGCAAGCTGGACGTCGACTCGACTCCCTTCTCTCTCAGGCGATGCGTGAGCGCCACCGTCAAGATCCTCGAGATGCGGGCCCACGAGAAGGGGCTCGGCCTTTCCGCCCACATCCGGGAGGACGTTCCCGACTCGCTGGTGGGAGATCCGAAGCGCCTGCGGCAGATACTCCTGAACCTCATGGGAAACGCGGTGAAGTTCACCGACCGCGGCGACGTGCTCCTCGAGGTGGAGACGGAGTCGCTCGGCGAGGCGGGCGCGACGCTTCATTTTTCGGTGGCCGACTCCGGAATCGGGATCCCCGAGGACCGGCGCGAGGCCATCTTCGAGGCCTTCGCCCAGGGCGAGCCTTCGACCGCTCAGAAGTACGGGGGGACCGGTCTCGGCCTCGCCATATCCTCCCAGCTGGTCTCGATGATGAACGGGCGGATCTGGCTCGAGAGCTCTCCCGGCCATGGAAGCACGTTCCACTTCACCGCGAGCTTCGGGCGAACGACTCCCGACAAGATCGAGCCTCTTCCCGAGTCGGCGCCGGTCTATGCGCCTCGGCGCCGTCACGGAGGCTTCCATGTGCTCCTGGCCGAGGACAACCCGGTCAACCGCGAGCTGGTGCGACACTTCCTGGCGAAGGCCGGACACCAGGTCGAGATGGCGGCGAGCGGCCGCGAGGCTCTCGCCCACCTCGAGAACCCCGGCCGTTTCGATCTCGTCCTCATGGACGTTAGGATGCCCGACGTGAGCGGTATCGAGGCCGCCGAGGCGATTCGCGAGAAGGAAAAGGCCACGGGCGCCCACATCCCGATAATCGCTCTCACCGCCTACGCGATGAGGGAGGACCGCGAGCGCTGTCTCCGCGCGGGGATGGACGACTACGTTTCGAAGCCGGTCCGGGCGGAGGAGCTCCTCGCGACCATCGAGAAGGTCGCCTCGCGCTACTCCCTGGAGCCGCGGCCCGAGCCCGCGGCCGAATCACCGGCGCCGGTCGTCGACGAGGAAGCTCTGATGGCGGGAGTCCGGGGCGACGAGAAGCTCCTCCACGAGCTCATCGACCTCTTCCTGGAGGATTCGAGCGCGATGCTCACCCACATGAAGGAAGCGATAGAGCGCGACGACCCCTCGGAGCTCGCCTCCTCGGCGCACGCTTTCATCGGTTCTCTCGGGAATTTCGCGTCCCGGCGGGCGTTCGCGAAGGCGAAGGAGCTCGAGCGGAAGGCGCGGGAGGGCGATATCGATTCCGCGGCCGCGCTCTTCGCCGCTCTCGTCGAAGAGACGGCGCGCCTGGAGGAGGCGCTCCTCGGGATACTCGAGAAACGCCGAGCGAGGACGCCGTGAGCGAGATTCTCCTGGTCGAGGACGAGCGCGTCACCCGGCACCGAATCCAGAAGGTGATGGAGGACGCGGGCCATCGGGTGACGGCCGTGGCCACGGCCGCCGAGGCGCTGAAGAAGCTCGACCGCGAGCACGTCGACCTCCTGCTCCTGGACGTGTGGCTACCGGAGATGAACGGCCTGGAGCTTCTCGCGAAGATGAAGGCATCCGGCCTTCATCCTCCGGTGGTCATCATCACCGCGGACGATACGCCCACGACCCTCCTCGAGGCGGTGCGCGCCCAGGCCTACGCGTTCCTGACCAAGCCCGTCGACCCCGACGATCTGGTCGCGACCATCGGGCGGGCGCTGAACGGCTCGCGGGCATCCCGGCCCATTCGCGTGATCTCCGCCAAGCCGAGCTGGATCGAGCTCGCCCTTCCCTGCGACCGGGAATCGGCGGAGCGCATCCAGGGCTTTCTCGCCCGCCTCGACGCCGACCTCGACCCGACGGTACGCGACGCCATCGGCCGTGTCTTCCGGGAGATGCTCCTGAACGCCGTCGAGTGGGGAGGCAAGCTCGACCCGAACCGCGAGGTCCGGGTGACGTACCTGAGGGCGCGGAAGATGATCCTCTACCGAATCGCCGACCCGGGCGAAGGCTTCCGCCTCGCCGAGATCGATCACGCCGCGGTCACGAACACCGAAGACTCCCCCATGGCGCACGTGTCCGCGCGGGAGAAGAAGGGCCTTCGCCCTGGAGGCTTCGGGATCCTGATGTCCCAGTCCCTCGCCGACGAGCTCCTCTACAACGAGGCCCAGAACGAGGTGGTTTTCATCAAGTACCTCGACGGCACCTGAGCCGAATCAGTTCATGAAACCCCGATAGATCGCCCGGGCTTCGTCGAACTGGCCGAACACGTGGGCCTTCTCCTTCTCCGAGCGCCAGTGGGGCCAGGCTTCCGCCATCTGCTGGAGCTTGTCGATCCAACGGAGCGCGTACTCCGCGGAGGCCCGATCCCGCGGCGGGCGGCCAGAGACGGTGACCCACACCGGGTTGGTGAACGCCTGCGCGAAGACGGCGTCGAGGGGATACCTCTCCTCGGGTCGCCCTTCGGCCCTCAAGTGAAACCATCCCGATCGGTCGGCCTTGACCGCCTTGCTCAGTGTCGCACTCTTGCGATCGGGTGAGAGCGGCACGCTCTCGATTTCGGATCCATTGAACACCAGGAACACCCGATCGAGCGGAGTGATCGACCGGACGCGAGCCTCGACTCTCACCTCTCCGCCCGCGGGAAGCGCAACCGTCTCCCCGGGAATCCGTCCGTTCACCGTGAGCTCCACCAGGGGTCCGGAGCTCACGAACGCGTTCCCCTTTCGGAGTCCCTCGAACCAGGCGTCCATCGTGAGCCCGCGGGCTCCGGTGTAGACGTACGTGCGATAGGAGCCGACGAGCTTGCTCCTCTGCAGGTTGCTGATGGAATCCTCGCCGCCCGTTGCCGTCACTCGAACCCCGTTGTTGAGGGTCGCGTACCACGGGTGGAACCCGCCGCGGCCCGCGTCCGACCACTCGACGCCGTCCGTGGTTCCGAGAGCCGCGTCCACCATGTATCCCTTGCCGACTCCGAGATCGGTCTCGAGCGGGTCGCGCTCCCCGAAGAACGCGTGGACGTAGCCCACGGTCGCCCCCTGCTTCTTCGCTTTCCGGAACATGTCGGTGTTGCTGGGGTAGAGGCTCTCGATCGCCGTCCCTTCGTAGCCCGTGGTGAAGGGAGAGATCAGATGATCGCGGAGGCCGAAGAAGAACACGTGGCCGTAGAACGGCGGCCGGTACTCCTGCCCGACGACGAGGAGTCGTTCGGGGGTGGAGAGCGGATGGGGACCGCCTCCGGGCACGAAGTACTGGTAGTCGAGGATGCGGTTGTCCTTGTTCGCCACCTGCTCGTTGACGATGTCCTGGTCTTCCGCCTCGGACATCATCATCAGGTTCTCGAGGCTGTTGTTCAGGTTCCCCCCGTAGTTCATGTGCACGTGGGTGGAGCCGCTGTACCATCCTCTGGCCGACAGATCCGTCAGGCGATCGAGCGAGACCGCGAGCTCCCGCACCTCCCCGGCCTGGATGTCGACCGTCGTCGTCTTCGGCAGGAA
>Ga0105095_10000471_pt1 | contig 19525 bp, 18 predicted proteins | sample PPLLak2March2015_2_FD_79180 | JGI IMG/M metagenome (GOLD analysis project Ga0105095, IMG submission 79180) | Freshwater sediment microbial communities from Prairie Pothole Lake near Jamestown, North Dakota, USA - PPLs Lake P8 Core (3) Depth... | ecosystem: Environmental > Aquatic > Freshwater >...
CGCTGCGCACCACGGTCTGGGGTTATGCCGCCGGCGACGCGCGCGCGAGCTACCCGGGGCCGACGATCGAGGCGCGCCGCGGGCGCCCGGTGCGGGTGCGCTGGGAGAACGACCTGCCCGAGACCCACCTGCTGCCGGTGGACACCACCGTGCACTGCGGCCCGGACGCCAAGCACGGCCACTCCCACTGCCGGCCGTTCGTGCGCACCGTGGTGCACCTGCACGGCGGCCGCGTGCCGGATCACAGCGACGGCTATCCCGAGGCCTGGTTCTCGCCCGGCTTCCGGGAGCGCGGCCCGTTCTTCAGCCGCGAGGTCTACGACTACCCGAACGACCAGGAGGCGGCAACGCTGTGGTACCACGACCACGCCATGGGCATCACGCGCCTGAACGTGTACGCCGGGCTCGCCGGTTTTTACCTCCTGCGCGACGCCAACGAGGAGCGTCTGCAACGCGCGGGCGCACTGCCGGAACGTGTCTATGAGATTCCATTATTGATTCAGGACCGCTCGTTCAAACGCAACGGTGCGCTGGCCTACACCGCCGACATCGGCGAGCACGAACAACGGCGAGAACACCAGGAAGTCCCGGGCGAAGCGCCGAAGAAAATCCCGCGCGACCCGCTCACCGGCGCGCCCAGCCCGTCGATCGAGCCGGAATTTTTCGGCGACATGATCCTGGTGAACGGCAAGCTGTGGCCGGTGCTCGAGGTCGAGCCGCGTCACTACCGCTTTCGCCTGCTGAACGGCTCGAACGCGCGCTTCTATCGTCTGTGGCTCGATTCGGGCCAGACCCTGCATCAGATCGGCAGCGACGGCGGCCTGTTGCCCGCGCCGCTCGCGCTCAAGGATCTGACGCTGGCGCCGGCCGAGCGCGCCGACGTGATCGTGGATTTCTCCAACCCGGCGCTCGCCGGCAAGACCATCATTTTACGCAATGACGCCAAGACGCCGTATCCAAATGGCGATGACGTCGACCCCGCCACCACCGGCCGGATCATGGCGTTCCGGGTCACGCGCCCGCGCTCGGCGGTGGCCGATATCCGGCTGCCGGCGACGCTGCGCGCACCGATTCCGACGCGACGCGCGAACAATGAGCGTACCGTGCTGCTGGCAGAGATCGAGGACGAATACGGGCGCGTGAAGCCGATGCTCGGCACGCTCGAGGCCGGCGCGCTCGGCTGGGACGATCCTGTCTCGGAGAATCCGCGCTCCGGTTCCACCGAGATCTGGCGCATCGTCAACGGCACCCCGGACGCGCACCCGGTGCACCTGCACCTGGTGCACTTCCGCGTGCTCGACCGCCAGCGCTTCGACCAGGACAGGTTCGTGCTGGGCAAGCCCGGCACGCTGAAGCTGACCGGCACGCCGCAAGCGGCGCATGCCAACGAAAGGGGATGGAAGGACACGGTGATCGCCTACCCCGGCGAGGTCACGCGCGTGGTCGCGACCTTCGATCTGCCCGGCCTGTACGTATGGCACTGCCACATCCTCGAACACGAGGACCACGAGATGATGCGGCCGTACCGCGTCGTGCCCTGACCGGACAGTTCGGGATCAGCTGCGTCCGAACACCGGCACCGCGGCGCCGGTGACCGAGCGCGCGTCATCCGACAGCAGGAAGGCAATGACGCCGGCGAGGTCCGCGGGCGGGACCCAGGTGGAAAAATCCGCCTTCGGCATGGCCTCGCGGTTCTGCGGCGTGTCGATCGTGCCCGGCAGGACGCAGTTGACTTTGATCCCGTGCGCCTTGAGCTCGCCCGCCAGGCTCTCGGTGATCCGCAATACCGCCGTCTTGGCGGCGCTGTAAGCGGCGTAATTCGGGTTGCCCTGGAAGACGTTGCGGCTGCCGATATTGATGATGCTCCCGCCCTGCGCCTGCAGCATATAAGGAATCACCGCGCGGCAACCGTTCAGGGTGGTGCGAACAATGAGGTCGTACAGGAAATCCCATTCCGACAGATCGGTCTCGTGCACCGGCTTGCCGCCGCGAAACCCGCCGACGGTGTTCACCAGCCCGTCCAGCCGCCCGAAACGCTTATGCGCCTCGGCCGCCATGGCGTTCACTGACTTCGGATCGGTCATGTCGACGTTCCCCGCCAGCCAGTGCTGTGCGGAGTCCTTCAGCTTGTTGTAGGTTTTCTGCAGGCGATCGTTCGAGCGGTCGACCAATACCATCCTGCCGCCCTCCGATTGAACGCGTTCAGCCACGGCGTGGCCGAGATTGCCGACGGCGCCCGTGATGATGATGACCTTGTCTTTCAAGCTGGACATGCGTATTTGCTCCCGTTATTCATGAAATTCATCTGCAGGTTATTCGCTGCCTGCGCCAGGTAACACTTCCCTCCCCCGGGCCGAGGGAGCCTTTTCACAGCTCGTTTGTCACTTTCTCCGTGGCCTCGACGATCTCCTGATGCCGCTTGTCCACCGCGCGGCGGTCACGCTCGAAGCGCGCCAGCAATTCGTACACGCAGGGCACGACGAACAGCGTAAGCAACGTGGATACCATCACACCGCCGATGACCGCGATCGCCATGGGCGCGCGCAGCTCGGCGCCGGGGCCGAGGGCCAGCGCCAGCGGCAGCGCGGCGGCGATGGTGGCGAACGAGGTCATCAGGATCGGGCGCAGGCGGATCGGGCAGGCCTCGAGCAGCGCGGCGCGCACCGTCACGCCGCCGCGGTCGCGCACCTGGTTGGTGAAGTCCACCAGCAGGATGGAATTCTTCTTCACGATGCCCATCAGCAGGATCAGGCCGATGAAGCTGAAGATGTTGAGCGAGTTATCGAACAGCAGCAGCGTCAGGAACGCGCCGGAAACGCTGAACGGCAGCGCCATCAGCACCGTGACCGGGTGGATGAAGCTGTTGAACTGCGAGGCCAGCACCATGTAGGCCACGATCACGCCGAGAATCAGCACGAACCACAGGCTGGCGAACGACTCCTGGAACGATTGCGAGCCGCCGACGAAGCGCACCGTGTATTCCGGCGGCAGCACTTCGCGCGCGATGGACTGCGCCCGGTCCAGCGCCTCCTGCTGCGACTTGCCGGCCGCGACATTGGCGAAGATCTTGATCGCGCGCTCGCGGTCATTGCGGTTGATCTGCGCCAGGGCCCGGTCTTCGCGCACCTGCACCACCTCGGAGAGCGGGATCAGCTCGCCGCGGTTGTTGCGCACGTGCAGGCGCTTGATCTGGTCGATGCGGTCGATCTCCTGCTCCTGCAGCCGCACGCGCACGTCGTAGCGGTGCCCCTCGGAGGAATACTGCCCGGCGACGACCCCGCCGACCATGGCGTTGACGGTCTGGGAGATGGCCTGGATGCTCACGCCGCGCGCGGCGGCGCGTTCGCGGTCCGGGATGATCCGGATTTCCGGTTTGCCGAGCAGATAATCGCTGTCAGTGTCGGTCACCAGGCCGGTGGCGTCGAGTTTCTGGATAATAGTCTCGGAATATTCGACCAGCTTGTCCCAGTCGCGCCCCTGCACCGCGAACTCCACCGGGAAGCCGCGCGAGGCGGTGAAGCCGCGCTGCGACAGGTCCTGGATCGAGACCTTCAAACCCAGCTTTTTGAGCGCTTCGCGCGCGACCCCCATCATCTCCTGCTGCGACAGCTCGTGGCCGGCCTCCGGGTCGATGCCGCGTTCGCCCTTCGGTCTCATGCTGACGAACATGTTGGTCAGGTTCGACTGGCCGCCGGTGCCGAAACCGCCCACGGCCACCATGTAGCGCCGGATTTCGGGGCGCGAGGCGAAGAACTTCTCGGCTTCGCGTATCACCGAGTCGGTGAACTCCATCGAGGAATCGATTGGCGTCTGCGCGCGCACGATGAAGCTGCTCTGATCCTGCGCCGGCATGAATTCCTTGTTGATCAGGCTGAGCGTGCTGAACGAGGCCGCGAAGAACAGGAGCGAGCTGCCGATGATCATCCACGGATGCCGCAGCGCCACCTGCAGCAGCTTGTGATACAGCGCGGCCACGGCGCGAAACGCGAAATCCGCCGCGCGCCCCATGCGCGTCATGCGGCTGCCGGCCTGGACGAACTGCGAGGCGCGCATCGGCGTCAGCGTCAGCGCCTCCAGCAGCGACAGCAGCACCGCGACCGTCATGGTGATGCCGAACTGGAAGAAAAATTTTCCGATCACGCCGCTCATGAACGCCACCGGCAGGAAGATCGCGACCACGGCCAGCGTCGCCGCCAGTGCCGCGAAGGTGACCTGGCGCGACCCCTTGAGCGCCGCCTCCACGCGGTTCTCGCCCTGCTCCTGGTGGCGCACGATGTTCTCCAGCACCATGATGGCATCGTCCACGACGATGCCGATGGCGAGGCTCAGGCCCAGCAGCGTGAAGGTATTGAGCGTGAAGCCGAAGAAGTACAGGACGATGAAGGTGCCGATGATCGAGGTCGGGATCGCCAGGATGACGTTCAGCGTCGCGGTCCAGCTGCCGAGGAACAGCCAGCACACGAACGCGGTGGCGAGCGCCGACAGCACCAGCGCCAGCTTGAACTCGTCCACCGACTCCTCGATGAACTTGGTGGAGTCGAAGTTGACGTCGATCTTCATGCCTTCCGGCAGCTGCTTGGCGACCGCGGCCATGCGCGCCTTCACGCCCTGCGCCACGGCCACGGTGTTCGAGCCGCGTTGCTTGCGGATGCCGATGCCGACCGCGCGCTCGCTGTTGGCCCGCGAGATGCGGCGGATGTCGTCCAGGCCGTCCTCGATCTGCGCCACCTGGCTCAGCCGGATGCGGGTGTAGACCGGCTCGCCGCCGCGCCGGTTGATGACGATGTTCTCGAACTCCCCGGCGGTCTTGGCCTCGCCGAGCGTGCGCACGTCGTATTCCTTGCGCCCGGTGGTGATCTGGCCGGCGGGCAGTTCCGAGTGCTCGGCGGTGATCGCGTTCAGCACGTCCGTTACCGCCAGCTCGTAGCGGTTCAGCTCCTTGCCCGAGATCCAGACGCGCAGGTTGGGATCGACGTAACCGCCGAGCGTGATCTCGCCGACGCCGGTGACGGACGAGAACCGGTCCTTGAGCGAGTCCTTCACGTAACGCATCAACTCGCGCACCGAGTGCCGGTCGCTCGTGACCGACATCCACAGGATCGGCTGGTCCTCGGGATTGGTCTTGCTGATCACCGGCGGCTCGATGTCGGTCGGCAGGTGGCGCTGCGCCGCCGCCACCTTGTTCTGCACCTCCTGCAGCGCATCGGCGATGTCGCGCGACAGCTCGAATTCGACGCTGATGCTGGCCTGGGCATAGCGCGCGGTGGAGGTCACGCTGCGCACGCCTTCCACCGTCATGACCGCGTCCTCGATGACGTCGACGACATTGGTCTCGATCACCTCGGGCGCGGCGCCGGGGTAGTCCACGCGCACCGACACCACCGGGAAATCCACGTCCGGCAGCTGGCTGATGCCCATGCGCGAGGCCGAGATCCCGCCGAACAGGATCAGCGCCGCCATCAGCATCCAGGCGAATACCGGGCGGCGGATGGCGATTTCAGGAAGGTTCATGGCGTGGGTCCTTCGGACGCAACCGGACGGCGCACGGCCGCCGCCTCCAGCCGGAGATAATCGAGCTTTGCGGTGTAGCGCGCGCGATCCAGCGCCCGCTGGTTATCCTGAAACAAGGTCAGGGCCTGCAACACATCCAGGTTCGTGACCAGCCCCAGGCGGTAGTCACGCCGCTGCACTTCGTAGTTCTTGCGCGCCGCCTCGGTCGCCTTTTCCAGCGCCGCGAGCTGCGAGCGGTCGTACACCACGCTTTGATGGAGCGAGCGGATTTCCTGCTCCGCCTGGCGCCGCACCTGGCTCGCGCCCAGCTCGGCCTGCGTGCTCAGCGACACCGCCTCGCGCACCTGCGATTGCCGGATGCCGCCGGAGTACAGCGGGATCGTTAGCGCCAGCTGCACGTCCCAGTCCACGCCCTCGAGACTGCCCTTGCGCTCCAGGTAACGGTTGGCGTTCAGGTCGAGCGATGGCTGGCGCGCCCCGCGCGCCACGGAGATGTTTTCCTGCGCCGCGGTCAGACGCTGCTGCGCCGCCTTCACGTCCGGGCGCAGTTCCAGCCGCGCCAGGTAGGTCTCGAGCGTATCCAGGCTAGCGGGCAGGGTTTCAGTGTCGCGCAGCGGCGTGTCCGCGGGCAGGACGCTCAGGAAGGCGAAGGCCTCACGCGCGGCGGCGAGTTGGGCCTGCAACTGCTCGACCTGCGCGCGCAAAGTGCTGATCGTGGTCTGCACCGCCAGGGTTTCACCGGTGCGCGAGCGGCCGATGCGGACCCGATCCTGCAGCTCCTTCTCGCGCTGGAGGTTCAGGTTGATCTGTTCGTCGAAATTCTTCAAGTCCTGCTCCAGCGCCAGCACGTCGTAAAAATTCTGCGCCACGTCCTTGAACAGCTGTGTCCGCGCCTGACGGTAGTCCTCACCCTGCGCGCCTATCAGCGCCTGCGTCTGCCGCATCGAGGCGAATTCCCGGAAGCCGCGGAACAGCGGCTGGGTGGCCGTCAGCCGCGCATGCGGCTGACGCGTGGGATTCGCCGTTGTGTCGCGCGCCCCCTTGTCCAGCCAGGTGTAGGAGGCGACACCGTCGAGCGTCGGGCGCAGCGTGGATTTTGCCTGGCGGTAGCGTTCCTCCGCCTGAAGGATCAATTCGCTCTGCGTCGCGACCACCTCGCTGCGCACCAGCGCTTGTGCGAAGTATTCGTCCAGCGTCAGCGCCTCCTCGGCGGCGGCCGTGGGTCCGGCCCCCAGGCACAGGGCCAGCACAGCGATCCAGGTCGTCAGAACTCCCGCGCCCGACTTCAAGTAAACGTCCCTCCGGAGGTGCTCAAGCGGGATTGGACCCGGCGACCACGGATAAAATCCGTCCGTTTTGTGATTCCCGTCGGCATGTATGGGGCTCAGTGGCAGGAGGCCGCTCCCGACGGTGACGCGCGCTTCTTTTTGCGCGCGCCGTCGAGCGGCCGGCGCGGACCTGACAGCGGCAGCGTCTTTTCCAGCCCCGCCAGGATCGGGCAATCGGGACGGTCGTCGCCGTGGCAGTGTTTCGCCAGCGTCTCGAGGGTGCGCTTCATGTCCTGCATCTCGCGGATGCGCTCCTCGAGCTCGCGGATGTGCTCCTGCGCCAGCTCCTTGACCTTGCGGCTGGGACGACGGCGGTCCTGCCACAGCTTCAGCAGTTGCTCGATCTGTTCGATGGAAAATCCGAGATTGCGCGCCTGCTTGATGAAGCGCAGCGTATGCACGTCGCTCTCCGAGTACATGCGATAGCCGGCAAGCGTGCGCCGGGCCTTGGGGATCAGGCCGATCTCCTCGTAATGCCGCACCATCTTGGCCGACACACCCGAGGCCTGCGCGGCCTCGCCGATATTCATGATATTGCCGTTCATGGACTGTCTCCCTGGCGCCGGGGAATCTCTGGTCATGGGTGCCGCCGGCCGGGTGTTTGGCATGGCAGTTTCCCCGTTGTCGCCCCGGCATTCAAGGGCTTTCCTTCCCATGATGGGAAGCCGTGGCGGGAGGGCTTATTTGTAAAAGATATGCTTGCCGATGCGCGCCACGGGCTTGTTGCGGCGGGCCCAGCTGGGCTTTATGTGCACGGCGTGATAATGCGTCGCGCCGCCGAGCGTCGGCGTATGCCGTCCGTCATAAACCGCCTCGGCAACCTCCCAGGCGCGCCGGAAGGTTTCGTCCTCGCGCGACGGTCGTTCGTCCAGTTCGGTCCAGGAGAACGCGCTCACGTAGCGCTTGCGCAACGGGTCCCAGTTCTTCTGATGCACCACGCCGCAGATCGTGTCGGGATAGCGTCCCGAGGTCACGCGGTTCATGGTGACCTCGGCCACCGCGTATTGACCGGCCACGGGCTCGCCGCGCGCCTCGAAGTACACGTTGAACGCGAGACAGGCCAGGTCCTGTATCCTGGTCTTCTCGGTGTAAGCCGAACGCATCAAATAACCCAGCCCGGCCACGACCAGACTGATCACGACCACGACGATCAGCGGCCCCTTGTCCAGCCCATGCCAGTGAAAACGCAGGTTGCCCCATCCGCGCGATAGCCGCGAGGCGCTGCGACGAATACGGTTTTTTGAATAACGTTTCTTGCGCATGTCCCCGGCATCTCTCCATGCGGAGCCGGATACCGCGCCGCCCCGCCCCATCACTCAAAGCTAGAATCTTTCACTCCGGCCTGCCAAGACGGCACGGACCGGCGGAACAGGTGCCCTGATCAATGGCTGGTCTTTGTTTGCACGGCTGGATGTAAATAAGGAACGACAAAAACAGACGCTGGCCGTGCCTCTTTTCGGGCGGTAGAGTACGGTCCCTATGCCGTCCGTGGTGGAAATCGAGAGCCTGGTCAAGCGTTACGACAGCCGCGAGGTCGTGCGCGGTATCGATTTGAGCGTGCCGGCCGGGCGCTGCTTCGGCGTGCTTGGGCCGAATGGCGCGGGCAAGACCACCACGCTGCGACTTTTACTTGGCCAGTCACCGGTCAACGGCGGTGAGATCCGCGTCTTTGGCCTGCCCATCCCGCAGGCCGGTCGTACGGTGCGCAGCCGCACCGGAGTCGTGCCGCAGGCGGACAATCTCGACCCCGATTTCACCGTCGCCGAAAACCTGCGCGTCTATGGCCGCTATTTCGGCATTGCCGCGGCGACGCTCGACGCGCGCATCCGCGAGCTGCTGGAATTCGTCGGTCTCACCGACCGCGCGAACGCGCGCATCGCGACTCTCTCCGGCGGCATGAAGCGGCGCCTGACCATCGCCCGCGCCCTCATCAACGATCCCGAACTGGTGGTGCTGGACGAACCGACCACCGGTCTCGACCCGCAGGTGCGGCACATGATCTGGGGCCGGCTGCGCGACCTGCGCCAGTCGGGCAAGACGCTGCTGCTCACCACGCACTACATGGAAGAGGCCGAGCGCCTGTGCGACGAGCTGGTGATCATGGACCAGGGACGCATCCTGGAACAGGGCGCGCCGGCGGCCCTGATAAAAAAACACGCGGAACCGGAAGTGCTCGAGGTGCGCGGCGAGGAGCAGCTTGCACGCCGCGCGCTCGAATCCGCCGGCGACGGGCGCTTCGAGGCCATCGGCGATACCTATTACTACTACACGCGCGACGCGCGCGAGGTGGTGAAGCGCCTCGAAGGCATGCCGGGGCTGACCTTCCTGCACCGGCCGGCGAACCTGGAGGACGTGTTCCTGAAGCTAACGGGAAGAGAGCTAAGGGATTAAAGGATTATCGTGTGAATCTATTTTTCGAACCTGTTGCTGCCCGGGGTGCAACGAAATTCGTTGCACCCGTTCGGCGGCGCGAACACACGTTAAGTGTGTTCACGACAATTTCGCCGGGAGCGAAATTGGACGCGCTTCAGCGCGCCCCGCAGGGGTGCGCGCCAGGGATGGCGCGCATCAATACTCCACCTCACCCCGCTTCCGCGGGAATGACGACCAATTAATTTTTGGCCATGGCGATACTTTATCTTCCGCGCGTGCAAAACGCCGCGATCGCGGTATGGCGGCGCAACATGCTGGTGTGGCGCAAGCTCATGCTGCCCAGCATTTTCATCAATTTCGGCGAGCCATTCCTGTACCTGCTCGGCCTCGGCTACGGTCTCGGGCTGTTCATCGGCGAGATGATGAACATGCCCTACCTCACCTTCCTCGCCTCCGGCATCCTCGCCTCCTCGGCCATGAACACCGCGAGCTTCGAGGCCATGTTCTCGGTGTACACACGCATGATCCCGCAGAAGACCTACGAGGCAATCCTGGCCACGCCGCTCGAGGTGCAGGATATCCTCGCGGGCGAGATGCTGTGGTGCGCGACCAAGTGCGTCATCAGCGGCACGGCGATACTGGTGGTGGCGGCGCTGCTTGGCGCGGTACAGGACTGGCACGCGCTGTGGGTGCCGCTGGTGTTGTTGCTGGTCGGCCTGTGTTTCTCGGGCATGGGGCTGGTGATGACCGCACTCGCGCCGGGCTACGACTTTTTCAACTATTACGTCACGCTGGTGCTGACGCCGATGTTCATCCTTTCCGGCGTGTTCTATCCAGTGAGCTCGCTGCCGGCGGTGCTGCAATCCATCGTGCAACTGCTGCCGCTGTCACACGCCGTGGACCTGATCCGCCCGCTGGTGGCGGGGCTGCCGCTGTCGAACGTGCCGCTGCATGTCGCGGTACTCGCAGGTTACGGGGCGGCGGGATATTTCATTGCCGTGCACCTGGCGCGCCGGCGCCTGCTGGTGTGAGCCCGCTGCTTATGCAGTGCAAAATCACCGGGTTTCACCAGGATGAACTTGGTGACTGGGTGGCGCAGCTGGAATGCGGCCACGGCCAGCATGTGCGCCATAATCCGCCCTGGACCAACCGTCCGTGGGTCATGACGCCCGAGGGCCGTGCGCAGCATCTGGGCCAAGTGCTGCAATGCAAACAGTGCGAGCAAGCGCCAGAATCAAAGCCGGGAGGCTGACATGCCTTACGCCGATATTTCCGATCTGCCGGCCGCGGTGCGGAACCATCTGCCGCAGCATGCGCAGGAGATTTACCTCGCCGCCTTCAACAACGCCTGGGAGGAATACGCCCGGCGCGAAGATCGCGAGATCGTGGCGCATAAAGTTGCGTGGGCCGCGGTAAAGAAACAATACGTCAAGGCCGGAAAAGACTGGGTGAGGAAATAACGCCGTGGACATCCGCAACGAAATCTCGGCGCGCGACATCGCGCAGTTTCACGCCAGGGCGCTGGAATTCTCCGCGTCGGCGCGGATGCTGACTCTGTCGCTGATGGCGGCCGGGTTCGAGGTCAGGCGCAAGCCGGACCGGAGTTTCGTCACCAGCGCCGATCTCAAAGTTGAGGAGCGGCTGCGCGAACTGATCGGCAAAAATTTCCCCGATCACGGCATCATCGGCGAGGAATACCCGCCAACCCGTCCCGCGGCGCCGTTCCAGTGGATCATGGACCCGATCGACGGCACCGAGGATTTCGTGCAGCGCATGCCGGCCTTCGGCAGCATCCTGGCGCTGCACTACCGCGGCGAACCGCTGGTGGGCGTCATCGACCATCCGGTGCTGGACATCCGCGTGAGTGCGGCGCTCGGGCTCGGCACCCACAGGAACGGCGAGCGCGTGCTCCTCGCCGACCTCGACCCCTCAGCCATCGACGGCACCGAGCGCGTCATGCTCCCGGCACGCGCCAACTTCACCAAGCACCGCGATGACGGGCCGCTGTTCGATGCTGTGGCCCGCGCCCACCCGAACCACCGCATCTATCGCACCTGTTTCAGCCATACCTGCGCGATCCTGGGCCAGGCCGACGCCACCGTCGATTACGGCAACCCCATCTGGGATCTGGCCGCCAGCCGTATACTTATAGAGGAGGCGGGCGGGAGGTTTCTGAGCGTCCGCGCCTGGGACGTGCCCGCGGTCGGACGCGTGTACGGGTCCATCATGGGCAAGCCGGCGCTGGTGGACCGGCTGGCGACCTGTTTCAACCAGTAGTGCTGTTCGCTTTTTTTCATCACAAGATATTGTTATTTTCCGCCTGCGGGGTTACATTTACGCGCGACCAAAACGTTAATTGCAGTCCCCGAACCCCCTAGGAGCACACAAGGTTGGCTGTCGGCGAAAACCTCTCCGTCGACCCCGGGCTGATGAATGCGTTGGTGCGGCACCTTGAGCACCTTCAGCGCCATCCGGACGGCGGCGAACTGTTGCAGTTGATCAAGGATACCCTGCATCACTGCCGCGAGAGCGGTCTCGTGAACGGTTCCTGTCTCTCCCATTTGCATCAGCAGTTACTCGCCTATACCCAGAATAACGCGGTACCTTCCTCGATCCGACTGCGGGCGCGTCTGATCCAGCAGCATCTGGCAATCTACCTGCCTCAACCAGACCAGATTATCCCGGCGCGCGAAGCGGCCCCTGTGCCAAAAGTGGTCGCGCCCGCCAGGGCCGCGCCAAGGCCGCGCGCGCTCAAGGCACCCGATTCCCAGCTTACGGAGACTCCCGAGATGGAAAGCCCAAGAACGCCCGAACAACAAACGGCGCCGGCTGCCACGACACCGGGGGCGCCGCGCGCCGCCGAGACCGGTGTACCGCCCCAACTCGACGAACTGCGCCAGATGCTGACGAAAGGCATGGATGAGATGGTGCGCGAGCGCGAAACGCTGTCGCGCCAGCTCTCCGATGCCACCACCTATCTCAAGATGATCGAGGCCGAGCGCGAACAGTTGCGCGAGGAACTGAACAAGGCGCGGCGGCGTATCCGGGCCGGCGACAAGTCCACGAAGCGGGCGCTCGGCCTGCCCAAGCGCGACGTGCTGGTGCGGCAGATCGAATCCGAGGTCGAGCGCGTGAAACGCCACGGCGAACCGCTGGCGCTGGCGCTGATCGACATCGACAATCTGGAAGACATCCAGCAGAAGCACGGCGCGGAAATCGCCGACGCGGTACTGAACCGCTACACCAGCGAGGTGCTCGGCCGCTTCCGCAGCTACGACATGGTCGCGCGCTACAACAAGAACGAATTCGCCGTGCTGCTGCCCAACACCGGCAAGGACAATGCCCTGCGCGCGTTGGAAAAAGTGCACAAGCGCGCCAAGGAATCGCATTTCAGCCACAAGGGTCACAGCTATCCACTGCCTGGTTTCGGCGGCGTACTTACCTTCTATTCCCCCGGCGAAGAACCACACCAGATGCTGCGCCGCGCCGACGAGGCGCTGGTCAACCTGAAGCTCCGTGGCGAACGCCAGCTCGTGGTCGTTTAAGCAACACCCCCCTTAAAAAAACAAACCCCGCGGGCGCGGGGTTTGGAATCTGACGCAACGGTAACGCTTCAGGCGGCTTCGGGTTCCGTTTCGCGCCGGGTTTCCTTTTCCGGCTCGGGACGCGGGGCGGACTTGGCCTTTTCGATCATCTGGTCCGCCTCTTTCCTGGCCTTTTCCAGGGCCTTGTTCACCTGCTCGCCTTCATTCCATTTTTCATAGCACACGGGGATATCCTCCTGCCCTGCCTTGGGCGTGCTTCGCATGAACATCCATGCACAAATCAAGCTACTCCGGTGGGGGCGAATTTCAATTAAAAAATTTTTATGTTTCGTTCCAGACAAGCAAACAAGCGTGCAGCAAAAATAAAACACCCGGAAAAGACATGGTAAGGTCATAATCCAAAAACAGCGGGTATCCGCAAGCCAGCCGAATTCGGCTTCGTTCCCGGTCTCGGCTTTCAGCGCAACAGGGTGTTCACGGCCCGTTTTGACTCATTCCAGATGCCGGGCGCCATGTCCCGGCGCTTTTTGCCGTCGGGCGCATGCCGCGGCGGGTTCATCCCCGCCACCGTTGACCGGCGCACCCGAAAACCAAGAAGATAGCGACATTCATTCATTACGGGCGCCCGGGATCAGACCATGTCCAACAAGTACCCCATCGTTGCAGTCACCGGCTCCTCGGGCGCCGGCACCACCACCGTGCAGCAGGCGTTCAAGGACCTGTTCCGGCGCGAGGGCATCTCGGCGGCGTTCGTCGAGGGCGACGCCTTCCTGCTCCACGAAAGGGAGGAAAGCAATCGCCTCATCCGGCAGGCGCAGGCCGAGGGGAAAACGCTGACCCTGTTCGGCCCGGAACTGCACCAGCTGGAGCGGCTCGAGGCCCTGTTCCGGGAATATGCCGAACGCGGCACCGGCCAGGTGCGGCATTACGTGACCGAGGACAACAGCCATGAGTTCGGCGGCCTGCCGCCGGGAACCTTCACCCCGTGGCGGCCGGTGCCGGCGGAAACCGACCTGCTGTTTTACGAGGGACTGCACGGCGGCATGGTGGCGCGCAACTGGACGCGGCGCAAACTGAGCCCGTCGCACAACCCCGTGGTCATCGAGCGCCGCAACGCCGGCGACGGCAACAATGGCGTGGACGTGGCCCAGCACGTGGACCTGCTGATCGGGGTGGTGCCGGTGGTGAACCTGGAATGGATCCAGAACATCCACCGCGACACCAGCGTCAAGGGGCATACGCCGGAAGCCGTCATTGATTCAATACTGCGGCGCCTGCGCGACTACACCCATTACATCACGCCGCAGTTCTCCATCACCGACATCAATTTCCAGCGCGTGCCGGTGGTGGATACCTCCAACCCCTTCATCGCGCGCGACGTGCCAAGCGCGGATGAAAGCGTCGTGGTGATCCGCTTCCGCGAGCCGGGAAAATACTATTTCCCCAATATCCTGAAACGCATCCACGATTCCTACATGTCGCGCCCCAACACCATGGTCATCCCGGGCGGCAAGATGCGCCTGGCGCTGGAGATCGTCTGCACGCCGCTGGTGCACGAGATGCTGGAAAAGCGGGAGAAAAACAGAGAATCAAAATAATATTTCAGCCACAGAGATCACAGAGATTAAGAAATACAAACCCTCTGTGACCTCTGTGTGCTCTGTGGCCAGTTGTTTCTTTTAATGCCGCGACGGCTCGATGGTGGCGTCGAGATTGAGGTTGTCGCAGAAGCCGGTGAATTCGTCGCGCAGCCGGCCGATGTGCACGTCGGCCGGGATGCTCACGGTCATGTTGAGCGAAAACATGGGCGTGCCGGTGTGCGCCGCGGGATAGGTCCAGGTGCCCATCTCCTCGATGTTGATCTCGCGGCTGGCGAAAAAATCCGCGACCTCGTGCACGATGCCGGGGTGGTCCATCGCCACCACGTCCACCGTGTAGGGCACCCGGTCCTGCGCGTTCGCGCGCGGCTCGGTGTGTTTCGACACGATGGTCAGCTCGAGCTTTTTCTCCAGCGGCGGCAGTTGCCGCTCCAGGCGCGTGATCGCACCCCAGTGGCCGGACACCATCAGGATCAGCGCGAACTCGCCGCCGAGCACGGTCATGCGGCTGTCCTCGACGTTGCAGCCGCTGTCGAGGATGGCCTTCGACAGCTCGTGCACGATGCCGGGACGGTCCTTGCCGAGCGCGGAGATGACGAAATATTTTTTCATGGCGGGGATGGAAATCGGGCCTCGATCGCCCGTAGGGCGCGGATTTTAGCGTCAACCGCCTCTCACGGCCAGCCGCGCGCCCGGAGCCCTCCGCTTTCAGCGCGCCTTGCGCCGCCCCAGGCTCTCGAGCCACGTGTCCACCCGCCCCCACCAGCGTTCGCGCCAGCGGGCATACCACGGACGGCGGCGCCAGTCCTCGTAGCGGCACTCGATGCAGTGGCGGAAATCCTCTTCGAACATGGACTGCACCGCCTGCGCAAATGCGGCGTCCTCCACTTCCTGATTGGCTTCGAGGTTCCAGCGCAGGTTCCAGCGGTCGAGATTGCTCGAGCCGATCGACACCCAGTCGTCACACAGCACGGTCTTGGCGTGCAAAAACCGCGGCTGGTACTCGAAAATACGCACTCCGGCCTGCAACAGGCCTTCGTAGAAACGCCGCCCGGCGTGGCGCACCCCGGGGTGGTCGATGTGGGCGCCAGGCAGCAGCAGGCGCACGTCCACGCCGCGCCGGTCGGCGTCCGCGAGCACGCGCCGCAGCTTGCGCGACGGAACGAAATAGGCGGTGGCGATCCACAGGCGCTGCCGCGCGCGGCGCGCGCGGCTGTACAGCGAGCGCTTGATCTCCTGGCGCGCCAGGGCGCTGGTGACGGTGACGCGCCCCGGCATGCCCTCAGCCACGGCCGGCGGCGCGGCCCTGGGCAGCGCCAGCAGTTTCGGAGCGTGGCGATTCCACACCCGCCGGAACAGCGACTGCCAGTCCGCCACCACGGGGCCCTGCGCGCGCACCGCGGTCTCGCGCCAGCTGCGCTCGGGATGTCTCGGCATGTCGAAATCGTCGGTGATGCCGGTGCCGCCGACGAAGGCCAGCTCGCCGTCCACGACCATCAGTTTGCGGTGGTCGCGGAACATGTTGCGCAGGTGTTTGTGAAAGCGCAACGGGTTGTAGAACGCCAGCCCGACGCCGCCCCGGACGAGCCGGTCGCGATCGGCACTGGACAGCCCCCGGGCGCCGAAGTCGTCGAGCAGGAGCCTGACGGTCACGCCGCGGCCGGCGGCGCGCGTCAGCGCGTCGATGAAGCGCGTGGCGACCGCGCCCGATTCGAACAGGTAAATCTCCAGCAACACGTGCCGGCGCGCCGCTTCGATGGCCTCCAGCATGCGCGGAAAAAACCGCTGTCCGTCCACCAGCAGCTCGAAGCGGTTGCGGTTGCGCCAGGGGAACAGATATTTACGCAGCGGTTTGGCTTTCATGGTGATGCGACGGCGCCCGGTCCGCGCTAGCGGTGACCCGCTCAGCGGGAATCCTTCCATTCCCTGACGACCAGCCGGCGGTTGTTTCCCTTCCATAGCGACAGGCACAGAAGCCTGCCCTCGGTGTCTACGTCGAGGTCGTAGATCGGCGCGGTCTCCCTGATCCTGCGGAGTCCCGAGCGGTCGTAAACAAACAGGAAGTTCTCCCGTTTTTCATAGTCCGGTCCGGTGCTGACCTGGAACAGCACGCGCTCGCCGCGCGCGTGCTCCACGAGCAGGGCGGTCTGCTGGTAGTTCTTCACCGGAAAACGGTAAAGCAGCTCCAGCCTGCCGCCGGCATGCCGCGCCAGCCAGGCTTCCTGACCGTAGGCCACGAGCAGGATAATGGCGTTGCCCGAGGCGAACGCGCCGCGCAGGCTGTAAATCCACGCCTCGGGGATGTTCACGAGCCTGGTCAGTTGCTTGCTGCCGGCGTCGAGCAGCCAGACGTGATTATCCTGCTTCCAGTAATTCTTCTGCACCACGTATTTCTTTTCGCCGGCCCGGAAACCGTTGGCCAGCGCGTTCGCCAGCACCGGCGGCGGCATGGTGGGAAACGCGGCCGTCAGCTCGGGGCTCGGCGCCTCCTCCCTGTCGGGCGTATCGTCGGCCAGCGAGAACGGTTTTTTGGAGACCAGCTTGCCGGCGGCCACGTCGAAAACCAGATTGACGCCGTTCACGTCACCGTCCGAGATCCCGGCCTTGAGCGTGGTGGCGTCGGTCCAGAAAAAACTGGCGACGAAGCTCTTGTAGACCGCGAATTCGCGCGAACCTTTGGCATCGAGCAGGGTGGTGAGCCTGAGCGTTTTGAGATCGAGCGCCTGGATTTCCGTCAGCTCGGTGTTGTCCTGCATGACGACATGGGCGAACGCGAGGTAGCGTGCGTCGGGCGAGAAGCGCGGCAGCACGTAGTCGCCCTGCTCCAGGGTCGCGAGGATTTTTCCGGAGGCCGGGATGTCCTGCGCGGGCTGCAACGGGAGCGCGGAAAACGGATTGGCCTGCGCCAAGACCGGCCACAGACATACCGCCACGCAAACCGAGCGCATCCACCGCCTCATCCGCCCCACCCCTCCGGATTCCACGCCGCCCACAGAATATACCTACCGCTCCCGCAAGGGGAGGGTGGAGCGCGAAACCGCGATCAGTGCTGGATTTCGCTGTCGGCGAGCTGCTGGATCAGGTCCTGCACCGTCTCGGGCTCCATGTCGAAGCCGACTTCGGATTCGGGATTGAGCATGATGCCGTAGCCGCTGCCCATGTTCTGCAGCACCCATTTGAAGGATTCGAGAATGCCGCCGGTGAAACCGGGGTAGTCCTCGAGGAAAGGCTTGGCGCGCTCGGGGCTGGAGAACAGCACCAGGATAGGCGTGCCCTCCTCGGCCGACAGCACCAGCGGCTGGGCGCGCGTGGAACGCTGCACGTTGAGCACCGGCGCCTTTTCGTCCTGCACCGGCATGAACACCTGCGATCCCATGAGCGTCTTGAGCAGGTCGTCGCTGGTGATGCGGCCTTCCTGCGCCTCGAGGATTTTCGCTTCCAGTTCGTTGCGGGCTTCGGTGGTGGTCATGGCGGGTTCCGGGAAAATGAGCCGCCATGCTCGGGTATCCCGCCACCGAATGCAACCCTGTGAATGTTACGGAATTGCGCCGGTTTTTCCGGCTAGAACTCAGCCGACCCTGGGCAGTCTTTGCATCGAGGCGGCCACTGCGGCCTCCGGGTATTCATAGTCTTCCAGCTGGCCGCTGAAGTATTTGTCGTAGGAGGCCATGTCGAAGTGGCCGTGGCCGGAAAGATTGAACAGGATGGTCTTCGGTTCGCCGGTCTGCTTGCACTTCATCGCCTCGTCGATCGCGGCACGCACCGGATGGCAGGATTCCGGCGCCGGGATGATGCCCTCGGCGCGCGCAAACATGACGCCGGCCTCGAAGGTGGCGAGCTGCGGCACGGCCACCGCCTCGATGAGCTTCTCATGATACAGCTGCGACACCAGCGGCGAGTCGCCGTGATAGCGCAGGCCGCCGGCATGAATGCCCGGCGGCATGAAGTCATGGCCGAGCGTGTACATTTTCATCAACGGCGTGAGGCCGACCGCGTCGCCGAAGTCGTAGGCGTATTGGCCCTTGGTCAATGTCGGGCAGGAAGTCGGCTCGACTGCCACTAGGCGCACCTTCCTGCCGGCGGCCTTGTCAGCGAAGAACGGAAACGCGATGCCGCCGAAATTGGAGCCACCGCCGCAGGCGGCCAGCACCACGTCGGGGTATTCACCAATCTTCTCCAGCTGCTTTTTGGCTTCGAGACCGATCACGGTCTGGTGCAGCAGCACGTGGTTGAGCACGGAGCCGAGACTGTAGTTCGTGTCCTTGCGCGAGGCCGCCTCTTCCACCGCCTCGGAGATGGCGATGCCGAGCGAACCCTGGCTTTGCGGGTCGGCCGCGAGGATCTTGCGTCCGGATTCGGTCATGTCGGTGGGGCTGGCGAACACCTCCGCGCCCCAGGTCTGCATCATCGAGCGGCGGAACGGTTTTTGTTCATAACTTATCTTCACCATGTAAACCCGGATTTTCATGCCGAACATCTGTCCCGCGAGCGCCAGCGCCGAACCCCATTGCCCGGCGCCGGTTTCGGTGGTGAGGCGTTTGATACCGGCCTGCTGGTTGTACCAGGCCTGCGGCACGGCGGTGTTGGGCTTATGCGAGCCCGCGGGGCTCACGCCTTCGTACTTGTAATAAATCTTCGCGGGCGTCCCCAGCACCTGTTCCAGCCGGTACGCGCGAAACAGCGGGCTCGGGCGCCACAGACGGTAAATCTCGCGCACCGGTTCCGGGATCGGTATCCAGCGCTCGCCGGACATCTCCTGCATGATCAGCGCCTCGGGAAAGATCGCGCCCAGCGCCTGCGGCGGGATCGGCTTGCCGTCGGGGCCGAGCGGAGGCGGCGGCGGATTCGGCATGTCGGCGATGACGTTGTACCAGTGGGTCGGAATCTCGGATTCGTCGAGCAGGATTTTTGTCTGAGGCATGTCGTTCTCCCCCAACTCCAATGCACAAGAAGATTCCGGCGCCGATGGTCCGCGCCAGAAGGGTCAGTGATGCTTTCAACTGGAGGGAGAATACCGCGTGCCCGGCCGGCTTGCTTGATCTGCGTCAAACACCGGGGCCGGAACGATGGCCGGGCTACATGCCGCTCAGATAGGCCTTGGCTTCCTCGCCCGGGTTGGGCAGGCCCGCCACGCGCCAGGCACCGAGACAACTGTGGAACAGGTCGTGGA
>Ga0105095_10000472_pt1 | contig 19520 bp, 23 predicted proteins | sample PPLLak2March2015_2_FD_79180 | JGI IMG/M metagenome (GOLD analysis project Ga0105095, IMG submission 79180) | Freshwater sediment microbial communities from Prairie Pothole Lake near Jamestown, North Dakota, USA - PPLs Lake P8 Core (3) Depth... | ecosystem: Environmental > Aquatic > Freshwater >...
CCTGCAGGGAAATCCATCCCGCTTGCAGGTTTTCATTCAAATGAGATTGCCGTTGATAAATGTGCCGGCATCGGAGCCGACTTTGACCTGGAGGTTATGAAAAATGTTCATCTGACTCTTATGACCGACTTTTTTGCCGCAAATGAGATCCATGATAATGAAAAATTTTCCCTGCTTGCCGGATACGGCCTGGAAGCAGCTTATATATCAATGATCGGACCAGTAAGGATTGGCTTTATGCATGGACTGAGCTCCAACGAAAGATATTACAACGCTGTTAAGGGATATATCAGCATTGGTTACAAATTCTAGACTTACTCCAGTTTTACAGGGTGGTTCCGAAATAATGTCAGGATTATTTTCTTGATAATTAATTACTTCAAAATAAAATAATTGCGGCCTGATTGTTGCTTGCAATTTCATGAAACACAGTTATCAATTTTAGTTTCATATTAAGTCATGCTTGGGATGGATGCAAATAAAGTAATTCAGCAGCATAAAAGGCTGTGCAAATTTGTTTCAGAAAAGAGGATTAAGCAAAGTCTTGATATTCTGAAAGATATGATTTCAGTATCTTCTCTGGGAGTTCTCCGGGATGAATACAACGACATTGTAATGACTTACAGGAATATGCTCACCTATACCATTGAAGGCATTAATGATCCTGAACGCAATAAAGTATATTTTAAGCTGATACAATCAATACTCCGCCTGTCAGATCGCCTGAGACAGGACATATTGTCACATCATTCAGGATGGAATACCTACTGGGTTAAGCAGCAGATGGAAAAGGAACAACTCCTGTCAGGTAAAACAATCGTTGAAACAGTCGATGACCTGATGTTCAAATCAGAACTCGATGAGTGGCTTAAGCTGAGTCAGGAAATTAATCCTGATCCTGAATCCAAAATCGCCCTGATGCATAAGCATCTGATCAAAAATATTTTTAACCATTTATGGCTTACAGACTATTATGGGGAGGCTGAGAACAGTCTTATAAGAATAGTCATGACCTCGGGCAAGTTCAGGTGGTTTGAATCAAGCCTGTTTGTCAGTGCCATAACCCTCAGCGCTTTGCGAACATGGCAGACGGATAAATTACTCAGGCTGCTCGATTTTTATGAGGCAAAGCAGGAGCAGATTATGGAGCGGGCGCTTACCGGCCTTATCTTTAACCTGCACTATTACAACGGAAGGATCCTTCTTTATCCCGAGATAACTTCAAGGATAACAGCAATAAGTAAGAATAGTACATTTACCGAATACTGCAGGATAATTGTTTTGCAGACAATACGCTCGAGAGAAACGGAAAATCTCAGCAAAAAACTTCATGATGAAATTCTGCCGCAGGTTGCCAGGCTTAAACCAAGAATAGAAGAGAAGCTTGACCTTGATAATATTCTTCCGAAAGACAAGGATGAGGATAAAAATCCTGATTGGTCGGAAATGTTCAGCGAATCGGATGAAATATTCAAGACAATGGAAGAACTGACCAAGCTCCAGATGGAAGGAGCCGATGTCTATATGTCGGCTTTCGCAAACCTTAAGCATTTCGATTTTTTCAAGGACTTTCAAAACTGGTTTGTCCCATTCTATCCTGACCACGAAGTTGTTAATGAGATTTTCAGGGACGAGATACTCGGTCCGGGCACCAATGAACTGGCTGAAGCCCTGTACAAAACTCCATTCATTTGCAATTCTGACAAGTATTCCCTTTTGCTTAACCTTAAATACCTTCCCTCATCCCAGAAGAGTATGATGCTGAAAGTATTCAGAATGGAGCTTGAAGGGCTGAGGCAACTTGAGGATGATGAAAAGGTGATCGATCCGTACAGAAGCTTCAGAACAAACGTGACACAGTATCTGCAGGATCTGTACAGGTTCTTCAAGCTCTCGCCGTACAGGAAGGAGTTTGAAGATCTTTTCATGGGAAAACTTGATATATACAACTCAGAATTCTTCAAAATGACGGACAATTCTGCGGAAGCTGAGGCGGGACTGGCCGATTATTTCTTCAGTAAAAACTATTTCCCTGACGCCCTCGATCTCTTTCTGAAACAGGTCAGGAATAAGCCAGGTGACTCCCAGTTATACGAAAAGATAGCTTTTTGTTATCAGCAGGAGGAAAAATTTGAGGATGCGCTAAGGTATTACAGGATGGCGGAACTTATTGAGAGAAAAGAATGGACCCTGAAAAAGATCGGATTATGTCTTCGAAGGCTTGGGAAAAAAGAGGAAGCGCTTGACTATTATCTCCAGGCTGGCTCAATGGACCCTGAAAATGTTCACACAGCAATTATGACCGGACATTGTTATCTTGATTTGCACAATTATGAAGAAGCATTGAAGTATTATTTCAGGGTTGAGTATAACGATCCCGGGAACATAAAGATACTAAGGCCAATAGCATTCTGTTACCTTGCCCTTGGAAGGTTCGGGGATTCGGAAAAATATTATGAGAGGCTTTCATCGGGAAAGCTTAACGCCCATGATTATATAAATAACGGACATCTCGCATTATGCCAGGGGAAAAAGAAGGAGGCTGTTGATTTTTACAGGTTAAGCATAACAATTGGAGAAATTTCGAAAGAAAAATTCATGGCTGTATTTGAAGAGGACCGGGCACTCCTGTTATCGCTTGGAGTAAATCCCGATGATATCCCGATATTGCTTGATTACCTGTTATTTTCAATCGGGTAGCCTGACTGAATCAGTTTCTGTGTAAGGGTGTGGAGGAGGTCCTCCTGATCCGTGCCTCTGATCGGTACGGGGCGGTCGTCCATCCCTGAAATCTGCCGAATCGTTTCTTGGCCTTCTCCTCTCCTGTCGGATCATTTCCTGCCGGCGCTCATCCATCTCCTTTACCCTTGCAAGCTGCTCCTTTGTGAGGTTTGAATCGAGTTCCTTCCTCATTGCCTTGATATTCGAGTCAAACTCCTTTCTGAATCTTGACTGGGTGTCGCTGTTTTTTCTGGCATACTTGTCAAGGATAAGGTCAATTTTTGCTTTTTGCTTTTCATCTGGCTGGATTGTTTTGTAAAATCCCTCCCTGAACCGTTCTTCCGAGTAATAGAATCGCACCGGTTTCAGTTTTTGCAACCGCAGCTGGGCCGAAGTGAGCATCCCAAGAGTAAAACCTATAATCAGTGTAACAATGACAAGTAATATCAGTCTCGTTTTCATATATATATTTAATTTCCAGTCAGCAGATATATAATACTTTCATCATTACTGTTGCCCATGCCCAGGAATGAATTGAGCGAGAGCGATCCTTCCATGAGGAAGATTGAGATAAGCAGCAAAAGGATGGCAGCTACTCCGGGAAGCGCAATCCGGTAAAAAACATAGTTCAGGCTTTTAACGAACTCAATGTCACGAACCACAGCAGATCCTGTACTGTAAATTTTATCCATTACCTTATCGTGGAAGTTTTCCCTGAAATTATAACTCACGCCTGCCGCTTCTATTTTGCCGGAGACTTCCAGAGGATCAGCGTCCTCATCCAGCGATCTGATTAATAAGTCTTTAAGTTTCGATATATTCATGACTTTATAATTTTTGCAAAATATCTTTAAGTTGTTCCTGTGCCCTTGATAATCTTGAAAGCACCGTTCCAAGGGGCAGATTGAGTATCTCAGCAGTCTCTTTGGTAGAATAGCCCTGCAGCATCCTCATTGCCACTATCACCCTGAATTTCGGTTCCATTACCATAAGTGCCTTGTTAACAATTTCAGTAGCCTCCCTTGCTCCCTGCAGATCGTGATCGGCAACTTCAAATTCATGCATTTCACTATTTCCTTTCTGCGAAAACATTGAAAAGAACCTCTTTCTCCTTTTAATCTCGTTCAGGGTAAGGTTTACAGCAATCTTTTGTATATAGGTCGACAGCTTTGACTCGCCCCTGAATCCTGACAGTGAATAGAATAGTTTAATAAATACTTCCTGTCCAATGTCCTCTGAAAAGACCGAATCGCCAAGCATACTCTTAACTGTTCGTGCCACCATTTTCTGATGCCTCGTTACAATTTCTCCAAATGCCTGTGTATCACCATTCAAAGAAGCTTTTACGAGTTCAGCATCATCCTTCTGCCTGTACGATTCTTTGATCATACTTCCTTTAGACAATTAAAATGGTAATAATATTCCCTTTTGTTAATTTTTGTTAACAATTGATTTCCGGAGTGATTTTCAGTCAAAAGCTCCATGTGATTATTTCAGGGTATAGCCGCCCGAGTCCTTAACAAGCTCTAATTCGTAATTATTTGTATATCTGATCAGAAAGAGCTTCTGATTTTCGAATCCCTCATAAATGCTCCTACGCTTAAAATCAAATCCGGTATACAGAAGGTCAGGATTGTGAATTTCAGGGTGCAAAACAAATTCTTTTCCGTGAATGGCAAGACCGCTCAAAAAATAATAAGCAATGTCATATCCTTCCCATGCATAGCTAATTTCGGACGGCTGAGTATGAAACTTTGACAGGAAATCAGAACAGAATTGCTTTACATCAGGACTTGAATAGTCAATCCAGTAGGGAGAATAAATCATCAGCCCAAGCTCAAAGAGGAATTTGGGGTCAATGTTTACAAGCTGTCTTATCTCGGGATATCCAATCACCTTAATGTCAAATTTCTTTGAAAGGTTATGAATATCCTGAACTGTTTCGATCATTACCGGGGCATCTTCTGAGGCGATAATCACAACATTCCCCCTGTTCTCCGTCAGGGTGTGTGATAAGCGGTTGACGGAATCAGCGCCAAAAGCCGACCTGCTGTAAAAGATCATTTCCCTGAAGCTTATTTCCTCAACCGGCATCCTGGAACTGAGTCCGGCAAGTATCTTATTCCGGAATCCGCTGACATCGGGATTTGCAGCTGATGTATCGGAATGGATAAAAACAATATTGTGATCAAAATACTCTGCTACTTTCCCTGCGATCCTATCCTGAGCGACTGCCAGCGAGGAACTGGCCAGGAAGAGGCTTGGATTATTGGCAAGGACTGAATTTGTATAAAGCTGGACCGGAGAGACTACGGGTATTCCCAGCTGGCCGGCATAATTTGCGACTTTTAGCAGATTAGTTGAATAAACGGGACCGATAATCAGGTCCATCCTTTCAAGCCTGCCCGACCTGAGAAGTCTGGTAATTTCAACTGTATCGGATCTTATGTCGAAAACATGAAGGTTAATATTCATCCCAAGCGAACGAAGGGTGTCAGCCGCAAGCAGGATGCCTTCATACATTTCAATAAAACCAAGGCTCCCGGGGTAGATCCAGTCGCCCTGCATGCTTATTTCTGTATAGACTCTCTTCCCCTTGATTATCCTTGATGAATCGATCTCGTTTCTCCGAGTATTCTCATTCAGGTAAAACGGAAGTAAAACTGCAACATTTAACGATCCGCTGAGATTCGACACAGGTGTATACTCCGACGGACGCTCAAGGTATATTACCTCATCCCCCGGAATTTCCGGAACGCTGTCGGAGACAATCGCTTCCACAGGCTTTTCAATGGCTGTAACCTTGCCCGGGATCCTCAGTGAATCACCGACCTGGGGAAACCTTACATCCCGGTTTTCCCTTCTGAGCTCCCTCAGTGGAATTCTATAACGACGAGCTATTGAAGACAGAGTCTCACCCTTAACAACCTTGTGATAATAAGGCCTGGTTTCCTGAACCGTGAAATTTTGTTTCTGATTCATGAATGACTTCCGGGGAATGGCTATTTCATAACCCAGCGGCAACTTGTTTATGTCAATATCAGGGTTGCTCTGAACTATCTCATTTTCAGAAACACTGTATTTTTTTGATAAAAAATAAATGGTTTCACCCGGTTGAAGCTTATGATAAAGGAACCTGCTGTCATCCTTTGGTTTCTGTTTAACCTGTGAAACTTCCGGCATGGATGTCGTCGACACCAGCCTTGCAGGTATTCTGAGGCTCTGCCCTTCTTTAAGACCTTCAGTGACTGAAGGATTCTCCCTGGCCAGATCACTTGTGGTAATACCGTAAGTCCGGGCTATTGAATAAATTGTTTCACCTTTCCTTACAGGATGGATATAATAGGAATCACCCGCTATAACCACTTTGTCTTTTGACCTTTCAACCGCAACTTGTGTCCACCCGGGAGTGCAATGGATAAATATCAGTAACAGGAGAAATAATATTCTGAATGAAGTTTGTCTATTCATCTTAAAAATTGCTTCATCAAATAATATGCAAATTTAGCAAGAAAATGTACAATCAGCCAACGAAACAATCCGAAGCGTCAGCCAACCGGGTCAGCTGGTTAAAACCGGAGCGTCTTCAGGTACCTCAGGCAATTATCTTCAATCCTGTCCCTGACATTTGTTATATCTGCCCTGATAAACCTTTCGCCGGTAATTTTTTCGTAAAGTTCGATATACCTATCAGATACCTGACTGACAAATTCATCATTCATTTCCGGAACCTGCTGTCCTTCCTTTCCCTGAAATCCGTTCTCCATAAGCCATTCCCTCACAAACTCCTTTGACAGTTGTTTTTGAGGCAGTCCTTTTTCAAACCGGCCGGCATAATCATCTGCATAGAAATAACGCGATGAATCCGGGGTATTTATCTCATCGATCAGATATATCTTACCCTCTTTTTTCCCAAATTCATACTTGGTATCAACAAGTATCAGGCCCTGTTTTGAGGCAATCTCCGAACCACGGATGAAAACTTCCATTGTGTATTTCTCAATCAATTCATATTCTTCCTCAGGGATCAGGCCTCTCTTTATAATCTCCTCCCGTGAAATATCTTCATCGTGCCTGCCCTGTTCGGCCTTGGTTGTTGGTGTGATTATCGGCACGTCGAACTGCTGATTTTCCCTCATTCCGTCAGGCAATGGAATTCCGCATATCTCCCTGGCTCCGGTCTTGTAGGTTCTCCATGAACTGCCGGTAAGATAGGCCCTGACAATCATTTCAACCGGATAGGGTTCGCATTTGTAGCCTATTGTCACTGTCGGGTCAGGTGTTGCTATCTTCCAGTTCGGAACGATATCACTCGTCGCATCAAGGAATTTTGAAGCTATCTGATTAAGTACCTGCCCTTTAAATGGTATCCCCCTTGGGAGGACAACATCAAATGCCGAAATCCTGTCGGAAACGATCATCAGGAGATACTTATCGTCAATATTATATACATCCCTGACTTTGCCTTTATATACGCTCTTTTGCCGCGGGAAAATGAAATCTGAGGTAACGAGTGTCTTTTTCATGTATCTGTTGTTTTATTCTAAGGGAGGTTTGCTCACGTTTTCCTCCTGTTCATATGCTCTTACGATCTGTTTTACAAGCTTATGTCTTACAATATCCCGCTCATCGAATTTTATGACTGAAACGCCATCTATATTTCCAAGGATCCTCATAGCCTGAAGAAGGCCTGATTCTCCTCTTTTGGGCAGATCGATCTGAGTGGTGTCGCCGGTCATGATGAACTTGGAACTGACCCCCATTCTTGTAAGAAACATTTTAAGCTGGCTTACCGTTGCATTCTGAGCTTCGTCGAGTATTACAAATGCATTTTCAAGGGTTCTTCCCCGCATAAAGGCAAGAGGCGCTATCTGTACGGTACCATCTTCGATCCAGGTTTCCAGTTTTTTAAAGGGGATCATATCATGAAGTGCATCGTATAAGGGCTGCAGGTAAGGGTCAAGCTTTTCCTTTACGTCGCCCGGAAGAAATCCAAGCCGCTCCCCTGCTTCGACCGCAGGTCGTGTCAGAATGATCTTCTTTACCTCTCTTTCTCTCAAAGCCCTGACTGCCAAAGCTATGGAAGTATATGTTTTGCCAGTGCCCGCCGGTCCCTCCGCAATAACAAGATCATTAGTCTTATAATCACTGACAAGCAGCAACTGATTTACCGTACGCGCCCTGATAGGCTTCCCGCTTGTTCCGAAAACTATCACCTCCTCGAAATCGCCGTTCGAAGCACTTTTCATGTGTTCCCTGTCAAAAAAGTACTTTTCAATATCCTGCTCATCAAGCCGGTGATATTTCCTGTAATATTCGATCAGCTCGTTGAACTTTTCGGCAAAGACCGTAAGCTCTGCCTCCTCACCCATGCATTTCAATTCATTGCCCCTGGCAATCATTTTTATTTTCGGAAAGAAACTACGGATTTTATCAAGCAGGGAATTATTTGCACCGTAAAAGATTACAGGATCGATGTCCTCAAGGAATATTATTACTTCAGTCATAAAATCCTATGAAATGTTATTCTCCTTCTCCCATGATATTCCAGATGCAAAACCTTCCTGGTCAAAAAAAGATCTTCTGAACCCTGCAAAGTAAGCTTATTTTTTCTTTAGAAGATTATCTTTGTCTTAAGATTTTTCCCATGCCGGTTATTACCCTGACAACAGAATGGAAGCCAGATGATATTTACAACGGTATCATTAAGGGAAAACTATGCAGTATGTGTCCGGGAGCCATAATAGTCGATAATGCTGCAGGTATTCATCCGTTCAATATATCACATGCTTCATTTGTTATCAGGAATACATTTGCCAACTATCCCAACGGCACCATACATATTATATGCGTCCATTCCGAGGCCCACAGCGGAGAGGATTATCTTATAGTTAAGGCCAGGGATCATTACTTCATAGGAACTGATAACGGGATTTTCAATCTTATTCTCAATTCCGATCCGGATGAGATCATAAGGATTGAACGCGGAGGTTCAACAGACGAACTTGATATATTTGCCAGGGCTGCTTCCGGACTTTATGCCGGGCAGAGACCCGACCAGCTTGGCATGCCCCTTAAGAATCTGAGCGAGCGCATACCACTCAGAGCCACAATTGACAAGGAGGTGATTATAGGAAGTATTATTTTCATCGATTCCTATGGCAATGCAATATCAAATATTACCAGGGAAGTGTTCTTCAGGGTCTTCGAAAAGAAAGGTTTCCGCATATTTATTCAAAGCAATAATAATTTCACAGAAAATATTTCTCAAAATTACAATGATGTACCTGTAGGTGAATTACTTGCCAGATTCAATCCGCTTGACCTCCTGGAAATTTCGATAAATGGTGCTGATGTATCCGAACTGCTCAGTCTTGAAATAGGTTCTGCAGTCAGGGTTGACCTGATCAACACCACGGCATCTGCCAATCAACTGTTTTAAAATTGATTTCAAATGAGTGACAGAGAAAAAAGTTGCGGGGAGTTCTCCAGGCTCCTCGACATTATTGATGAACTCCGGGCAAAATGTCCCTGGGACATCAAACAGACAAATGAAAGTCTCCGGAAGCTGACAATTGAGGAAACATATGAGCTTGCTGAAGCAATATTGTCAAAAAGCGACGAAGGAATAAAAAATGAGCTCGGCGATCTTATGCTTCACATAGTTTTCTACGCCAAAATAGGTTCTGAAAAACAAGCTTTTTCGATGAAAGATGTGCTGAGCGGTATAAATGAAAAACTCATTTACAGGCATCCTCATGTATTTGGAGATGTGAAGGTATCAGGGGCTTCAGAAGTTGAGAAGAACTGGGAACATCTGAAGATAAGGGAGAATTCGGACTATAAGCCTGTTTTATCGGGGGTACCTTCATCACTGCCTGCAATTGTAAAAGCAAACAGGATCCAGGAAAAAGTAAGGGGGGTGGGATTTGACTGGGAAAAACGCGAACAGATCTGGGATAAAGTTCTGGAGGAAATGGCCGAATTGAAGGAAGAGGTTGAAAATCACGATTCGGAAAGTATCGAATCGGAACTCGGGGATGTCCTTTTTTCAATAATCAACGCATCCCGCCTCTATGGGATCGATCCCGAGGCAGCCCTCGAAAAAACCAACAGAAAATTCATTAAGCGCTTCAATTACCTGGAAAAAGAGACAATTGAAAAAGGAAGGTCGCTTCACGATATGAGTCTCGACGAAATGAATGAGATCTGGGAACAGGCAAAAAAGGAAGACTAAGCAAAAATGTAACTCAACAGCTGATAGATAACTTTCGCAGCCACAAAATCCGGTGCTTTGTTCGAAGGACTCGGGCAGAGTTCGACAACATCAAAGCCGACAATGTTTCTTTTACCGGCAACCTCTTTTAGAAAATGCATGAGCTCGAAATAGTCAGGACCACCGGGTTCAGGTGTACCTGTGGAGGGCATCAGAGAAGGATCAAATACGTCAAGGTCAATTGTGATATAAACGTTTTCAGTCAGCTTCGCGATGGCGTCGGCATACAGTTTCTTATTCCCGTAAAGTTCATGCGCGAAAAATATCCTCCCCCGGTCGGCGAAAGGCAACTCTTCAGCCGACATGCTCCTGATCCCAACCTGGACCAGCTGTGCCGATTCCCTGGCTCTAGCCATCGCACAGGCATGGTTGAATGCCGATCCCTCATACTCCTGCCGTAAATCAGTATGTGCATCCAGCTGAAGAACTGACAGGTTGTTGAAATTCTCGGAAAACGCCATTATCGATCCGATACTGACAGTGTGATTGCCACCCGCTATAACAGGGAATTTCTTTTCGGCCAGCAGAAGACTGATCTTATCGTGAACAGCCTTAACAAGCAATTCAGGGGAACTTTTTTCAGTCAGGGGCTCAATCGTGTGAATCCCTTTAAGATGAGCCTCTGAATTTGTTTCAACATCATAAAACTCAAGGTTCACGGAGGCTTCCATAATTGCATCCGGACCCCTGTCGGCGCCTTTCATCCAGGTGCTGGTTTCGTCGTATGGAACGGGTACAATGATGATCCGTGAGACAGAATAATCATATACCACCTCATTGCCTCCAAAATTCATGGCTGTCTGATTTAAATAAACTCCCCGGCTATTCCTTTTTCCCGGGTTTGGCACTCTCTGCCTTGCCTTTGCCTGTGGGTTTTTCCGGAACGCTCCCTTCAGCAGCGGGTTCAGTTGTTTTCTCAGGTTCCTCCTTTACAAGAAGATCTTTCTTCTGAAGAATATTATACCACAGGAAGACTTTCCTGATATCGCTCACATAGACCTTATCCTTTGAATAGTCCGGAACAATTTCCTCAAAATATTTCTTCAGCCTGTCCGGATCCGATTTTGCTTCTATTGCCTGGCCGCCTGATTCCTTTTCAAAGATCCTGTCAAACACCTTGCCCAGCGGCAGGTCTTCCCCGTCTGTAAAAATTGAAATATCCTCAAGCGAGCTTACTTTTGCTGAACTGAAGGCGCTGCTTCTTTTTCCCGTTTCGACATGTTCAACAATCATTGCATTTTTCCCCTGGGCAACAAATTTGAAAAGCCCCTGTTCTCCGGAGATCGATAAAATATCCTTAAGTATCATTTTCTATTCCTTTTGTCGCAAATTTACTTTTTGTATTCCAAATGGTATCCTGGTTGTGTGTTTTTTTGAACTAATACTAATTCATATTCCTTTCCCTCTTGATCTTTTCGTATGCTTCATTGACCTTTTTGAATTTTTCATCAGCAGCTTTTCTGAATTCTTCCCCCAGATGACTGACTTTATCGGGGTGATACTTCATCGCCATTTTCCGGTAAGCTTTTTTAACTTCATCATCTGTCGCCGAGGTACCGATTTCGAGGATCTTATAGGATGAATCCGTTTCCGGGACGAACATATTTCGTATTGAAAGATAATCTGGTCCGGATATTCCAAGGTACCCTGAAATTCTTTCAATCGCTTCAAGCTCGGAGACATGAATGGCAGTATCAGCAACCGAAATGTTAAAAAGCAGGTGAATAAGCTGAAGTCTTGACGAATAGTCCATATTACCCCTGATCTGGTTGCAGACATCCATGACGGGTATTTCTTTTTTCAGAATATCCTTTAGCATCAAAAGTGCCTCGCTTGCGTTTGACTGGCCAAACTGAGAAACAAAGAACTTTTTGACGTAGTCAAGTTCGGACTTAACTACCTTACCGTCGGCTTTCATCATTGCTGCGACAAGGACAAGGAGACTCATTCCGAAGTCGCCCTGCCTGGTCTGGTAAGGTGTCGATGTCTGTGCCGTGGTGTAAATGCTGGTATTGTCGACCGCTGCTCCGACAACAAATCCTATGATAGCGCCAATTGGTCCGCCCATTACGAAACCCAGGCCGCCGCCCAACCACTTTGCAAAGCTTCCCATAGTTATCCGGTTCGTTTAAAATTGTTCACCAACGCCCTGTGAATTTTCAGAATGGCAGGAATGATCATGTCATTTTCTGAATTATTGATAATATAATCTGATCTCGTTATCCTGAAGTTATCGTCAAACTGGTTTTTGATCCTTTCCATTACCTGGTCCCTGGTCAGTTTATTTCCCCTGGTAAGTCTTTCAATCCTTTCCTCCAGTGGAGTTACCACGGTCAGTACCTTGTCGACAAGCTTCGAAGCCCCGCTCTCAAAAAGTATTGCCGCCTCCATTATGACATATGAGGAAGTTTGCCTGCGTGCCCATTCCGTGAAGGTTTTAAAAACCACAGGATGCACAATGGAATTAACATTTCCAAGAAGTTCCCTGTCATTGAAAATCAGCCTGGCAAGTTCTGCACGGTCGAGGTTACCCGCGGAATAAAGATCCTTTCCCGCCAGTGAATTTATTTTTTGCATTATTTCCCTGTCGCTTTCCATAATCTTTCTCGCTTCGATGTCAGTCGAAAAGACAGGTATCCCCAGAACAGCAAACACCCTGCAGACAGTAGTTTTGCCACTGCCTATCCCTCCGGTAACGCCAACCTTCAGAGCTGGTTTGAAAGATTCGTTCATTTGATTTTTCTTTCTATTAAGAAATCGACTTTGGAAGGGGAAACTCTCAGGGAGTTGACAAATGGCGGAATGTTTCGGAACTCAACGGGAATTTTTTCAGACGATTTGAGATTGGCTTTCCCCAGATCGAGGACCACTTCAAATGGAATCTCCTGGAATTTTTTATAATCACTTACCGCTACCAGGCCTTTTACGGTCACAGCGTCGGGGAAGATCCTGACCTCAATCGAATCAGGTTTATTCAATATTTTAACAGGAACGGTGGTTTCTGCTTCCGTGAACTGTTCGACCGGTATTGTAAGAACTACCTTTTTGGCCGACGTTTCGATGAATTTTGGGACCAAAAGGTTTATTCCCTTTTTCAAAGTGTCTCTCAGTCCAGAGTACTTTTTATGTTTTGTCCTGATATTGATTATCGTATCCAGCACATGTTCCGGACCTGATATTGTTACGCTATCCGGATCAGCAACAATAGCTCCTTTGACAAAATACTGCCTTTCAGTCAAAACTTCAATTGCCGGGAAAACGGGGACCTTCCTTGAAACAATCCTGTCGAGGGAAAAGAAGAGGGTATCAGGGCTGATCGACAATATGTCGCATTCAGCCCTTAATTGATTGTTTACACCAAGTATTAGCCCGGATGTAAGTATATAATAATCAAGGGTTTTGCTCCCCGGCACTCTCCTGTAATTGATTGCTGATATGTCGAGAATTAGAGGCGCCCTGTTTCCCGATAGCCTGAGTTTCAGTATGGAATATCCCGGTCCTTTCAGGTAAAGATCGAGCCGGGCCGGAAGATCGTTTGTAAGAACCCTCTCCTTAGGAAGGTTGATATAACGCACCGGGTACTTTACTTCTGATTCGGTCTCCTTCCCCATCTCATTAAGGTACCAGAAGACGAATGAAAGAAAAAGGAAGAATGCGAAGACCATCAGATCTCTGTCAACCCGAATTCCTCCCTTTTCCTTAAGTTTAAGAAACCATATATTGTTTTTCCCTTTCACTCAGGGTAGAAGAAACTTAGTTCTGGTCACCGGAAGCAGGATCCCTGACAAGGGCACTCTTATCCACCTTAAGTTTGACATCACCACCAACTTCCATCATCACATAATTGTCTTTCACTTCGTAGATCCTGCCATAAATACCTCCCGTAGTTATGACTTTGTCACCCTTCTTAAGTGAATTCCTGTAATTGGTCATCTCTTTCTGTTTCTTCATCTGAGGCCTGATCATGAAGAAATAAAAGACAACAAACACAAGCAATAATGGTAAAAAAGTAACGAGTGCGTTACCCTGTCCGGCAGCTCCCCCGGTCGGCTGTCCCATAAGATACAAAAAAGCAAAGCTGGTCATCATTGTAATTATTAGTTATTATTACTATTTGGAAATTACTTCTGCAGTTATTTTCAGAACCACAACAGGTGTTTTTGAATTGGAATGTACTGAAACCGTTTTTGTCTGGGTTCCGCTTCGGGCCGAAGTATCAAAAACTACTTCAAGGCTTCCTCCTTTTCCCGGGGCTATAGGTTTCCTGTCGTATTTTGGCACTGTGCAACCGCAGCTTGTCGATGCCGAGGCAATGACCAGGTTACCCGGCCCGTTGTTGACAAATGAAAAGACATAGGCAACTTTTTCACCCTCCGTTACTTTTCCGAAATCGTGTTCATATTCAGTGAAGCTTATGTCCGCAACCTCTCCTTCAACAGGCATTTCCTTCACTGTTCCCTTACTGCCCGAACCCGCATTGCATCCGGTAAGTATCAGTAACAGGACTAAAAATTGAAATTTGACTTCTGATCCCATATGGTATTTTATCTACTCTGTGTCTATTTTTTCACCGACCAAACCTCTGCCTGACTTATTGAAAAGACCCTTTTCCCGGATCTCCTTTACAATGTTATCAAGAATTCCATTGACAAATGTACTGCTTTTTGAGGTACAGTAGTATTTCGAAATCTCAATGTATTCATTCAGAGTAACCTTCACCGGGATTTCAGGAAACTCAAGGATCTCGGTAATTGCAAGCTGCATTACCAGAATATCCATCAGGGCAATGCGTTCAACTTCCCAGTTAGTTGTATTATTATCAATAAGTTCGGAAGACTCTTTTGTATGAAGGACGGCTTTTCTGAACAGGATCCTGACAAATTCTTCATCTTCTTTATTCTTGAAGAGAGGCATCATCGCGACATTTTCTCCCGAATCCTGCTTAAATTTTTTCAGGGTTTTTTCTATCATGACAATGACATAATCTGTGTCGTCATTCCAGTAAATGCTCTGTTCCTCAAAATTAGCCTCAAGATCCTCCGAAGATGCAAAAAACTCGGTTATCAGGCTAATAATGAACTTCTTATCCAGAATATAACTATGATCGGGGCTGGCCATGTAATCCTCATATTTCTTCCATGTGAGCATTCGGTTATACATCAGTCTGGGAATATGGGAATTATTGATCCACGAAAGTTTTCGTGTTGAATTATAGGAATTGAAAGCCTTGTTTTTCCTTAACTGGCTGATGACCAAATTATCTATGAAACGCCGTTTTGGATTGAGATCTTCGTGAGTAGGCACTCTTTTCACGAGTCCCTGGTCAATTTTTTCAGCTGCAACATCTGCTACCTCTAAAACCAGCAGGAGAAGGTAATGATATAGATCATAGGTCTTTTCAATACTGAACATCAGTTCCGTTTCTGCCTTGGCCAGGTCTTCATCCTCCCTCCGGTTGAATGCATAAAGCGCCATAAGGGCTTTTATTCGCAATAATCTTCTGCTTATCATTTATTAAAGAACCTCAGATTTCCGTGCAAAAATAACTCTTTTACGTTACCATCAAAACAACAGATCAAAAATTGGATACATTTAAGGGTGCGTGTATTGTTTTCAAAATAATTGTTACATTTGAAAATCAAAACTCTAGCCTAACCTAAACTGACATTGAAATGGAAGAAGAAGCCGGAATTAAGGAAGTCATGATCGGGAATGACGAAAAAACTGTAAAGGAAGAGATTTATACCAAAATTGTAAGAGCGGGTAAGAGAACCTACTTTTTTGATGTTAAGGCAACCCGCAAGGAAGATTATTACCTGACCATTACCGAAAGTAAAAAGCGTCTGGGTAAAGAAGGAAAAGTATTTTATGAAAAGCACAAGATCTTCCTCTACAAGGAGGATTTTGACAAATTTACCGATGGATTGAAAGATGCCGTTACCTACATTGGCAATGGCAGCGGGGAGCTGAGGACCCAAATTTTGCATCAGACAGACGAAGTCAAACAGGAAGTTAGTGAACTCTCTGCAGAAGAATTCACTAATATCGATTTTGACGACCTTGGTAAAAAATAAAGAACCATTCTGCTGAATGTCTGATTATATACTGCTGATATTTGCAATTATTCTGATGGTACTCGGAATTATCGGGTGTCTTGTTCCCGTCCTTCCGGGTCCGCCGTTAAGTTTCCTTGGCCTGATCCTTCTTCATTTTTCCAAATTTGCGGATTTCTCCTCGACTATCCTTATCACAATGGCGGCAATTGCAGTTGTTGTAACGATACTCGACTATATTGTACCGGTCTGGGGTACGAAGAAATTCGGGGGATCAAAATATGGCACCCGGGGAGCGACGGTCGGATTGATAATCGGACTGTTCCTGGGTCCGGTCGGAATAATAATCGGCCCTTTTATTGGTGCGGTGGTCGGCGAACTGATCTTCAAAGACGACATGAAATATGCCATGAAGGCCGGGTTCGGAAGCCTGCTTGGATTTCTTACCGGAATAGGGCTTAAGCTTGCAGCTTCATTTGTAATGACATTCTATTTCGTGAGGGAGTGGATAAGGTAACTATCACTCTGCCTGACTATCTGTTCTTTAATAATTAAATATGTATTATAATGTGTATTAAAAGACATATTATAATACATATTATAATACGTATTACCCCAATGTGGCAACCATTATTGCCTTTATGGTATGAAGGCGGTTTTCCGCTTCGTCAAACACTATTGAATTTTCCGATTCAAATACATCCTCCGTTACCTCCATCCCGTCAAGTCCGTATTTCTGATATATCTCCTCACCTGCCCTGGTCTCCCTGTTATGGAAGGCGGGCAGACAATGCAGGAATTTAACACCCGGATTACCGGTTTTTTCAACCACCGACATGTTAACCTGGTAAGGCCGGAGCAGTGCTATCCTCTCCTCCCAGACTGATTCCGGTTCGCCCATCGATACCCAGACGTCGGTGTACAGAAAATCGGCGCCATTTACCGCTTCGTCAATATTATCGGTAATGTTGATCTTTGCTCCTGTTTTGGCGGCAATTGCCCGGCATGTTTCAACAAGCTCCCGGCCCTGCTGAAAAGCTGCAGGCGCTGCAGTCCTGAAATCCATTCCCATCTTGGCTGCGCCAACAAGAAGCGAGTTGCCCATATTGTACCGTGCATCGCCAAGATAACAGAATGAGATCCTGTTAAGAGGCTTGTCGGAGTGTTCGGCCATGGTCATCAAATCGGCAAGGACCTGTGTCGGATGGAATTCATTTGTAAGCCCGTTCCATACCGGTACTCCTGCATATTCAGCCAGTTCCTCGACTATCGCCTGGCCATAGCCCCTGTACTCGATCCCGTCGTACATCCTCCCAAGCACCCTGGCGGTGTCTTTCATTGATTCCTTTTGACCGATTTGTGATCCGGTTGGTCCGAGATAGGTAACATGAGCTCCCTGATCAAGGGCAGCAACTTCAAAGGCACACCTTGTACGGGTTGACGATTTCTCGAAGATCAGGGCAATGTTTTTGCCTTTAAGCATCTGTTGCTCGGTTCCCGAGTACTTAGCCTTTTTTAAAACAGAAGCCAAATCGAGAAGGTATTTTATCTCCCCGGGCTTGAAGTCAAGAAGCTTAAGAAAGTGACGGTTACGTAAATTAACTGGCATGTTTTATAAGGTTGAATGGTTGAAAAGTTTAACGGATTAAAATTAATAAATATTTAGTCTTCGTACTCCATTGTGATCTTGGAACCATATTTTTTATCCGCAAGCCTGAATGCCTCTGTTATCACGCTCATCCTGCCGCCGCGTCCTATGAAATTGAGGCATGCCTGTATCTTGGGAGCCATGCTCCCCTTCGCAAACTGGCCTTCGTTAAGATACTTAAGAGTATCAGCATAATTCAGGAACTCCTTTATTTCCTGGTCAGGCTTTTTATAGTTAATATAGATATATGGAACATCGGTCAGGATATAAAACTCGTCCGCACCAATCAGCGTGGCAAGGAGTGAAGATGCAAGGTCCTTGTCGATAACAACTTCGGCAGGCCTGACATCCTTCTTTTCATCAATATAGACAGGCACACCGCCTCCTCCGGCTGCAATGACAATATTACCCTGTGCAGCCAGGTCCCTGATAACCGAATGGTTCATGATACCGACAGGAACAGGAGAAGGAACAACACGCCTGAAGCCGCCTTCCATCTTTACCTCTTCCCTGAATATCCACCCTTTTTTCCGCGAAAGCTCATCAGCCTCAGCTGATGAACAGATCTTTCCGATCCTCTTCTGCGGATCATTGAACGCCGGATCATTTTTATCGACAACGACCTGGGTTACAATACATATCACATTCTTTTCTATCCCGTATTTATTGAGAACATTCCTGAACATCCTTTCAATCATATAACCAATCCCCCCCTGCGAATCGGCCACACAGATATCGACCGGCATCTGGGCTATATTATACATTTGTTCTCCCGCATCATTCCTCATAAGTATATTGCCGACCTGCGGCCCGTTTCCATGGGTTATGACAATATCATACCCTTCATTAATAAGGAAAATAAGATTTTCAAGGGTTCTGGTGGTGTTCTCCTCCTGTTCTTCAATTGTCCCGATCTGGTCGCCACGAAGAAGCGCATTGCCACCTAATGCCACAACAGCCAATTTTTTACTCATAAATTTTCAGATAAATTTATCTTCCTAAAATTATGTTTTATAACATATTTTAACCGGAATATCATATTTCAAAGGAGTTCCGGTACAAGTTAAAAAAAATAATTACATTTACGCATTACTTCTTAAATTCTGGTTGGTGAAACTCAGATATAGTTTGCTCGTTGTAGTTTTGTCGGCTTTTTACGGGTGCTCCTGCGAAGATATGGGACGAAGACCCATTAACCAGGGAGAGATCCACTATAACGTAAATTACACGGGGCAGGTAACGCTCATGCCCAGGGAGCTTATGCCAAAGAACCTGGTGGTTGCCTTTAAAAACGACAAAATAATATATGAATTGATTTCCCCGATCGGCAATTCGGGAATTACCAACCTTTGCAATCCGTCGAAAGAGATATACGACACATACCTCAGCCTCTTCACAATCAGATATTTCTATCCTTCAAAGCCAGGGGAAATATATCCGGGATTCGAAGCAATGAAAGGCATGGAGATTCAGGAAACATCCAAAACCAATACCATATGCGGTTTTAAATGCAAGAATGCCGAAGTTACATTTCCTACCGACCGGTCCAAGATCTATAGTGTCTGGTACACCGATGATATCCATGTCGATAATCCGAATGCCTCAACTCCATTCAGGGAGATTGACGGAGTGCTGCTGAGCTTTTTCTTCTTCATCGGGAACTCGGAATTTCACTTTGAGGCAGAAAATGTTTACCATAAAGATATTCCAGATAAAACATTTGAGAGAAAAGAGAAATTCCTCAAGGTTTCGAAGAAAGATATCAATAAGTTTATTGACAAGATGGTAAGCCTGTAATGGCTCAGAGCTCAGAGCTCAGGGC